>SDBV01006178.1_pt1 | contig 16679 bp, 11 predicted proteins | sample 2277081 | NCBI WGS metagenome assembly SDBV01 (sample SAMN10402039, study PRJNA504765) | marine sediment metagenome | isolation source: marine sediment core GS10_PC15, 223 cmbsf | place: Arctic Ocean: Southern Knipovich Ridge | collected 2010 | reverse complement strand
TCATTATAGTCGTTGAAAGTAAGTTTATGTTCCATTTGCCGGTCACCTCAGCCCTGACAGTTTATTCTTTTATTGAGATTATTTTCTTGAAGGGACTAGCGCCCATTTCGATCCCCTTACCGAACAGCCTCTCATTAAAGTCATTGAAATTAAGTCTTATATTTTACCAGCCTTTTTGCAGTATCAGGCTACACAGGGTGCTGCCGTCACCGCCCAGGGTATCGGTCATCCCGGTTTTAGCCCCTTCCACCTGCGTCTCGCCACATTCCCCTCTCAGTTGCCTTACTATTTCATAGACCTGACCGGCGCCGGTGGCACCGATAGGATGGCCCTTGGATTTCAGTCCACCCGAGGGGTTTATGGCTATTTTGCCGTCAATCCTGGTTTCACCCCTCTGTGACGCTTCACCCCCGGTGCCGAATTGAAAGAAGCCCAGACCTTCCATGGCAATAATTTCAGCAATTGAGAAGCAGTCATGAAGTTCGCAGACATCGATGTCATCGGGAGTAAGCCCGGCCATATCATAAGCCTGCCTGGCTGATAGTTCTCTGGCTCTAATCCGTGGCAGGTATTCCTGCTGGCTGGCTAATGCTCCTGATGAAGCTTGCCCAACGCCAGTAATATAGGCGGGCCGGCTGGTGAGTTTACTGGCCGCTTCCTCTGAAGCTAAAACGAGGGCAGCGGCGCCATCGGAGAAGGGACAGCAGTCATATAATTGCAGCGGTTGGCACACCATAAAACTATCGAGCGCCTTCTCCACAGTTATCTCCTTGTGGAAGTGCGCTTTAGGGTTAAACATACCGTAGTGGTGGGCTTTAACCGATATGGAAGCCATTTGCTCTTTAAGCTTGGGCAGGGGTATGTCATATTTCTTGGCGTAGAGGTGAGTCAGCAGGGCAAAGACAGCGGGAAAGGTGATACCGGACGGGTATTCATAACGGCTGTCACTGTACATGGCGAAGGTTCGTGTGGCTAACGGTGTACCCATTGAGGCGGCTCTTTCCGTGCCGCCGGCTAAAACTATGTCGTAGAAACCTGAAGCCACCCACATAAAGGCATCTCTCACCGCCATACTGCCTGAGGCACAGGCACCATCATATCTATTAGCGGGAATATTAAAGGCGCCGAGGTTCTCAGCAATATAAGCCTGCACCATTTGTTGACCCTCTTCAAAGCCACCCAGGGCGTTACCCACGAATAGAGCCTGAATATCCTTTGGCTTCAGGTTTGCCTCATTGAGAGCATCCATAGCGGCTTCAGTGAACAGCTCCACGTTGGTCCTGGCCTGGGCGGTACTGAATTTGGTCTCGCCGATGCCAACTACAGCTACTTTTCTCATGATTTTTCTCCGCTTAGATTATTATTCTTTAGCATAAGCAGTGGGACTCGCTGGCTTATAGCGATATGGGAATTAATGACCATCATTATATCATAAATTTTTCTATCCAAACATTGCTTGTGAGATTTTTACCAACCCCATCCCCTTATCAAGGGGATGGGGTTGGTAATTTCCAAAGAGGGGCTGATGCCCCTCTTAAACACTCCCTTTATTACCCTCAGGTGAAGATTATTTTCTTAAGGGGGAATTTTCACCCCATGTAATTTGCCCCTTTTAATCCTCTAATTAAACAAGCTCGCTTACTCTTAGAGCCCTCCCAGAGGATGAGGCGGTGGCTACCGATGTTCCTCAGTGGAAGCAGGACGATACACGGCTGACTCGGCTACCAGCTCGGCGATATCCATAACCTTAATCGATTCTTCAGCCTCTTTCGCCTTTATACCATCTTCAAACATCTGAAGGCAATAGGGACAGGCAGTGGCTATCAATTGAGCTTTAACTGCCATTGCCTGCTCAGCCCGCATTTCGTTAATTCGCTGACCTACCTTCTGTTCTTCCAGCCACAGGTGACCGCCGCCGGCACCGCAGCAGAAGCCCCGCTCTCGATTCTGCGCCATTTCAACCACGGTAACATCGGGCATATTATTTAAAATCTGCCTCGGTGAATCATAAATATCATTGTATCTTCCCAGATAGCAGGAATCGTGATAGGTTATTACCCCGCTGCTGCCCTTGATAATTCTCAGCTTACCTTCTTCTAACAGGTTGGCGATAAAATCGCTGTGGTGAATGACCTCGAACTCGCCGCCAAACTGAGGATATTCATACTTCAGGGTGTTATAGCAGTGAGGACAGCCAGTAACTATCTTTTTAATGCCGTAATTCTTAAATAGCTTGATATTGCCCTGTGCCTGAAGCTGAAAGAGATATTCATTACCTAAGCGGCGGGCCGGGTCACCGCAGCAGGTCTCCTCGGTACCCAGAATACCAAAGTCGATTCCAGATAGTTTCAGTATCCTGGCGATAGCTTGAGCCACCTTGGTGCTTCTCTCTTCTAAAGCCTCGGTGCAACCAACCCAGAACAGGATGTCTATATCCCCATCTTCAGCTAAAGTCTTAATATCAAGCCCCTGAGCCCAGTCAGTCCGGCTCAATGTAGTTCCCCGCCACGGATGCCCTCTGGCTTCAATGCTCCTCAATGCCCCTTCACCTGTTTCCGGTATGGACGCCTGCTCCAGTACCAGGTTCCGCCTCATGTCGATTATCTTATCAATATGCTCTACAGAGAGAGGGCATACATTATCACAGGCGCGGCAGGTAGTGCATGCCCAGATTTCATCTTCAGTTACCACCTCGCCGGGCAGGGCTTTGCCGGGATTGGTAGAAGAAGCTTCTGTCCCGCTTCTGGCCCTGACCAGTTCGGGGCCTACCTCCAATAGATGCTTTTTGAGGTCCTGGATCACCTTCTTGGGGTTTAGTGCCTTGCCGCTGGCGGTTGCCGGACATAGGTCCTGACATTGACCACACACAACACAGGAGTAAAGGTCTAGCATCTGCTTCCATGTAAGGTCGGTTATCCTGGAGGCGCCGAAATTCTCCGCAGTCTCCAGGTCGATGGGGCGCAGAGCGCCTTTGGGAAGCGGGGACTGGAAAAGGATATTGAATATAGACGCTACCATATGAAGGTATCTCGAGTAGGCGATAAAGACCAGGACAAATAAGACAATGAGCCAGTGTGCCCAAAAGAAACCTATATTCGCCGTCTCCACGGCGCTTACGGTACTGCCGGTGAAGATACTACTTAATGCTGAGCTTACTGGTGGCAGGATAGAGTAGCCTAAACCGGCCGGCGGGTGACCAAGAGCAATGCTGGTTGCCTCTTTGAAGAGGTGGGTCATCGGATGGATTAAGACGCTGACCAGAATGACCATAGCTTCAATAGTTTGCTCCCCCTCAAGCCTTGGTGGCTTCACAACGTATCTACGGATAATGCCCCATGCTGCGCCTGCAATAACAAAGACAGCCGCTATGTCCATAATCCAGGCGTAGTAGAAAAAGAAGCTGGTATGTTCCAGCGTCTCGGAGACGCCAAAGCCAGCTCCGATGATTATAAATATGAAATAGAAGAGAACGAAGGTGAAGAAACCCCAGGCCATAAAAACGTGACCTATGCTGGCTCTATCCTTTGTGGTCAGGTTTTTCAGCTGGCACCACTGTCCTAATATAGCGACTGCGGTTGTCAGCGCTCTACGCGCCATTTGACCAAAGCTCCCCTCCTTCTGTCCCAGGAACATGTAGCGTCCAAGCCGGTACATCTTGTGCAGGAATAGACCAGCAGCCAGAGCAAACAAACCCCAAAAGACCACATACCCCGAGATACCAAAATACGTTATGCTAACCGGTGACACAATTACCTCCTATCCAAACCAGGTTTGTTTTAGCGCAGACGGGTAACGGCGACATAAATACCCAGAGCGATGGATACCAGGGCAAAGATTATATTAAACGGATTCAAGGGCAGTACCAGGGAGAAAGGGACCCCGAACAAAAAACTAACAAACCAGAGGCTAACCAGGTAGCTTGCCACCAGTGCACTGCCGGCAACAATAGCTAACCGGGTGCCTCGCTTACGGTTGACTGACCGGCTAATTACCTCCCCAATAGCATAACCAGCGCCGGCAGCCAGTATCAAATTAAGGAAAAAGAAGCGCATGAACAACCCGACCACTCCCCAGACAATGCCGCAGGCAATAGCCATACCTAACCCGGTGCCTGCAGCTCTAAGGTAGTGTTGGGTGGAAACGCGGTAGGTAGGCAGCTTGGACAGCCGGGCGCAATCCGGGCATCGGGCTCCAACCAGGGTTTGCACCATACACTTAGGACATATTGGCTTACCGCACTTACCACAGCTTAGGTTGGTTTCAATTGCAGGGTGAGTAGCGCACCTCATTATATCAATAATCAACCTTTCCCGGCTTTTCCTGTTGTCTGATAGGCTGTTTGGTTGAGCTTGCTGCCTGGGGTTTTTCGATTTAGCCAAAATTTGCCGTCCCTTATATCACGGTCAAAAAGAAGGCGGTTAACCAATAGCTCTCTGGAGCTAACCGGGGCAGCGATAGCCTCTCGTGGCACTGCCAGTCGCCGGATAACCATTATGAGAAACATAGCCAGAAGTCCCAGGGTAACCGCCAGCGGCTGGCCGAGTCCCCAGCTAGCCAGGGGCAGGGCGGCTATAGCGATAAGTACCGGCAGCGGCGAACTCCTGAGCAATATGGTGGGTAAGGCCAGGACGATGAATACTACTATCGCCCACGGCATCAAAAAAAAGGCTGTCCCCAGGGTGGTGATAACCCCTCTGCCGCCACTGAAGCGGAGAAAAACGGGCCAGTTATGTCCAATGATGACGGCTAAACCTACTGTTACCTGCTGAGCAATACCTAGCCCTATTAATTGGGCCACCCATACCATCGCCGCACCCTTACCCAGGTCATAAATGACTATTGGCGCAGCCAGTTTCTTGGAGGTTGTCCTCAATAAGTTACCTGCACCCAATTGGCCGGTACCATATTGCCTGAGGTCTATTCCCCGGAATAACCTGGCGGCCAGGTAGGCGGCTGGCACTGAACCCACAAGATAAGCGCCTAATATTAGTAATCCGAACTCGATAGTCATGGCACTCTTATAAAGCTAACTTCAATCTTCGCTGTTCTGCCAGAGCTATAAGTCGCTCTGTTGATTCCACGGGCACATCCACGCCACCTATCATAGTCTCAGTGCTGGCATCCAGACCATGATAGTCGCTACCGCCGGTAGTGATGAGGTTATACTTATCGGCCAGGCCGACCAATCTGTTGATTTCATCGACAGTATAGCTGCCATAGTAAGCTTCAAGGCCCACCAGGCCGACTGCTTTCAATTGAACGATCATCGCCTCCGGGTTATCAATAGTCAGGGGGTGTGCCAGTACCGGCAGCCCATCGGCCTGCAGTATCAGTTCTACTGCCTCAACCGGGGTTATCTTCTCCCGTTCAACATAGGCGGGGCAGCCCCGGCTTATATACCTGGTGAAGGCTTCCCGCAGCGAATTTATGTAACCCTTCTCCAGCAGGGCTTGAGCCAGGTGAGGGCGCCCTATGGCACCACTACCGGCTATTTCCTGAACTCGCTGCCAGTCAATGTAGATACCCATATTCCTCAGCTTAGCAATCATCTTTTGAGCTCTTTCCCGCCGGGAATGGCGCAGGCTCTCTAGAGCAGACAGCAGCTCGCGGTTGGTATAATCTATAAAGTAGCCGAGAACATGGGCTTCACCGCTAGGGACATCGGTGTTGATTTCAACGGCGGGTATTACTTTTAGACGGGGGAAGGCCTGGGCTGCTTCCAGGGCGGGAGTGATACCATCTACCGTGTCATGGTCACTAAGAGCCATAATGGTTAACCCTCCCTCCACTGATTGATGAACAATCTCTGCCGGGCTAAAGCGGCCGTCAGAGGCAGTGGAATGTATATGGAGGTCTATTTGGCTCACGGCTATTCCGCCTCCAGGTCGATTCGGTCAATGCTTGTTGCCTTACCACTCTCATCGTCTATGTTTACCAGCACCGCATTGAATATTGTTTTGCCTGTTCCTACGGAGAGCCGATGGGGAAGCATGGTTAGAAAACGCTGCAGTACTGATTCAGCCTCATCACCTATAATTGAATCAGCCGGGCCGGTCATACCGATATCCGTAACATAGGCAGTGCCTTGATGCAGTAGCTGGGCGTCAATGGTTCCTATATGGGTATGTGTGCCCAGTACGGCGCTGACTCGGCCGTCCAGGTATCGTCCCATGGCCATCTTCTCCGATGTTGCCTCAGCATGAAAGTCAACAATAATGACGGGCCGCCTGTCCTTGAACTCGGATAGCAATTGGTCCATCGCCCTGAACGGGCAATCGAAATTGCCTATGAAGGTTCTCCCTATCAGGTTTACTATCAGGGCTTTATCTGTGGCTATGTAGCCTCTACCGGGCACCCCTGGCGGATAATTCAGGGGGCGCAGGATAGGCATATTCTCGTCGAGGTAGGGGATAATTTCCCTTCGGTCCCATATATGGTTGCCTGAGGTAAGAACATCAACGCCAGCCTCGAGCAGTTCTTCGGCTGTAGCCAGGGTTAGACCTAAACCGCCGGCAGCATTCTCAGCGTTGGCCATGACCATATCCAGCTTGTATTGCTGTCGCAGACCCGGTAAAAGCTTCTGTACCGTTTGTCTACCAGGTTTGCCGATTACATCACCAATCATTAATATTAACATCGGTCTTTAAGGACTAGCCTTTCTACTTGGCAAAGTCTATGGCTCTGGTTTCCCTGAGCACAGTGACCTTTATCTGGCCAGGATATTGCAGGCCTTCCTCTATTTTCTTAACGACGTCTCGAGCTAGCCTCATTGCCGCTAAATCATCGATTTCTTCCGGCTTAACTAAGATGCGGATTTCGCGACCTGCTTGAATAGCAAAGGACTTCTCAACCCCCTTAAAGCTAGTGGCTATATTTTCCAGTGCCTCTAAACGCTTTAGGTAGTTTTCCAGTGACTCACGCCTGGCCCCCGGTCTGGCTCCACTGATGGCATCGGCAGCTGAGATGATAAAACCCATGACGCTGGTAGTATCAGTTTCACCGTGGTGCTCCGCAATGGCCTGGGCTATCTCGGGAGCTTTGTCCCATCGCTGAATCAGGTCGGCCCCGATGGCAGCATGAGTGCCTTCCACTTCACGGTCTATCGCTTTGCCGATGTCATGCAGCAACCCGGCTTTCTTAGCTAGGGCGACATCGGCTCCCAGGTCTCCGGCGATCATGCCAGCTAGATGTGCACTCTCAGTGCTGTGGTTTAAGACGTTCTGTCCATAACTGGTGCGATACTTGAGCCGGCCGAGCAACTTAATTAACTCAGGGCGTAATCCGTGTACCTCTGCCTGATATGCTGCCTGCTCTCCAGCACTATTAATAGTGGCGTCCATCTCATCCTTGGCTTTGGCTACCACCTCTTCAATACGAGCCGGATGAATACGGCCATCGAGGATAAGCTTGCTTAAAGCCAAACGGGCTATTTCCCGCCGCACCGGGTCAAAGCTGGACAGGGTTACTGCCTCCGGGGTGTCATCAATGATCAGGTCAACCCCGGTAGCTTGCTCCAGAGCTCTAATGTTGCGCCCTTCCCGGCCGATAAGTCTCCCCTTCATCTCGTCACTGGGCAGGGGAACGACGGCAACTGTAGCCTCAGCTACAATCTCAGAGGCAGAGCGCTGGATAGCCTGTGACAAAATCTCCTGAGCTTTCTCGTTGGACCTCTGTTTTAGCTCCTCTTCCCACTCATGAAGGCGCCGTGAAGTCTCTTCCTGCAGTTCGCCCTCAATAGCCTCAAGTAAGGTTTTCTTGGCCTCGGCACTGGACATACCTGAAATCAGCTCAAGCTGTTTCAATTGCCTATCTTTAACTTCCCCAAGGCTGGCACGGATGGACGCTATTTCTTTTTCTCGGCCGTTTAAATTGCGCTCACGCTGCTCTACACCATCCAGCTTGCGCTCCAGGGTATCTATCTTCTGAGCTAGACGGTTTTCCTGCTGCTGTAGTTCAGAGCGCCGTTGGCGATACTCCGCCTCGGATGCTGACTTAGCCTTATCTGTCTCCAGTTTTGCCTCGTGGAGTACCTCTTTGGCCTCGAGGCTGGCTTCAGCCATCGTTTTAGCTGCCTTCCTTTCAGCAATACGCATTTGTCGGGTCATTACCATCCCTCTGGATAGGAAGAGAGCCATACCGCCAAATACTGCACCTATGATAAAAGCAAAGAAAATAGCTAATATTGTATCTATTCCCATATTCCCCTCCCTTTTGCTGGTAGCTTTTTATTCGTCGGGGATAGACTGTAATTCGCTTGATGGTGTTCGCCTATCAGATTCGATATCAAGTAAAGGCTGTTCAGAATTGTTTGCCCGTTCCTGCCATATCTGTTCCGTGATATTTTTTATCACTCCATAGCCAAAGCCACGTCGCTTGAGATATTCTCCTAACCGACGACGAAAGCTCTGGTAGTCAGACCGGGTCAAACTACGAGCTTTATCCACGGCTGCCCGATAGGCGCTGTCATTATCGTCAACTGTATCCATCACCTGGTCAATAATATCGCTGGCTATCCCCTTTTGTTTCAGTTCCGATTTGATTAGCCACTGGCTGCGCGGGTTAAACGAATCCCGGTTATCCTTCCAGAATTGGGCAAATGCCAAATCATCTACCAACCCTTGCCTCTTCAGCCTGGCTATCACTGTCTCTAGAATATCAGTGTCAAAACCACGCCGCTTGAGTCGGTCTCTTACCTCAGATTCGCTCCGAGGCCGGTAGCTGAGGTAGTGAATCGCAGCGTTAAGGCCGCGGTGGAGGCGGTCGGAGTCGGCCAGTGTTTCACTCTGGTCGGCAGATAACTCCTGCCCAATCTGTAGTCCCTCCTTCATCGCTAACTCATTTGCCAGGATGAAAGCGAACTTACCATCCAAATATACCTTTACCCGTTTACCCTGGCTTTTGCCAGGGCGGATGGCGGTAATCTTGCCCATTAACTTTCTATCCTCCGTTTTAAAGACATAAGGCTGAGACCCCCAATGCCTCAGCCTGCTCACTTTTACTGCTTACCAGAGCTATTTATTTAAAATGTCATCGCTCTCTAACTCAAGGATTATGGGTAGTGGCGGCTGAGGCTCTAATCTTCTCCTCTATCTCCCGGGCAAGCTCAGGATTTTGCCTCAAGTGTTGTTTGGAACTCTCCCTGCCTTGCCCTAGGCGAATGTCACCGTAAGAGAAAAAAGCGCCAGCCTTCTTCAGCAGCCCCAGCTCTACGCCTAGGTCGATAAGATTTCCCTCCTTGCTTATCCCGTGGTCAAACATGATGTCGAACTCGGCCTTTCTGAATGGAGGGGCAACCTTATTCTTGACTACCTTGGCTCTAACGCGACTGCCTATAGCCACATTTCCCTGTGTGATAGTTTCAATGCGTCTTAAGTCTATCCTTACGGAACTGTAGAACTTCAAAGCCCTGCCCCCGGGTGTCACCTCAGGGTTGCCAAAGATGATGCCTACTTTCTCTCGTAGCTGGTTGATGAATACTACGGCTGTTTTTGACTTGGAAATAGAGGCAGTTAGCTTTCTCAGTGCTTGCGACATCAGGCGGGCTTGTAGGCCAACGTGAGCATCTCCCATGTCTCCCTCGATTTCAGCCTGAGGTACCAGGGCAGCTACACTATCAAGCACTATGACATCAACAGCTCCGCTCCTGACCAATGTCTCGGTGATTTCCAGTGCTTGCTCCCCGGTATCAGGTTGAGAAATAAGCATGTCATTAATATTAATGCCACAATTGGCGGCATAAGAGGGGTCCATAGCATGCTCCACATCGATATAGGCAGCCATACCTCCCTGCTTTTGCGCTTCAGCGAGTATATGTTGACCCAGGGTAGTTTTTCCTGAGGCCTCGGGGCCAAATATTTCGGTGACCCGTCCTTTGGGTATACCCCCTATACCTAAGGCCAGGTCTAATGCCAGTGAGCCGCTGGAAATAGCCTCTACTGACGAGACAGCAGACTCTCCCAGCTTCATCACTGAGCCTTCGCCAAACCGCTTTTGTATCTGGCTGATAGCCAGCTCCAGCGCTTTTTCTTTCTCTGTAGTCATCTTCGCCTTACCTGTATCATAGCACAGCCATTTTGTCAAAACAAGTGGATATATTGAGGTTGTTTAAATATTATTACACTTAGGAATGGCGAGGTTGGAGAATAGCCTAAAGGCTGGCTATGGGGGGTGGTAAGCGCTTATGGCTGCCAGCAGCTATCATAGATGTTATCTTCCCTCTTAACTCATCGCTGGCTTCGCCAGTAACCAGATAATGGTCGAGCTCCTGGTAGCTAAGCCCCAGCTCATCTTCGTCGGTTTGTCCCTGCCAGAGGCCAGCCGAAGGGGGTTTATCAATAATTTGTTGCGGGATTTCCAGGAAGCTGGCCAGTTCTCTTATTTGCCCCTTGACCAGATTGCCTAAGGGCATAATATCTACGCCGCCATCCCCATACTTGGTAAAGTAGCCTACGGAGAGCTCGCTCCTGTTGCTTGACCCAACCACCATATATTCGAGCTGATTGGCGGCATAGTAAAGGGTAAGCATTCTTAACCGAGCTTTGAGGTTAGCTTCGGTTAGCTGGCTTAAAGCAGGCCCCGCCCTGTTACCGGGCAGTGCCTTGAGCAAGGTATCAAAGACGGTATCAAGTATCACTATTTGAGTGGTGATGGAAAACTTGCTGGCCACCGCCCGGGCATGCTCTTTGTCTTCCTGGCTACTGTGGCAAGGCATAATCAGTCCCAGCGTATTTTGAGGGAGGGCGCGGCGGCATAATACGGCCGCTACTGAGGAATCAAGCCCACCGCTCATACCCACCACCGCCCCTTTACACTCGGAAGCCAGTACCGTATCTTTTATCCATGAAATAAGCTTGCCAGCTACCTGCTCTGCATTCATAATCGAACTCTAATTTCCGTTGTAGTGCTATGTTGCCAGTAGTATACTATCGTGTAGCGACCTAGTCAAAAGATTAGTCAATAGTCTAACGTCATTAGTGATAAAATGAATTGGTTGGATTAGTATTGCCAGACTGGAAAGGGGATATCAGACTAAAATTATGCCAGCCGCAGACCTTATCCTCAAAAATGCCAGGGTGATAACCATGAACCCTGGTCAGCCTGCCGCTGAGCTGGTGGTTATCAAGGGCGACAGGATTTCGCTGGTGGCCGGTAATGAAGAGCTGACCTCGGTTAAGGGGGCAGGAACCAGAATAATCGACTGTCAGGGTAAAACGGTGGTGCCTGGTTTTGATGATGCCCATTGCCATATTTTCTCATCTATAAGAAAGCTGCTCAGTATTGACTTGAGTCCATCATCGGTCGGCTCCATCGGTGATATAAAGGCGGCCATCCGCTTCCGAGCCCGGAACACCCCCCGGGGCAAGTGGCTCACTGGCACCGGCTATAATGAGTTTTATCTCGCTGAAAAGCGCCATCCTGAGCGCTGGGATATAGATGAGGCAGCCCCCGATCACCCGGTAGTTCTGACTCACCGCTCCCTGCATGCCTGTGTGCTTAATAGTTTGGCGCTCTCCCTGGCTGGTATTACCCGGGAAACACCAGAGCCACCTGGCGGGCGTATTGACCGGGACGTCAATACCGGAGAGCCAAGTGGTCTTCTCTTTGAGATGTTGGGCTATATCCGGAGAAAGGTGCTGACCCCTTTATCCGAAGAAGAAATGGTAAAGGGTATCACCTCGCTCAATCACCACTACCTGTCTCTGGGCATTACCTCGGTGCAGGAGGCTACTGTCACTAATGACTATGGTCAATGGCAGACCTTCCGTCGATTTAAAGACACCGGTAAACTGAAGAGTCGGGTATCTATGATGCTCGGCGCTGAAGCCTTGAGCCAGTTTCAGGAGTCCGGCTCGGCTCCGGGCTCAGGAGATAGCCAGTTACGTCTGGGTGGGGTTAAGATAGTGCTGAATGAGGTCACCGGACAATTGCAGCCTTCACAGGAGAAGTTAAATCAGCAGGTATTCGATGCTCACCGGGTGGGTTTTCAGCTAGCCATTCATGCTATTGAGCAGAGCACGGTGGAGGCAGCCATCACCGCTTTGGAGTATGCCCATAGCCGTTTCCCTCAAGCTGGTCGGCGGCACCGCCTCGAGCACTGCTCTGAGTGCCCGCCTCATCTCCTCGAGCGGCTGAACAAGCTACAGGCAGTGGTGGTTACCCAGCCCCCCTTCCTGTATTATAGCGGTGAAAGATACCTGGCTCAGGTACCCGCCAGCCAGCTGCAGTGGCTATATCCCTTTAAGTCTCTCATCAACAGCGGTTTAATCGTTGCCGGCAGCTCAGATTCGCCAGTAGTCTCGGATAATCCGCTGGTTGGTATATATGCCGCTGTCTCCAGACAAGCTGAATCAGGGCAGCAGCTTCTGCCTGAGGAATGTATCTCAGTCAGTCAAGCGCTGGCTATGTATACCATAAATGCTGCTTATGCCTCCTTTGAAGAGGGCGTAAAGGGCTCGCTGGCTCAGGGTAAGCTGGCTGATATGGTAGTGTTAAGCGATGACCTGGCGGAATCACCCCGGGAGGGGATAAAAGACATCCGAGTGGAGATGACCATTATTGGTGGTGAGGTGGCGTGGGAATTGGCTTCATCCGGGTTACTAAGGTACTAGAGGGTAAGTAATCTTCTCAAATTAAAGATACTATGCTATAATAGAATGGCATTCCAGAGAATCAAGTTATCCGGTGAATCCCCCCTCGGTTAGTTGACATAATCGATTGGGCGAAGGGTATTGACAAGTATCGAAAATAGTGGTATTATTACTCTTTACGCTTATGCCTCAAAACTTTTCATCTTATTGTATTTTTTCTTCATTAGCCTCATCTATTTCATCATCAGTGCCACAGTAATGCAAAAAACTTCACCACTTATTTAAGGAGCAGAGTAGAGATGATTTCTAGGGTATCAGCATGTGTTGAAAAGCGAATGTCTCCTGTTTCCAGAAAATCTTATGCCCGGTTTCCCCAGATACTGGATGTACCCAATCTGATTGAGGTTCAATTGGACTCATTTCGCTGGTTTCAGGAAAAGGGATTAAACCAATTGTTGGAGGAGACATCGCCTATTAAAGACTTCACCGGCAATAGGCTGGAACTTAGTTTTGTCGGTTACGAGTTCCGTGAGCCTCGTCACTCTGAGCGGGAGTGCCGCCAGCGAGACCTGACCTATTCAGCCCCACTTTATGTTAGGACTCGTTTACTGGTGAAAGAAACCGGGGAAATTAAGGAACAGGACCTGTTTTTTGGTGATATTCCCTTAATGACGGCTAAAGGCACCTTTATTACCAGTGGTGCCGAGCGGGTAGTAGTAAGCCAATTACTCCGTTCTCCGGGTGTTTATTTCATCGCTAAAGAAGACGCCACTAGTGGCCGTGAATTGTGTCGTGCTAAGGTGATTCCTACGCGGGGGGCCTGGCTGGAGTTTGAGACCAGTAACCGGGATGTAATTTCAGCCAAGATAGACGGCAAACGGAAGATTCCGGTTACTACACTGCTACGAGCTATTGGTTACAGTAGTGATGAGCAACTGCTCAATTTATTCTCCAAGGAAGATAATTCTTCAGAGCACCAATTTATCAGGTCAACTATGGAGCGTGACCTTTCGGTTAAGGATGAGTCTGAGGCTCTGATTGATATCTATAGAAAATTGCGTCCCGGTGATCCACCTAATATACAAAATGCCAGAGGGCTGATAAACAACTTGTTTTTTGATGCTCAGCGTTACGACCTGGGAAGGGTAGGTAGATATAAGCTTAACGGGCGTTTAAGACTTGGGGTTGAGAAAGATGAACGGGCGTTAACTAAAGAAGACATTGTGGAGATAATCAGGCACATCATTATGATTAATAATGGTGATGATACCGACGATGATATTGACCATCTGGGTAATCGGCGGGTGCGTACTGTTGGCGAGCTGCTCCAAAATCAGTTTCGTATTGGGCTATTACGTCTGGAGCGAGTTGTCCGGGAGCGTATGAGCATTATCCCTACTGAGGCAGTTACTCCCAGTGCCCTGGTCAATATTCGCCCGGTAGTGGCAACTGTCAGGGAGTTCTTTGGTGGCTCGCAACTATCACAATTTATGGACCAGACTAACCCCTTGGCTGAGTTAACTCATAAGCGTCGCCTTTCAGCTATGGGACCAGGGGGGCTATCTCGTGAGCGTGCTGGTTTTGACGTTCGTGACGTCCATTTTACCCACTATGGTAGAATCTGCCCTATCGAGACGCCGGAGGGACCTAACATTGGTCTTATTGGCTCTTTAGCCACCTACAGTATGATTAACGACTATGGTTTTATTGAGACCCCCTATCGTAAGGTGATTAAAGAGATGGGTAATACTGACGACAAATTGCTGGGCAGGACGACTAGAGAGGCGGTGCTTGGTGGTAAGGGTAAAACTGTAGTAGAAGCTGGAGTTACTATTACCCCCGAACTTGTGACCAAGCTGTCAAAGCTATCTCCTGGAATTGTAAAGGTAGTGCCTTTCGTCTCCGGTGAGGTTGTCTATCTCTCAGCAGATAAAGAGGATGTATACAACATTGCTCAGGCTAATGCTAAGCTGGACGAGAATAGCCAATTTGTAGATAGCGGGGTTGAAGCCAGACTGGCTGACGGCATTTTACGAGTGGCACCGGATGAGATTGACTTTATGGATGTATCGCCCAAGCAGATAGTCAGTGTTGCCACATCACTGATACCCTTTCTAGAGCATGATGATGCTAATCGTGCTCTAATGGGGTCTAATATGCAGCGACAAGCTGTGCCTTTGCTTTGTGCTGAGGCACCTCTGGTGGCTACGGGTATGGAAGCGGAGGCGGCTAAGCACAGCGGACAGCTGTTGTTTGCCCAGAACGCTGGAGTGGCGACCTCAGTTACCAGTTCGCAGATTGTAATTGCCAAAGATAACGGCGAGACGGACATATATCCACTGATGAAGTTTGTGCGCACCAATCAGGGGACCTGTATTAACCAGCGTCCTACAGTAAACAAGGGTGATAGGGTAGAGCCGGACTGGATTCTAGCTGATAGCTCAGCTATAGAACGGGGGGAGCTGGCTCTGGGACAGAATGTGCTCTGTGCCTTTGTAAGCTGGGAAGGCTATAACTACGAGGATGCTATTGTCATCAGCAGCCGGCTGGTGGAGAAGGATAAATTCACTTCCATTCATATTGAAAAATATGGGGTGGAATCGCGGGATACCAAGTTAGGACCGGAAGAAATCACTAGAGATATACCTAACGTGGGTGAGGAAAGCCTGCGCGAGCTTGATGAAGACGGTATCATTCGGATTGGCGCTGAAGTAAGCCCGGGCGATATACTAGTGGGCAAAATTAGTCCCAAGGGGGAAACTGAACTATCGGCTGAAGAGAAACTTTTGCGGGCTATTTTTGGTGAGAAAGCCCGGGAAGTGAAAGATACCTCTCTCCGAGTACCTCACGGCGAGTGGGGCAAAGTGATTAATGTGAAGGTTTTCTCCCGTTATGCCGGTGATGAGCTATCCGCTGGGGTTAATCAATGGGTACAGGTTTGGGTTGCCCAGAGACGGAAGATCGCCGTAGGGGATAAGCTGGCTGGGCGGCATGGCAATAAGGGAGTTGTGTCTATTATAGCGCCGGTTGAGGATATGCCTTTCCTTCCTGATGGCACGCCGGTAGATATTATCCTCAATCCCATAGGTGTCCCATCACGTATGAATATTGGTCAAGTTCTGGAAACTCATTTGGGCTGGGCTGCCCAAATGCTGGGTTTCAAGGTGCTTTCCCCGGTCTTTGACGGGGCTGATGATGTGGCTATTGAGGATGCCCTGGCTAGAGCCTGGATAGCTCAAAAAGCTGGAGCGGTTGACTTAGACTCTGATAATGAGACTCCCACAGTACAACTGGATCTGGCTAAGGTATGGCTTAAAAGTCAAGGCTACGATGGAGATAAGGTGTTTGGTGATAGCTATCCGGGGGAGGCAAAGGAAGTTTGCCTGCGCCTGTGGCTTGAAGATATGGGTGTAGCTAACCGAGACCTCAGCCCACAGGAGCTGGATAAAGTGGCCAAAAAGGTAAGTGCTGAGAGGAACGTTCCCTCACCCAATGTGGGTAAGGTTATTCTTCGCGATGGGCGCAGTGGTGAGCCATTTGACCAGCCGGTGACGGTAGGTAATATCTATATGATGAAGCTCATCCATCTGGTTGAGGATAAGGTCCACGCCCGCTCTACGGGACCCTATTCTCTGATTGCTCAACAACCCCTGGGGGGTAAAGCCCAATTTGGAGGTCAGCGCTTTGGTGAAATGGAGGTATGGACGCTGGAGGCCTATGGCGCCGCTCATAACCTGCAGGAAATTCTGACTATTAAATCAGATGATGTGACCGGCCGAGCTAAGACCTACGAGGCGATAGTTAAGAGTCAGGATATCCTCCAGCCCGGTGTGCCAGAATCGTTTAAGGTTCTAGTTAAGGAACTGCAAAGCTTGGGGCTTGCTATTGAGGTGATTAACGAAGAGGAGATTGGGGAGGCTCTTGAGCTGGAGGGTGAGCTTGAAACGGCGGAGGAGTCGGCGCAGAAGGAGGTGGAGGAGAAGACCGGGGAGGCTGTTGAGCCGAAGGGTGAGCTTGAAACGGCGGAGGAGTCGGCTAAGAAAGAGGTGGAGGAGAAGACCGGGGAGGCTGTTGAGCCGAAGGGTGAGCTTG
>SDBV01006177.1_pt1 | contig 16682 bp, 14 predicted proteins | sample 2277081 | NCBI WGS metagenome assembly SDBV01 (sample SAMN10402039, study PRJNA504765) | marine sediment metagenome | isolation source: marine sediment core GS10_PC15, 223 cmbsf | place: Arctic Ocean: Southern Knipovich Ridge | collected 2010 | reverse complement strand
TCTTCTGGAAATAGACTATTTGTTCCGGTTGGTTTGTATGTTTGTGTCATCTAATAAATTTCGACCCTAAGATAACACATATAGCTGGATTTCAATAAGTTAATTTTAGATATCCCCTAATGTATAAGGAAATATAAATAATAATCTATATCACAAAATGAACTACCCCGCCGCAAGCGGGCGGGGTATCAATAGGAATCTCGTTTTTTGTTTTTCGCCGCAAGCGGCGGGGAATTATGCCCAAAGAGAAATTAAAAACTGTGCCACGGGACCTATTCGATTTCTGATTTAATCCACAGTTTTCAATGTATTGACACTGTTTTTCAAGCCCCGCCGATTAATTGGTGGGGTTTTGCATAATTTTCCCTACTAAGAATTACTCGCAGGGCCTGCCGACAAGGCAGGGACTCTGATTATACCAAGTTTTTTGTCACTGTATCTAAAAATGGATATTGTGCCATTGCTATTTATTGGGATTCTTGCAGATCGATTGAGATCCCGGAACCCTGAAAAAGAACAGGGCAGGCAGGTCCGGGATGACGGATATTTATGGATTATTAACGTTTAGAAATTCCCTTCGCAGGTTCCATTTGTTGCTGCAATTGCTTGTTCTTTTCAACTCTGTATTTAAGTATTTTCATATATCCCAGGGCATCTTTGTTTTCATAATCGGTATAGGATTTTGATGCCCAATCAACAGCCTTATCCAGATCACCATTTATTTCATTGATAATTGCCATATTATAATACGCCCTACCTGCTACCTTTTTTTTCGGATTTGTAACTTCCATTTCCCAGAGTTCAGCTGCCCCATCCCAATCGCCTGTCTGTGCTCTGCGTTTAGCAACTTCAAAATTATTTGTTCCCTTTACATAATAGTCTCTCTCTACCCGAATTTTATAAGGGAACAACCGAAATGCATAATTATGGCCAATGTTGTTACTTACCTGTAGAATATTCTCTTTTCTGCCTATCGTTATTGCCTCAACAGCTTTCATCGGATTTATACCTACACCGCTTGCATTTACATACTCATTTATCACAAATTCATCCAGAATGTATTTGTTTATCGGATCATAAATTCTCCATCCGGATTTTATTATAGTTGACCTTTTCGCATGGTTTTCAATAGCAGGAATTTTTATGCCCAAGGGACCTTCGATTGTAATTGGAACAGCTTTATAATCAATTTTTGTATCCGTATCGTAAAAGGATAATGCAAAGATGGCATCTACATCATTCTCATAGCAAATTCGTTCTACCGTTTCCCAGGATAATGCTGATGGAAAAACACCAAGTCCCGGATTTCTGACATCAATGCTATCAATTATTTTCACTTCATAAAACCCATCCGAATTGACGAGTTCATCAAATAAGCCAACAACAGATTGTCTGGCTCCGTCTTTGTCAAGATCCTTTCCTTCAACAGACAATATTTTATCAATTTGGTCCATTGTTGCATTTTTGTCCGTAGGCATACTTCTGTCAATAATACCAATTGTTTGAATTTCGGAAGGAATATGTACCGGCGCTGGTTCAATAACACTCAATTTTAATGAGTTTGTAGCGCTACATGAACTTAAAATAACTATAGCTAAAAGTAATGTCCACGTGGTGATTGTACAATAAGCTTTTCGCATGATGATTAGATTTGTAAAAAATGTTTTCAGTTTATTATCTCCTAAAACCGGATTTCTTTTAATTTCCTGTTACATAGGTTTTTTAATCCTATAAAAAATATTGCCCTACAAAATTAATACATATGCCTGACTAATATCGATTCATGTTAGGTTTACTGATCGATTCAAGCTATACCAGGGTGCGAATCCTTTGTTAATGGAATTACTGCCAATCAGAGTCTTAAGTAGATGATTTTGATGATGTTAGATATATATGAAAATGACAGATATTCCCGGGGTAAACGAGGGTTTAATGATAGATTCTGGACAATAATCGTTTATTTGATTGGTTCTACCCTGAATTTAATGGAAGATCATAAACAATGTCAGAAGTCGCCCGCCTGCCGCGAGGCAGGGAAGACCGCATCGCCTTTGGCAAGCTTTGCTCCGCTGAAGCTATGCGAAAGCGATGCCTATGGCGACCAAAAGGAGACCGAAGCTAAAATGAGTAAAAAGTCCAAAGCTGGTTTACGAAACATTAATAGTTGTTTTTCAGGAAGTCTCTTCTTCTGACTCCTGACTTTGGTCTTCCGTCTCTTACATCAAATGTTTCCATTAAAATAACAATAGAACCGAAAAAGTTATAATAAAACATGTAAATATCAATGAAAGTCTTGATGGTCAATGCTTTCTACATGAACGGTCAATCTATATTATTATATGTTAGATAATAAGAAAATGAAAGAGCTTGCCACAAATAAAATTTTATGCTGAGAAAATCAAAGGAAAAACTAACTGATTGAAAAAGAATAACTGTGATGTAATGTGATGTTTTATTTGTAGGTATTGATATATTTGCTCATGATCATAGATTGAATAATGGGACACTCTTTTATACCGATATATCAAAAATTAAAAGAATATTATAAAGAAAAGGTTATCAGCCAGGAATATCCTCCGGGGCAAAAGATTGATTCGATCAATCAAATAATGATCAAACATAAGGTTTCAAGAGAGACTGCGAAACTTGTCCTCAAACAACTTCTGGATGATGGACTGATTGTAATGAAGCAGGGAAAAGGATCTTTTGTTGTTCATCATCAGGAAACGAAAAATATTTGGGGCATGATCATTCCATTTTATTCCTCCAATATGGAGCAATTGATCTACCACCTTGATATTGAAGCACAGCGAAGAGGCAAACAGTTCACCTACTTTTTAGGATACAATAATCCGGAAGAGGAGAAAAGATTGGTGAGTAAAATGATTCTGGAAGGGCATGAGGCGATCATTGTGGTTCCCAATTATAATGAAGCTCAAACTGCGGAATTCTATAGAAATCTAATTCAGGGAAATACTCAGGTGATCCTTACAGACTATACGATGTCCGGTTCCTATTTCAAATATGTGGTTCAAAGTTATGATTTGGGTGTTAAAAGAGCGCTTAGTTATCTGGCTGAAAATCATTCGGAAAATCTGCTATTCATGAAAAATGAAACATGGAAAGGGAGGAACCTACTTATTGAGTTGATGGAGCAAACCTTTTCAACAATCATCGCAAAGGATTATCCTGATAAAAAAGTAAAGGTACTGTCTCAAATGAATGAACTGAGCAGAACCTTTATTAAAGAGCATAAAATCAGGGGCGTGCTATGCTGCTCCGATGTGGATGCCATCAAAGTATTGGGAAGGCTGAAAAAATGGAATATATCTGTTCCGAATGAAGTGAAACTGGTGAATTATGGCAATACCGAATTGACCAGGTTGTTCGAGCCTGAAATTTCTGTAGTCGATTGTTTGTATGAAGATATGGCTGCACAAACCGCATCACTTATTGATAACAGGAAAGTTAGCGGCCCATATGAACAGCATATCATTCAACCAAAACTGATTATAAGGGGAACATAATGGCAATGAATGATATAATGAGAAAAGAGGAATTTTACGTATTTGATTTAGCTAAATATTCCCATACGGATAAAAGAATTTTTAATAGTAAAAAATAAGAGAAACTTAGACTTTTTTATATAATGAAATTTAAAAAACTTGCAATTGACAATGAAAAAGACCTGATTTTTGGTCATGCCCCAAATCCGGTCAAAACACGAAGAGGTTTAGAAATTGGAGGAGGGATTGTGTATCCCGAATTGAACTTTACCTTACCGGAAATGAAAATTGATCTAAATGATTATACAACAGTGATTAATCATTATAAGCAAATTGTTTCAGGAGCCTTAGAAAGGGCCGTACAGCTATATTCAAATGGGGTGGTACTCGAATTTGAAACACTCATTGAAATGACTCAATATCCAGATCTTGGTATTACACTTGTCAAAGAAATGAATGACATTTGTGAAGAATATTATGCAAAACACGATCTGAAAAGTGAAATCCGGCTTACGCCAAATGATTTGAGGGAGTTTGAACGACCCGCCAGACAAAGGACTACCAAGCTCCTCGATCCTATGATGGAATTGTTTGAAAAAGGAGCAGAAGCCGGTGGTAATTTCCTTTCTATTGAATCGACAGGAGGTAAAGAAATTTCTGATGATGCATTGATGATGTGCGACATAAAACAATTCATATTTTCGCAATCGGTACTTGGCGTCAGGGATATGGAGATGTTGTGGGGAAAGATTGTGAACATTGCCAATGCTACAGGCGTCATCCCGGGGGGTGATACTGCCTGTGGATTTGGCAATACGGCTATGGTACTTGCAGAGAAAAAATATATCCCAAAGGTGTTTGCTGCTATTGCGAGAGTTGCCACTATCACAAGAACGCTGGTTGCCTTTGAACAAGGGGCCAAAGGCCCTGACAAAGATTGTGGATATGAAGGGCCATTTCTAAAAGCAATTGCGGGGATTCCGATTTCTATGGAAGGAAAGACTGCTGCTTGTGCGCACCTTAGTCCTATAGGAAATATCGCCGCTGCGTGTACTGACTTGTGGAGCAATGAATCGGTACAAAATGTAAAATTACTGGCCGGTATGGCTCCAACCATTTATCTTGAACAGTTGGAATATGATGTGAGACTTATGAATCAGGCGATCAAAGGTGGAAAGGAATCTGTACTTGGTTTGCAAAAATTGTTTGTCGATTCAGATATATATTTTGACCCACAGGCATTCATTTTATCCCCAAAAAATGTAATAGAAATTTCAAAAGAAATTGTAAGTGGAGAAAATTATGTAGATTCGACGCGAAAAGCGTGTTTGAAGGCAATTGATTTGATCGAAGATGGAATGAAAGAGGGGATATTGATGCGAGATGAAAAAGAAGACGAATGGTTACATATAATCAAGGAGGATATATCAACCATTCCTGGTAACGAGTCGGATTTTATTGAACAAGTGTTGCCCACAATTGATCAAAATAAAATAATTTTAAGCGAATATGGTCTCGGTTGATTAATTTCGGGCGAAATTGATTACATATAATTAGTACATAAAAAAATAGAACATAAATATAAAATATAGTTATGAGTGAATTAATAGAAAAGATTGCGTTTTGTATTGAATTTGGAAAAATTAATCTGGCCTCTCCTTATCCACCCAACATGAAAGGCCAGGTCGGCGCCGATGAGCTGACAAAGCAAGCCATTGATGAGGGGATTGATCCTGATGCGATACTAAATAAAGCAATGGTTGTAGGTATGGACAAGGTGGGTCAGAAGTTTTCGGAAAATAAAGTTTTCGTTCCTCAGATGTTGATGTCTGCTAAGGCTATGAGTACGGCCATGGAACATATCAAGCCATTTTTTCAGTCAGGAGCCGTACAACGAAAAGGAAAATTCGTCCTGGGAACAGTTGCCGGTGATTTGCATGATATCGGAAAGAACCTTGTCGGAATGATGGTAGAAGGCGCCGGATGGGAAGTGATTGATCTGGGCGTAGATGTTACGGCTGAAAATTTTGTCGCCGCGGTCAAGGAAAATCCGGGTTGCGTAATTGGACTATCTGCATTACTAACGACTACCATGGTAAATATGGAAACCATTGTATCTGAGGTAAAAAATGTTAATAATGGCACCAAAGTGCTGGTTGGCGGGGCGCCTGTAAGTGAGGATTTTTGCAATAGAATTGGCGCTGATCACTATTCTTCCGATCCACAGGGGGCGGTGAAATTTTTGAATGACCTTGTAGCTTAGGAACTGTAAAGAAATAAGTTGCGTAAATTTTGCTCAATTATATTTTCTTTATCCCTGCCGGCAAGGCAGGCAAGGCAAAATTTGAAAGCATAGCAACGCTATGGGCGAATATTTAACGAAGTAGAAAGGAAAAAAATGATCAAAATGGGTAAGTTTTTTCTATACGGTTCCTTAGAACAGATTTCAAATGCTGAAAGCTAAATTTCTATTTTTATCCTCTTGTCCCTGCCTTTGATTGGCCGGTCTTTTGAACAACAAGAGTATAAAATGGCAATTTAGCTTTCAATGTATTATGATCAATCAAGTGTGATCTGCTTTGCCCTACCTTTGTAATCTCCTTTTTAAAAATAATTTTATTGAACATTTACGCTATTTATGCTTGAACTCAAGGTTCATCATCAGGATGAAATAATCACTATAAAAACAGAAGGCAATGACTCGCTGCTTCAGATTTTGAGAGCAAATGGGTTTGAAATATTTACTCCATGCGGAGGAAATGGCACTTGCGGTAAATGCAAGGTTTGGCAAAAAGGAGAAGGATCAATTACTTCTTGTGTTCATTATGTCACCGAATCGATGGAGATCATTCTTCCTGATAAAAAGGAAGCGCAGATTCTTGTGGACCAACATGTGCATACGCTATCCGTACCATTCAATCCCGGACCATCATCAGGATTATCCTATTTGCCTCATGGGGTGGCAATAGATTTGGGAACGACAAGCCTTGTTTTTTATCTGGTGAATTTAGTCATGGGATCTGTTGTCGAAACCAGGGCTGTGCTCAATCCGCAAGCTCAATTTGGTGGAGATGTGATTTCCAGGATTAGCCATGCGTCTGAAAAAGAAGGAGGCTTGCAGGAATTGCAAAAAGTAATATTGGATTCGATCAATAAACAGCTGGATCATTTTGTTGAATTCGCTCAAATCACATTAGATGAGATCGTAAAAATTACTGTATCCGGTAACGCCACCATGCTACACCTTTTATTGGGTGTTGATCCTTTGTCAATTGCGCTGGCTCCTTTTACTCCCAAATTTACCGATGAGCAGATATTGAAAGGAAAAGAGCTAAATATTCATTGTCATGCAGACGGGGAAATTAAACTATTACCCTCCATTTCTGCCTATGTAGGAGCGGATATTGTTTCAGGAATTGCCTCCATAGTACCTTCAGAGGAGCGGAAAAATTATCTTTTTATGGATTTGGGAACAAACGGGGAATTGGCGCTCGTTACCGAAAAAGAAATTATTTGCTGCGCGACATCTGCCGGTCCTGCGTTGGAGGGGGCAAGGATATCGTGTGGAATGGGAGCCATGGAAGGAGCTATTTCTGCTTACGACCCTTCCGGTTATACCGTGATTGGAGATGCGCGTCCCACCGGTATTTGCGGATCTGGATTGATAGATATAATGGCGCATTTGGTAGAAAATAAACTAGTGACAGCAGATGGCTTATTGGAGGGAGAATTTATTGTTGTGCCTGCTGATCAATCTGAAAATGAAAATGTCATTTCCATTACCCAACAAGATATCAGAGAGGTACAGTTAGCCAAATCTGCCATAGCCGCAGGAGTAAAGATCCTTCTTAAAGAAGCTAATTTGGGTTATAATGAAATAGATACGGTCTTTTTGGCCGGTGGTTTCGGGAACTACATTAATACAGAAAGCGCCATGAAAATTGGCCTGATTTCGCCAGAGTTTAAAGACAAAATCGTGGCGCTCGGCAATACATCAGGAACCGGCGCTGTACTTGCTTTAAAATCCGTTCAATTTGATGATGTCATCAATGATTTATTGAAAAGAACCCGGTACATCGAATTGTCAGGGTATGAGGATTTTGCTTTGGATTTTGCCATGAATATGATGTTTGAACCAGTAGAATTGTGATCAGGGTAAATTTTATTATGGGCTACCTGGGATCAGGTAAGACGACTTTTATTCAGTCTTTCCTGAATTCTTCGATTGGCAGAGAAGAGAAAATACTGTTGATTGTCAACGACTTTGGAAAGGTCAATTACGATGCATTATCACTGGGTGAAAATGTCCCTGAAATCAAAGCAATCACATATGGCTGTCTTTGCTGCGACTTGAAAATACGCTTCAGGGAAATTCTTGTAGAATGTGGCACGCGTGATGATCTCGATAGAATCCTGATTGAACCCTCGGGAATATTAATTCCTGATGTGATCACCGATCTATTCGAAGATGTTTCCGTTTCAAATAATCTAATTCTTGAACCCTTAATTCAATTGATCGACGTCAATCTTTATTTTAAAATAAAGAAAAGATGGCCTCCATTCATCGAACGTCAAATTGCGATGAGTGAAAAAATTGTGCTAAACCTGATCGATGGTTTGTCAGAGATGGAACTACAGGAGGTTAAAAATGCATTGGTCAATATCAATCCTAATGCAGCATATTTTAATTTTATCAAAGATAAAAACGCTGATAAAATAATTTTCACATCTGTAGAAAATACTGAAAATAAACCTGATCAAATTGAATTCGAAGTTCTGGGATCACATGAATATAATGCTGTTCAGGTTGATGAAGGGTTGGATTTTGAAAGTCAGGACGAATTGCATAATTATTTCCTCAAGCAAGGTCCTCAGTTGGTGAGAGCAAAAGGTATTATAAGTATAAATAGTTCTCCATTTCTGGTCAATTACACTTTATCTCAATTTTCACTTTTGCCCTGTTCTAAATCATTTGAATATGGGGTTTCCATGATTTTTTCCAAAGATTGATTTTTAGCGCCTGACATAGGTAAAGTACAAACCGACATGTTATATGACGGATTGCTCACTCTTTGGTCTTCCGACTTCTATCTGTCTACTCCCAACGCACAATAGCCCAATGGGCAGGGTGATCTGTTTCAGATTCCGGAGTCGGGATATAATGAGCTTCCAAAACATCAAAATCCTTCGATAGAAAAATATGGTCTATTCGACCTTTCATATCCAGTTTCCCCTTTTCAAGCAAAAGACCACTGGAATTATTACGTTTTTGAAATGAAAGATCCAACTTGTCAATATCCACAGGTCCAATTGCATCTGGATACAATTTCAACCAGGCATCGCTTAATATGCCAGTAATTTTTTTATAATATGGACTATCCTGTCTGAAATTGTAATCCCCCATGGCAATCACAAAATCATGTTCTTTTGCCAATTTAGCTGCCATATCAATATGTCCATGCTTAGCTTTCTCCTTTCCTGCAGGATGGCTATTGATAATGGTAATGTCTTGATTGCATACGGAAATTACTGCCACGGATGTACCAATTTCATCTTTATCACTATAGGTGAAAATAGTACGACATGAGTCCAATGGAAAACGTGATAAGATGGCTGTGCCAAAAGTCCCTGTAACAGTATTAGGGCCGTAATAAGAATAAAATCCCATATTTTCGGCAAAATATCGGACGACGTCACTATTCCCTCCCGATATACGGCTGGCGTCACTTTCCTGCAAACAAAGGATATCCGGATTGATCGCAACAATCTGTGCGAGTTGACCTTCGAAATTTTTATTTCCAAAAAAATCTACGCCTTGTTGAATGTTGTAAGTCATCAGCGTAAGCTCTTTTGTGTTTTTATTTTTAGGATCAACCAGCTTTTCTTTTCCCGAAAGAACAGCAAAACATATCACTGCCCCCAATAACAGGGATAAAATCTTGCTCCAATTAGGTGACCAATTGACAGCTTCAATGTCCTGCTTTTTATTATTTCCAAAAATAAAAGGGAGAATCATTAATAGCCCGGCCATCACAAACGGAAGGTGAAATTGGTTTCTGAAAATTCGACTTATCGATCCGACATATCCCCACACATTGCTAAAAATGAGCATAAAAATACATGTGATCATCAGTACTACAGCCAAAAGGAATGGTAAGGCAAGCTTAGTCGGATTGTTGGATTTTATGTTTTGGCTAAACAAGGAAATATTTATAAATACTACAGGAGAAAGGATCAACATCAAATAAGTCACCAAGTGCCTAATCATACTTTCTTCACCGACTACCACAGGAGCTAATTCAGTTGAAGTGAGAAATGTCACCCTATGGGAAAGGATACTCCAAATCAATAACAATAAAAAAATGGCATTCCAAATCGCAAGTAAAAATCTATAATTGGAAAATTGCATAATGCGAGCCGATCCAAAAAACACTACAATCAGAATACAAATGCCAAGAACAAGATGTATAATTATATAATCACTTCCAGTCCACCGGGCGATTACACCGGGACTTGAAAATGCAAAATAGATCAATAGCACAGATCCGATTAATCCCAGTACCTCAGCGAAATAGCTATTACTATTTATTTCATTATCATTCTGAGCTTGTTGTCCGTCAGATTGAAGATAAACTTTTATTGTCCGATAAAATAAAGAACCCGTGAAAAGCGCCAAAATCCATCCGACAAATAAAGTGTGGCCACTAATAGAAATATCCTGGCTTTGACCCATAACACGCAAAGCGATAGAAGCCAGGGTTGCCATAGCTGCGGCCAGTCCCCAGTTTGCGGTCGGCATATTCTTGTCAGAAAATTGTAAGCCCAGAAAAAGAAGAAACAACCCCGCTCCCATTCCGGAAGAAAATATGCGAAGAGGTGTTGGTAAAATGGGACTTAAAACTATGCAAAAAAGCATCAATGACACGATAATGGTGTAATTTAACTTGTTGGACTTCATAAAGAACAACAACACGGGAAAGGCTAATAACAAAATGCCAAGCGCCTTGCTGTCCATACTTGTATGCAGCAAATTCAGCATATAAATGGCCTCGATCAAAAAGGTGATTTGTTGAATAAAAAACAGAAACAAAAGGCATGAAAATAAATTTGGAATAATCCCGGAAGTATTGCTATTTAACCCAGTTGAATTGATGCCTTCCATGTCTTTCTCTAGTGATTTTGACTTATTGAAAAATTCAAAATATAAAAAAATGCGCTACTCATACAAAGGTAGAGCATACCAAATATAGAAATTAATTGGATAAATAAAATTTTCCTAAATGTTGTATCTGGAGAATCACACTTTCCCTTTATCTGAACAAATTTGAACTAAGGGTCTGCTCAAAAATAAATTACATTTATGATGTATAATTATACCACATCTTTGAAATATTTTATCCTCCAAAATCCTCGCAATAACTCGCTATTGTTGTGGTTTTGAATAAAAAAATATTCCAAATCTGCGGCATACTTACTTTTCAAAATAGCAATTTATTTTTGAGCAGACCCTAACAAGATGAAGCTTACAAATCACTTAGGCCCTGCAAACCTGTTATATTTTTCATTGCCTCTAAGCAATTTAAATCGAAGCGTATTTTGCTATTCATATGTAAATAATAATTCTACAGCTCTAAAAATTTATTTTTGAACTTTGGAAAGTTTGTCGTACTCTCATAAAATATGCCGTACCTTAGTTAATTATTGAAACATTTCTGCCTGTAGGCAGGCCCAAACGAGTATGAATATTATCTTCGGGCAGTCAGGTTTCTGCAAATTTTAAAATAGATGAAAAAAGTGATAATTACCGGGGCTACCGGAATGATCGGAAAAGGTGTTTTATTGGAATGCCTGGATCATAATGAAATCAATGAGGTACTAGTTATCGGGAGAAATTCCATTGAGATGGAGCATCCCAAACTGATTGAATTGATCCATAAGGATTTCACCAATTTTTCCGGGGTTCAAAATCATCTGAATGAATATGATGCTTGTTTTTTCTGCCTTGGGATAAGTGCAGGAGGAATGAAAGAAGAGCAGTATAAGCGAATTACCTATGATTTTACAATGGCTTTAGCAAAAACACTTTATGACAACAACCGGGAAATGACATTCAACTATGTGTCAGGAGAAGGAACTAATTCTTCGGAGAAAGGCAGAGTGATGTGGGCGTGCGTAAAAGGAAAAACAGAAAATGACCTGCTGAAACTTGGTTTTAAACAGGCCTTTATGTTTCGCCCGGGAGCCATCATTCCATTAAGAGGTATCAAATCAAAAACGAAAAGTTACCGGTTTTTTTACGATAATTTCATGTGGTTATTGAAAGGGGTCAAAGCCATCGCACCAAATTCGGTAGTAGATACCTCACAGATTGGGCTGGCAATGATAAATTCAGCGCTGAAGGGATACAATGAATCCATTTTAAGGCCAAAGGATATTATCATTTTATCAAATTAGCCAATCATCAGCATTACTTTTCAGGAACAGAAAAAAGCTCCTTTTAAAGATGGAATTTACAGCATGATTAAATTTGTATTAGAAAATATTGACGATGAAAACAATTTAACAAATGAGTAAGCAAAAATGGACAACAAGCGACATCCCTGATCTAAGGGGAAAAGTTATCATTGTTACCGGAGGGAACAGTGGTTTAGGTTATGAATCTGTAAAAGCTTTCACTCAACATGGCGCAAAAGTAATTATGTCGTGCAGGTCATTGGAAAAAGGGGAGAAAGCCAGGAAGGAAATTCTGAAAGACAATCCTGGCAGCAGTATTGAATTGGGTGAATTGAATCTCTCTGATCTATCTTCAATAAAACAATTCGCCATCGATTTTAAATCGAAGCATGATCGGCTCGATATCTTGCTAAACAATGCAGGTATCATGATGACTCCTTACAAACTCACTAAAGATGGATTTGAAAGTCAGTTTGGCACGAATCATTTGGGGCATTTTGCACTTACGGGATTATTGATGGATCTGATAAAAAAAACGACTCAATCCAGGGTGGTTAATGTCAGTAGCCTGGCGCATAAAAAAGGGCAAATAGATTTTAATAATTTGCTGGATGATAATGGACTATCATATGCTCCAATGAAGGCATATAGGCGTTCGAAGCTTGCGAACCTGCTATTTACCTATCAATTACAAAGACGTTTGGAAGCAAACAACATAAAAACAATTGCAGCTGCTGCCCATCCTGGAGTTTCAATAACTAATTTGGGCAAACACCTTGAGAATACATTGATGTATAAGATCTTCCTGCCCTTGTCGGGCATTTTCACTCATAGTCCGGCCAAGGGAGCTTTGCCTCAAATCAGAGCATCAGTTGATCCCGAAGTGAAAGGAGACCAATACTATGGGCCGGATAGCATAGGGGAAATGAAGGGAAATCCGGTTTTGGTGAAATCGAATAATGCTTCGCACAGCCTGGAAGACGCCTCAAAACTTTGGGGGGTTTCAGAAAAACTAACTGGGATACAATACGAATTCAATTAAACAAGCTTGGCATGAATGTATTTCCATTCTCTGTTCTACTTATACAAGCAGCGATCTGTAAAAATCCGATAGCCAATGCTAAATCTTCCGTGCCCACCCCGGCTAAAAGAAGTAATCATATAGTTCTTAAATTTCACTCCTAAAATATGACGCTAAAACATTTAATCATTATTTTTCCTTTCCTATTTCTTTTATCATGCATTCAGCAAAAAAATAAATCAAATACTCTGCCTGAATTTTTCAATCCTACATTTACCACGTATCCTATAAAATCCAGCATCAGAGCCATCGAGGTGATAGATGAAAATACAGTTTGGTTTGCCGGATCTGGAGGTAAATTTGGGTTCACCAAAAATGCCGGGAAAACCTGGGAAATTGATAGCATTCAAATTGGCAAAAATCCCATTGAATTCAGATCTATTGCCATCACCAAAGAAGCTATTTTTTTACTCAATGTCTCTTCACCTGCTTATTTGCTAAAATCTATCGATCAAGGACAGAACTGGGATCTCGTTTATCAAGAGAATCATCCTGATTGCTTTTACAATTCCATGAAATTTTGGGATAGTAAAAATGGCATAGCTGTAGGTGATCCGATTGATGGCTGCCTTTCAGTGCTTATAACTAAGGATGGTGGAAACAAATGGCAAAAACTAAACTGCTCCGAACTGCCGGCGACCATTGATGGAGAGGCGGGTTTTGCAGCAAGCAATACAAATATTGCGCTATATGATGATCACGCCTGGCTGGCTACAGGAGGCAAAAAATCACGAATTTTCTATAGCCCCGACAGAGGTGAAAGCTGGAAAGTTGTAGATACTCCGTTGCAAGAAGGAGGGAAAATGACAGGTATTTTTTCAATTGACTTTTACAATGAACTTCAAGGAATTATCATAGGTGGAGATTGGGAAAATCAATATGCAAACACCAGAAATAAGGCGATAACTCAAGACGGTGGAAAAACCTGGCAATTAATCAATGACGGTAGCGATCCCGGATACAGATCCTGCGTTCAATTTATTCCAAATTCAAGCGGGATGGGACTAATTGCAGTAGGTATTCCCGGTATATCTTATTCTATGGATAGGGGCGCAAACTGGCAGGAGGTCAATAAAGAAAGCTACTATACGATTCGATTTGCCAAATTAGGGAACGCGGCCTGGCTTGCCGGCAAAAATAAAATCACCTTAATGAAATGGTAATAGGAATCTGAATTTGCGAAAATTGACAATAAAAAGGGGAATCCTCTAATTGAGTAGATAAGATGTTAATAAAGCAAAGTGATTTTTATTTTGGATATAGAAAAGGTAATCACTAACTTTGCGCCGTTAAAAAGTTTTAATGGATAAAATCATATCTTTTAATTTCATCATTGTTCGTTACTCTTCATTCCACTTACAGGAATAAAAATTAATAGGATTACTTGTAATTATATAGGGCTTTTAACAATTAATTAATATTATAAAAAATTTACAATGCAAGGAACAGTAAAATTCTTTAATGACTCCAAAGGGTTTGGATTCATTAAGCCAGCCGATTCAAGTGAAGACATTTTCGTACACTCATCAGGACTTATTGATGATATTCGTGAAAACGACAATGTTGAGTACGATATGGAAAGAGGCAAAAAAGGTATGAATGCAGTAAACGTAAGAGTAATAGACTAATCTTCGTTGCTTTAATACATTTAAAAAACCACCTTCAGGGTGGTTTTTTTTGTTTAAAGCAATACCGGTTTGCCCGATTACGATAAAAAGTATATGCAAAGGTGGAGCCAACATGTCTTCATGCGATCACAAATATTTTCAACTGTAATTTTTGGTTTAGCACATAAATTGAGGTAGCTGAATAGGTTTGGGAATATTAAAAAAATAAAAAAAATCTTCCCGACCGATAAAGAGGATATGAAGAGGATTCTACAAACGGTGGGAAGATCTCTAACCCTTAACTACGAGCAAAGGTTGCTAAAAATTCAATATCTGTAAATCCCTTAATTGGGGGGATTTTTTGTATCGAATTGTCCTGACCGGCACGTATGCCTCGTCCCTAAATGCCTGTTTATCTGGCATATAGATTTTCAGAAGTCAACTATTAATTACCCCAAACTCAGGGATGCGCCAACAATTTTCATATATCTACAAAATATATCCTGCATTGTAACAATCGTTAGTAAATATATTGACATGATCCCCCTCCGAAATTTAATAATTTGGCATTATCAAAAATCGCAGACTAATCTTCCAAATAATTTATAAATGAGCAAAAGTTTCAAAAAATATACCTAACCGTCTAAAAGATTATATGGTTAATTATATAATAGTAATTTCGTGAAATGAAAAAAATCCCTAAGATTGGGTGATTGAAAGTACATGGTATAATTCTTATCTACATCCCTTGCAAAATGAACGACGAAAGAGAAATGAAAAATAGAATAGAAATTGTAGAGGATAATGATATAGTACGAGATGGTTTGCAATTACTGATAAGCAGCATGAGTAATCATACTGTTGTTGGGGCCTATGGGGCCTGTGAGCCAGCTATAAAAAATCTTGAAAAAGATTCGCCTGATGTAGTTCTTATGGATCTGGATCTTCCTGGAATGAGCGGGATTGAAGGCATACAAATAATTAAAAAAAATAGCCCTGAGATACATATAATAGTGATTACGGTCCATGAGGATAGTGAAATGGTTTTTCAGGCCCTATGTGCAGGAGCCTCAGGATATATCACAAAAAACGCCAATCATTCACGTCTGTTAGACGCTATTGACGAGGTGCAATCGGGAGGCTCGCCCATGAGCAGTAAGATTGCAAGGATGGTGGTAGATTCATTCCAGAGAAACCATAATTCACCACTAACTTCCCGGGAGACGGAGGTGCTTGAACTATTGGCCAAAGGAAAAAGTTATACCGTTATTGCAGATGAATTGTTCGTTCATAAGGAAACTGTAAAGTCACATATCAAGAATATTTACTTTAAGCTGCATGTAAATAGCAAGGCTGACGCCCTTGAAATAGCCCGAAAGAATAAATTGATATAGATGTATTCGCGTCTATTTTTTTAATATTCGAAATCCTGCTCATTATTTAGTGCCTGAACAGGAACATAAGAATTTTTATTGATGCCAGCCAGCTTTCCATAAAGAGGTTGAAAAATGGAAAAGATCGTAATAATTTCCGCATGCTTTCGGGATAATTTTGAGGTGTTTCCCTTCAGGAACTATTAAGTAGGGAAAATAGAATTATTGCATAAAATCCAACCCCCAATTAAAATTTGAAAATAATGCCCTTCAGGTAAGTATTTTTGAAATTTTCCTCCCCCGTTTTTCGTCAAATTTCACCCATTATGAGGGATACCCAATTAAGGTGATTATGACCACATTGTTCGTGGATTAACAAAAGATTTTGCTTGACGGCTCAAAAAACAGGTGATTATGCATTTCTAATAACCTCATTATTTTGATAGCAAGCTTAGTTTTTAATCCCTGTAATATTTATCACTATAAATTTATTTTTATGAAACACAAATTACATTATCTGACAGTGTTGTTGTGCTTTGCAATGTTGATAACAAAAGCACAAGACCGGACAGTATCAGGAACGGTGATCTCATCTGAAGATGATTCATCTGTTCCAGGAGTTAATGTGCTAGTAAAAGGAACTGCCATTGGCACTATTACT
>SDBV01006176.1_pt1 | contig 16683 bp, 12 predicted proteins | sample 2277081 | NCBI WGS metagenome assembly SDBV01 (sample SAMN10402039, study PRJNA504765) | marine sediment metagenome | isolation source: marine sediment core GS10_PC15, 223 cmbsf | place: Arctic Ocean: Southern Knipovich Ridge | collected 2010 | reverse complement strand
GTTGGCGCCCTTTATGATACCTGCGATGGTATTGGAAAACGCGAGCTGCTTGTTGTTGTGGAAGTGCAGGCCGACTTCCTTGGTCTTGATATGCTGCTGGTACTTTTCGACGAGGAAATCGACGTCCTCGCTATACAGCGAGCCGAACGAGTCGACGATGTAGACGCTCTTTGCCTCGGTTTCAGATTCGATCTGCTGAAGGGCCTCATCCAAAAATGGCGTGCTCTCGTGGCTGATGGCCATGATATTAACGGCACAATCGTAGCCCTTGTTGGTGGCGTTCTGGGCCAGTGCGATGGCCTTGTCGATATCCTTGACGTACGTAGCGACGCGGATCATATCGACGACGGACTTATCCCTGTCGAGCACATCTTCTGCCGTAGCCTTGTGGGCGTCCTGCATGACGGTGATCTGCGTATTACCCGGATCGATGCCCTCTACGACCTTTTGCAGCTGATCTTCATCGCAAAACCGCCACGGGCCAAACTCGCTGGTCGAGAACATTTTCTTGCTGTTTCGATAGCCAAGTTCGACATAGTCTACCCCGGACTCGCATACAGCCCGGTAGACATTGCGAACCGTCTCGAGTGGGAATTTTGAATCGTTGGCCAACCCGCCGTCGCGGATGGTGCAGTCAACAACTTTGATCTCTGGACGAAACATCTTAAATCTCCGCTGAATTAGGCCTTCTTACCCGCAATGCCTGCGGGGCGTAGAATCTACTATGCTACCCGGAAAATCGTTATTTGTCGCCCCCAATTTCGTCCGGAACGGCCGGCTGTGAACCAAACGATGGCCGGGGGAGTGGGTTTTCACCGAGTAACTGACGATGAGATAATGTAATCTAACCAGTCAAGGATCTTGGAAAAACGAACCGAAAAGGGCCTTTTCATGCAATCCATGCCAATGGAGATTATCGACTGCCACATCCATCCGCCGCTTTCGACCGGCGCGACCAGCGAATGGTTCCCCGAAGTTACAAACCTTGATTCGATAGAAAAATACGTCGCACACATGAAGACCTGCGGGGTCGATCGCTGCTGCGGGGCTTCTTTATACACAAAGGCTGCCCAAGGCTCAGCGGCGATGGCCCAAGCCAACAAGACTGCCCTGGCGTTTCGAGATAAGGTGGGCTCGTTCTACATCCCGGCTGTGCAGGTGGATTTGCGATACCCCGACGAATCGTGTCGGGAACTCGAACATTACTATCACAATGAGGGTGTAAGGTGGATCGGCGAACTGTGCCCCTATATGTACAACGGAACAGACCTATACGACTCGGCCGGGGCTCTGCAGATTTTCACCCTCGCAGCCGAACTCGCCATGCCGGTTAACATCCACTGCAATCCGCTCGAACATGTTCATAAGATCTGCAAGGCCCTGCCGGAGCTGAAGCTAGTACTCGCCCACCCAAAATCAAGCCGGGACGATTACCTGCCTCGGCTGGAAATCGTCAAGACCTACCCGAACCTTTACCTCGACACCTCCGGCTGCGTGCATCGGTACGGTATATTCGCAAAGTTCGTCGCCGAAGCCGGCGCTGAGAAATTACTGTTCGGCAGCGATTACCCAATCTGCAGCCCCGGTTCTATGATCGAGGCCATCAAATCCGAAGGCCTATCCGAGACGGACCTGGAATTGATCTTCAACGGAAATTTTAAACGACTAACTGGCATCGAATAATTAACTGACATGGAAGATTCGAAAAACCAGCACAACCCGTCCGTAACGCGCGACCACCGAAGGCAGTGGCACGACTGCCTCTACGTCTACCCTGTCATCTCGCGGCGGGCGAGGGGCCTGAGCGTCGGGGTAAACCTCAACCCCGATAAACGCTGCAACTACTCCTGCCTCTACTGCCAGATAAACCGCCGCATCCGACGCGACCTGAAAGACGTGGACGTTGATGTACTGGGCGCCGAACTTGCCCGCGCGCTGGCAGCCGCCAAGGATGGCACGCTTTGGGCCGAGCCGAGGTTTAGCCAAACGCCGGCCGAGTTTCGGCGGATAAACGATATTGCCTTCAGCGGCGACGGCGAGCCGACCTGCCTGGGGAACTTCGACCAGGCAGTAGCCGTAGCAGCCGAGGCGAAGTCGTCAGCCGGGTGCGAGGATGTAAAGATCGTCGTGATAACCAACGCGTCGCAGTTTCATTGCCCGCAGTTCGAGCGGGCTCTGCCGACACTCGATGCAAATAACGGCGAGATATGGGCCAAGCTCGACGCGGGAACGGATGAATATTTCCAGCGGATCAATCGGCCCCGCCCGAAGGTGCATCTAGATACCATCGTCGCGAACATTGCAGACGTCGCCAAGGGCCGGCCGGTGGTTATCCAGACGCTCTGGCCGATGCTTGAGGGAAAGCCGCCACAGGAAGCCGAGATCGACGCGTACTGCGAGCGATTGGGAGAAATCGTATCAACAGGCGGGCAGATCAAGCTGGTGCAGATCCACACCGTCGCCCGGCCGCCGGCTGAGAGCATCGTAGCCAACCTGCCCGGCGACAAGCTGGACGCCATAGCCGCCCGCGTCCAAACCGCCCTGCCGGATTTGCAGGTCGAAACCTACTACGGCTCGGACGTTAAGCCGCAGTCTTTCTAAGACGCGTAAGCGATTTCCAGGCAAATTGATGGTTCTCGATATGCTTTACGCCTCACATGTCAACCGTAGGGCGTGCTACTGGTTCGACAAGCTCACCACAAGTAGCTTGCACGCGAAATCTCACCCCCACTGCTTGCCCCTTCGATGAACTCAGGGCGAGAAGCAAGCCGTGCCACCCGGCTCTCACGAAACCAAGGCATCGGCTATTGCACCTCTGCAGGCAGCAGCTTTGCCATAGAGCATTCGTCAACATACTCACCTCCTACGAAGAGGCTCTCAGCTCTTTTTCCCTCAGTCTGAAATCCCATCTTCTCGTACAAGTGAATCGCTCCCGCATTATGCGTCATTACGGTCAGTTCTAAGCGGTGAATGTCATGCTGTAGAGCCCATGTCTCAATATTGGACAGGAGTGCGCTACCCACTCCTTGACCCCAGTACATTCTTATGACACCGACAACTACGTTCGCAGTTCGGCGATTTCTCTGGTAAGCACCTCCCAAGCAAGCAGCCATCCCGACAAACGCTTGATCAATCTCCGCCACCAATATCGTCTGGCTGGGGTGCAGGCAAATGTTTTGGATCCTATCCTGTTGTTGCTGAGTGGACGTTGGCCCCTCTCCAGGTTCGTGTAACATGAATTTCGTTTCGGCGATCAGTTTCTTGCTCAACTGCACATACTTGGCCGCATCGTGTGGATCGATTTCTCTGATATCTACCATGTTCATAACCTCATAATCATACTGACATCATCCCATTCCAACTGTCGGGTGCCATGCTTCCGCTCGCGGAAGCATGCTCGCCCATTCAGCTAGGTTGGTTTAAAGACATGCTTCTGCAAGCAGAAGCATGGCACCAAGGAAATAAAACCCTCTCTTACTAAAACTACTCCCCCGTTACTTCCATCAGTGAGTGGATGGTATATTTATCCAGCTTGGCTTTGCCGTTAAGGAACGCAAGGTCGATAACGAACGCTATTCCCGCGACCTCGCCGCCGATTTTTTCGACGAGTTCACACGCTGCGGCCATCGTTCCGCCGGTTGCGAGCAGGTCATCGACCATCAGCACCTTCTGGCCGGGCTTGATCGCATCGCAGTGGACCTCGACGGTATCGGTTCCGTATTCCAGCTCATATGAGACGCCGATAGTTTCATAGGGCAGCTTGCCCGGCTTGCGGATCGGCACGAACGCGACGCCCAGTTCTGCAGCGACCAGCGAACCGAAGATAAAGCCGCGGCTCTCGATGCCGGTTACTACGTCAATGCCTGCATCTACAAACGGCGCAACAAGTTGCTTAACGGTTTGGGCCATGGCCCCAGGGTCGGCCAGCAGAGGCGTGATATCCTTGAAGATGATGCCCGGCTTGGGGAAATCCGGAACGTCGCGAATCAGTGCGGCTAGGTCGATCATAATTCCTTCCGTCTTTACTTACTCTGTTTAGCTACCGGCTCGGCGGGGAACCGATAAGCGTCTGTTGTATAAAGATGCCTTGCTACCAGGTAATACGAGAGCATCTGGCGCCGGAGTTTATCGACCAGCTCGCCGGGGGCGCGGCCCGGGGCGATAGGCCTCATGAAAAACTCATCCAACTCGAACAAAATGGGCACCGGCTGGTCGAACTCCTGATGCTCTTGAATCTTCGGAGGCAGGATCATAGCACGATCACCGCTGACAATCCCCAGATAATCGTCCTGGTGAAGCACCGCAAAGCCGTCACCCGGTTCGACAGATAAAATATCCCTGCCAAGGAAGCAATGCTCGAACTGCCCGCCCATCAACGAAAGCAGTGTAGGGGCAATATCTACCTGGCTGGAGATTACGCTTATCCGTTGGGGCGTAATTATCGAAGGTGCGTAAATAACGCACGGCAACCGGTAGCCGGGAACGTCTATTCCCAAAGCGAGATTAAGCCCCTGGCCGTGGTCTGCAACAAGGACGAAAATCGTCTTGTCGAAATACTCAGCCTCGCCGGCCTTATCGAAGAACCGCCCCAGCGCCCAATCCGCATAGCGATACGCATTAAGCCGAAGGATCTCCGTACCTTTACCCGGCAGCAGATCCACCCGTCCTTGCGGCACCTGGTAAGGCTGATGATTTGTAACCGTCAGTATTACGCTGAAGAATTTTTTATCCCCTTTTTCAGACAAGGCCACGAAAGCCTCATGGGCCTTGTCGAATATAACCTCATCGGGCATGCCCCAATTGCCCGGCAGCCCAGAAAATTCCATCTGAGATTCGTCGATGAACTTATCGATCCCACCGGCTGAGAAGAACCCGCGCATATTGTCGAAGTTGGCGTCTCCACCGTAAACGAACAATGTTTCGTAGCCTCGCCGGTTGAAAATCTCAGGCAGCGTAAGGAAACTATCGCCGGTATGCTGACGTTCGAGAATCGATATCCCAGCCATATCGGGATGCCCGCACAGGACACCCATAATGCCTCGGCTGGTTCGCGAGCCCACTGCGTACATCCGCTCGAAGAACAACCCTGACCTGCAAATTTCATCCAGGTTCGGGGTGTAGCTTGGCTTATAGCCAAGGGCCCCCACCGGCCTACCGGCCATGCCCTCCATCAGGATCACAACTACGTTGAAATCGGCCATGGGCCTACCGGTTTGAACCTTCCGCCACAACGGGTTACCCGCCAGCGATGCCGGGACATGGTCCCCCTGAGCAAGCATCCGGGCTACTTCGAGCTGGGCACGTTCGAGCGGCGGAAAGTCATACTCCTTCGCTTCGTTAGCACCTTCATTGAAGGTAGCTCTGGCTGCCCTGAAAAAGGTGAAGAAGTTGTTCATAGCCAACTGGCTGATGACGTTATTAACGCTGAAATAGGCTGACCCGGAACTTAGCCGAAGGTTGGCCACCCCACCCCGACAAAACAACACGCAAACCCCAGCAAGAACAACCGCCATCGCTAGCCTGGACTTGGCCGAGTTAAGCAGCACTGCCCCATCGCAGAACAATTTCCTGAACAGCCTGTAGAGCACAAAGGTAAGTACAGGCACAGCAGGCAGGAACAACCAGGCTGGGTAAGCTGTCCAGATATGACCAATAACTTCCTTTGGATGTCGCGGATAATTCAGCACCGCCCAATTCAGCCTGGCACCCGAATCGGCGAAATACGCAGCACCAATTACTTCCACGAACATCGTTATCAATATCAAAGCCGTTCCATAGCCGGCGATCAGCCTTTGGAATCTGGGTTTCCCAAAATCGCTGCCGGGTGATAACGAAAGAAGCAATACCAGCGGGAACAACATATAGCCCATCGGAACAAGATCGAAACGCAGGCCCACCCAGAAACACTTGCCGACATGGGCGAGCCCCTCGTCACGGACGAAGTCGAAATTCGCCACCAGCAACGATACACGGAACGCCATAAAAACAAATAGCATCATCCCGGCCAGTATCCAGATAGGCCTCAGCCGGCGGCTCACAATGATTTCCAGCCAAGCCCAGCCCCTGCCCGGTAAGCCCCCGCCGGGAGATAAGCCCCTAAAAGTATTCACAGATCGATAACTCACAACATTTCTCAGCGGTTAACGCGTTGGTAATAAACAACTTCGGCATCGGTTACCCCGGTTTGGTACTAATTGACGTCTTACCTGTTCGCCTATAACAGCATAGGTCGCAATTTGGCTTGGGCAACATATAACCTCGAACCAACCCCTTCGCAGAACAAGCGGTTAGGGGCTCGCAAAACCTCGGTCAATGGCTATACTCATCTAGACTGAATTTAACTTTCTAACAACTGATAGGAGATACAGGTGAAACTGACTATCAGGCAAATTTGGATATGCGCCTTTGCCGTCTGCCTGGCCTGCAAGGTGGGTTTGGCCCAGGAAATCGAACTGACCAGGAGATACATCGCACCGCTTGATGGCTTTTCGCTGAAGCCGCCGGCCAATACCGATCGCATAAAAGATATCTCGCAGTCTTCCATTATCCGGTGGGAAAAACGCGACGCTGCCACAGGGGCCATAGCCTGGACCCTAAGTGTCCACAACCAGTCTACCCCGGCAGATTTAACTACCGAAGCCTACGGGGAGGCACTTTCCAAGAAATTTAAGGCGAGCGGATTTGAAATCGAATCGCAAAAAATACAATCCCTCGCCGGGGCCGATGCAATCCACATTACAGGCCAAACCACCGGCATGATCACTCGATGGAAAAAACAGGTTTGGATCCGAAGCGAAGATAAAAGGTTCCTTATCCTCGTTATCGCCGGGCCGACCGGTATGGCTGATCAACTCGAGCCGATCTTCGATGCTGTCGTGGGGACGATGGAACTGATCGATCGGGCCCAGACTGTCAAAGACAGGCAAGACAGTATCGACCGGGGCGGGAAATTACTGACCGACCTTACAGGTGAGAAATTGGTCGGTTTACTGCACACCAAGCCACAGTGGTTCCTGTTTTCGATGGACGGCGAAACTGTCGGTTTCATGAAGATCGTCGAAGCCGAGACCAAGCTGCCCCAGGCCAATGCAGCCAGCATCGACGGCGTAACAATTACGCAGTGGCTTAAAATTCAAATCGGCAACCACGAGACCCGGATGCTTCGCAGGGAGGCATTTTCCTCGGCTGACAGGAAGTACGAACGCTGGAGCGAGTCGATCATAATCGGCCAGGATCAGTCCAGTGTAGTAATTGGTGAGGAAGGACTCCGTCAGGCCAACCTGATAGTTTGCACTCGCAAGGCTCCAGGCAGAGAAAAGACAAATCAAAAATCCATGCCCCCTAAAATCGATGTGATCTACCTGCCTCACGCCATGGGCTACCTGCTGCCAAGATTGGCGGACCTATCCCAGCCCGGAGTTTACGGCTTCGGTGCATACTCCAGTGAAGCTAACGATTTTGACCTGAGAACATTCACCGTCAAAGGGCAGGAGAAAATCGATTTCGACGGCAGGTTTGTAACGGCTATCGCGCTGACAGATCAGAAGACCGCAGACCAGGAACCCGCCGATGTTTGGGTAGATACAAGCGGACTAATATTGAAGATGGACACCGCCGACGGGCTGTCCATGCAAAGAGCCTCCTTGCGGGACGTTAAACTGCAGTTCCGCGACGCAGAGCCCCTTATCCGAGCAATGAACCGAATGGCCAGGGATACAAAGCTGAAACTGCAATAAGCGTTCCACTGGAACAACTCATGACAGATAGCCGGCCCTGCAAAAAACTCAAACTGCAATAGGCATTACACGGAAATAACCCATGACAGATAACCAGCCTTACGACGTAATTATAATCGGAGCAGGCCCTGCAGGCCTGGCTGCAGGACTCTACGCCGCCAGAGATCGCTATAAATGCCTGCTCTTAGAGCGCAACGGCCTCGCCGGCGGACAGATCATGCTCACCGACCGGATCGAGAACTTCCCCGGCTGGGAATCCATCACCGGACCCGATCTTATTACTCATCAGGTAAACCAGGCCAAAAACTTCGGCGCTGAAATCGCGACCAACAAAGCGGTCGAGACAATTTCTCGCCGCGAAGACGGCCTGATTGAAATCGAGGTCAATCGCGGTAAGGAAACTTACCTCACCCGGGCGGTAATCCTAACACCAGGTAGCGACTATCGACTGCTTGGCGTGCCCGGCGAGACGGAACTTCGCCAAGTTGGCAAGGTCAGCTACTGCGCAACTTGCGATGGAGCGTTCTACCGCGACAAGCGAATCCTTACCGTCGGCGGAGGCAACACAGCCGTCGAAGATACGATCTACCTCGCACGCCAATTCACCGACAAGATAACCATGGCCCACCGCCGAACCGAATTCCGCGCTCAAAAAATCCTCGTCGAGGAACTATATGAAGTAGCAGCCGCCAAGGGGTTGGATATCAAACTGCCCTATGTTCTCGAACAGATCGTCGCAACCGAAGACGGCAATGAGATCGACCACGTCGAGCTGCGAAACGTCGAAACCGACCAGATAGAGAATATCGAAGTCGATGGTGTATTTATCTTCGTCGGCATGGTCCCAAACACAAAGTTCCTTGAAGGGGTCGTCGAGATCAACACCGCCGGCTACATCGCCTGCGACCCAGTAACATTAAAGACTTCCACACCAGGCATTTACGTCGCTGGCGACTCTCGCCAACAGGCATCGATGCAACTGGCAACCGCCTGCGCCGACGGTGTAGTAGCTGCGATGCAGCTCAAGGACTTTTTTAGAGACCCGTCAGCTTGGTTGGAAACAGCCGAGACAGAAGGCCCTAAAGGCTGGTAGCGAAAGTTAAACATCCCGGAAAGTATCATCATGAGCGAATCATCAAACACCCCCGGGTCGGTCTACTTCGATATCCGCAACTTCGGAGCTATCGCCGACGGTGAGACCGTTAACACGCAGGCTATCCAGGCAGCTATTGATGCTGCCGCCAGTGGAGGCGGAGGGACCGTATACGTCCCGGCCGGGCGGTTCGTTACCGGCGCAATCTTCTTCAAGTCCAACATAACCCTGCACCTCGATGCCGGTGCAGTCTTGCTCGGCAGCGAAAACGTGGCCGACTTCCCGCCGATCGACAGCAGGTGGGAAGGCTGCGAGCAGACTTGTCACGCGCCGATGCTTACCGGGACCGGCCTGACTAATATCGCCATCACCGGGCGCGGCACGATCGACGGGCGCGGAAAGATCTGGTGGGATCGCTTCTGGGCCAAGACGCTCGATTACCCGCGCCCGAGGCTTATCGCATTCCATAACTCCAGCAACATCCTCATCCAGGGCGTTACGCTTACCAACTCGCCGGCCTGGACCGTCAACCCGATCTGCTGCAAGAACGTTACCATCCACGGCGTGACGGTTATCAACCCCGCCGAGGGCCCCAATACCGACGGCCTGAACCCCGACTCCTGCCAGGGCGTCAGGATCAGCGACTGCTACATCGACGTCGGCGACGACTGCATTACGATCAAATCCGGCACGGAGCAAAGTACGCTTGAGGTGCCGGTCCCCTGCGAGGATATCGCCGTTACCAACTGCACGATGGTCCACGGCCACGGCGGGGTCGTAATCGGCTCGGAGATGTCAGGCGACGTTCGCAACGTTGTCATATCCAACTGCATCTTCCACGACACCGATCGCGGCATACGCCTTAAGAGCCGGCGAGGCCGGGGCGGAGTCGTCGAAGACATCCGCGTAACCAACATTATTATGAAGGGTGTGGACTGCCCCTTCGTAATTAACCTGTTCTATCATTGCGGCCCCGGGGGCGAAGACGCCGGCGTGGCCAGCACGTCCGCCCAACCGGTAGACGAAACGACACCACAGTTCAGGCGGATTCACTTTGCCCACATAACCGCAAGGGACGTCAATTTCGCCGCCGGCGTCGTCTTCGGCCTGCCGGAGATGGCAGTCGAGACGGTAACCTTCGAAGATGTTTCGATAGCCCTGGCCGAAAATGCAACCACCGGCATGCCGGCGATGCTGTCGAACATGGCTCCGATGAGCAGGGCTGGCCTGATCTGCGGTAACGTGCGGGACTTGCGCCTTTCACGCGTGCGTATCGAAGGCCAATTAGGCCCGGCTGTGATTATGGACAACGTCAGCCAGGGAGAATTGGTAGGCCTGAGTAACCCCACCCCGCCGGCAGACGGAATAGTCCTAACCCTTAGCAATTGCAAACAAATAACCACGCACGGCCTGACAGACCAGGCCATCAGGGAAAAGTAATTTCAAGCTCGCTACCGGCAAACTTGGAAAAAAAGCCTAGTTATGCGGGTTGACAAACTCGTCCCATCCGCTTATAATGATGGAGCTTAGACCGTCGTAGCTCGTTGCTTAGAACGGTTCCCGCCACTAAGGTGAGGAGCGTTTTTTCTCGCTCGCTCGTTCCTGCCTATGGCCTCCCCGGCCAGTATTTCAGATTGTAACTAAGGGTGTTTGGTGCCTATTGTTGGTTAGAGCCAACCGGGCCAGTCAAAAGTTTTTGAGCTAAAAACTTCGACTGATTCACATCAAAGAACGAGGGCGAGCCATGCGTGTAAGGAAGGGTCTCCCGGCAGTTTTGCTGCCGGCTTTACTTATCGTTGTTTCAGCTTCTACCGGCTTAGCTGCCATTACCATGGACACCGTATGGGTCCGCGACCACGAAAACGCCGCTGACGCAACTGGTTACGGCGGGGTGGATTACCACTTCAAAATCGGCACATACGAGGTAACCAACAGCCAGTACATAAGTTTCCTGAATTCCGTAGCGGCCGTCGGCGATGCATACGGGGTATACACATCCAAGATGTACACCGACCCCCGCGGCGGTATCCAGCAATTCGGTTCGGGAACCGTAGGCGACCCATGGACTTACGGCCCGAAATCCGGCGATAGCCACTGGCTTAATCTGCCGGTGGCCTGGGTTAACTTCTGGGACTGCGCGCGCTTCGCCAACTGGATGCACAACGGCCAGCCTACCGGCACGCAGGATGCGACCACCACTGAAGATGGCTCCTATACCCTAAGCGGCTATACGGGCGATTTCGGCGGGTCGATCTCGCGTAACGCAGGCGCCACGTGGGTAATACCCTCGGAAGATGAGTGGTACAAGGCTGCCTACTACGAGCAATCCCTCAACAGCGGAGCCGGCGGGTATTTTATGTACCCGATGGGCTCGGATACCATCCCCTTAAACCAGCTCATTAGCCCCGACCCGGGCAACAGTGCGAACTTCTGGGATCCGACGCTAGGCCAAACGATCGGTAACCCCTACTACACCACGCCGGTCGGCGCGTTTGAAAACTCTCCCAGCCCCTACGGCACGTTCGATATCGGCGGGAATGTCGATGAGTGGAATGAAACCATCGTAAAGACCGATGCGAGCTTCTCATATCGCGGCGTTCGCGGCGGCGGCTGGTCGTATAACTACACCGGCCTGCGGTCGACCTACCGCCACCAGGGCGCAGCCCCGCGCGAAGACCAATTCGTCGGCTTCCGCGTAGCCGAAGTACCCGAACCAGCCAGCCTGGCACTTCTGGGCGTCGGCGGCTTGGGACTGCTACTGCGACGAAGAATTAGGCGAGCGTAGCAGAAGGCGATAGCCGGAGACGCTACTGAGACGACGAAGCCGATAGGCGAAAATGCTCTTGAGACGACGTAGCCATAGGCGAAGACGCTTGCTATAAAATGCTATAAAACATTCACGGATGAGCCTTTTTGATAAAGGTACCGTCCGTTTTTTTGCGCTGGGAACCCCGCACCTTGACCTATGGCTAATGTAGTTGTTATTGTATCAACCGTCATTTCTTGAAATTTATCTGTGGCCGGGATGGGGAAAAAGGATGCGCAACAACGCAACACTGCGGAGGTGGTTTGATATATTTCTGCTCGGTTTGATGGCTTCTGTTATCTGCTTAACTTTAATGCCCCTCCTTCAGAAGGTTTTTGAAGGTACTGCCTGGTTAGTGGAGCTCATCTGGCCGATGGTCAATGACATTACAGGTGGTTATTGGCACATTTATTACGCAATCCCTCTGGCCCTTGTGTCACTTGCTGTGGTTCCCTTAGTACTGGCCGGCGCACTTCGGTGGGGTCACCTAGGGAAGTCTTTTTTTCTGTATCCACCCGTTTGGTTTGCAGCCCTGTGGCCAGTGGGCTTGATAGCAAGTGTGGGCTCACCGAACGGTGTGGGCAAGATAGTAGTCTGGGAAAGTATTGGCTTGCTAATGGTATCCAGCCTGTTGACGCTGCTGATCATGCATTTCTTTGATAGAGGGAACAAGAGATCAAACCGCAAGAATAACACGGATCATTTGCCAACGACCGCCGAGACACTTGCTGCCTTCGCCGAAAACCCATCAGGTAAATTGATTCCCTGGTTGGAGAGTGATGCCCCTGTTGAAGATCCAAGCGATGATCTATTTGAATCCCATCTCTCCGCAAAGCAAATTGCTATACACGTTACCCAGCCACGTTTGAAGCCAGTTGGACTGATTGGTCCATATGGGTCGGGTAAGACGACTGTACTTAACCTGGTTGATTACTTTCTGCATAACTCTCTTACCTTCGATAGGCAATATCGAAGTCGCTGGCAAGAAGAAGGTCAAGACTTGTCGTTGAGAGAGCGGCAGCGGCCACCCAGGATATTTACCTGTCGGGGTAGGGGCTTGGGGATTTACCAAAGAGGCTGTGGCAACGGTTGTCCTTAGGGAAGCTGTTGCAGAACTATCGAAACATGTGGACTGCCTTTCTGTTCGAGGCCTGCCGCAAGAATATATGGCCGCGATGAAGAGTACCACCCCAAGCTGGGTGCATGCCCCCATTGCGGCTTCCGTTGCAGATAACCCCTTGAGGCAGTTAAAGCGCCTTGATCCATTGCTTGAGGCCATCAATGCTCGCCTTATCATTTTTATTGAAGACCTTGACAGGAATGGGGAAATGCCAGATGTCTCATTCCTTCAGAACATAAGCAATGAAGGTGAGAATGTTAGTACGGCAATTCATAATGATGTGGCCGCTCGGCCGAATGGGCGAGTTTTCCTGGAAGTAGCAGCACTCATGGACAGAATGAAGGGTGTAGATCGTGTTTCTTTCGTCCTTGCAATCGATAAGGGGCCAGTATGATTTCCCTAGATCTCAAACGTTTATTGGATCACGATGAAGAGCTATTTGGGTTTGATCATGAAGCCGTCTGGGAAGTTATTCGAACCTTTGTTCTGTATTGCGACAGATATGCCTCTAAATTAGATGATCTTCAGGTTGCCTCGGATAAGGAGCTAGCTTTCTTTCGAGAAAGCAACCCTTACAGAATTGATATAGCCAAGAGGCATCCTGACACATCATTTGAAATAGCACTGACCGAGCTTCTTCGCAGGCCACGTATCCTTAAATACGCACTTAGACGAACATGGTTAGCTTGGAAATCCCTTCATGGCGAAGTTAATTTGGATGATCTTTTAGTTTACAGTGCAATCCGTACCTCAAGCACTGAAGCGGTAGCTTTTATCCGGGATCAAGGGCATCAGTTAACCTCAAATGCGGACCGGGAGGATAAGGAGGCCATTAAAGGCCTCTGGGATGCTCAGATGAGAGGTGTCTCTGATAAAGAGTGTGCATGGCTGTGGAGGATGATGGAGAGCATGTTTCCAAGCCTGGATCGCACAGGGGGTAGGACAAAGACTCAGGGAATATCTAAGGAACGATATTTGCCACGTATTGTAAATGGTCGGATTGAGGGAGATGGCTTTCGAGACCAGATGGTAATCAAAGATGTTGCGAAGTGGAAGGAATCGAAAAGTGATTCTTCCCTGATTGATGGTTTGGTTTCAGATACTAAGTATGCGAGTGTTTTCGAGGATCTTTTTTACAATGATAGACCTGCTCAGATAGGACTTAATGGTGAGGATGTCCTTTGTTTGGCCAGCCAGTTATTTGAGGTGATAAGGGATGGATTTGGCGCACAGGCTAACTCAGATTCATGCCCTGCATTCATAACTCTTTGGCGACTTCAAAACCAAGGAAGACAGTTTAAGAATTACGAGGAATGGCTATGGTCAGAAATGAAAAAGACTCTGCCTATTAGCTTGCTATTGGTAAATGAAGTTGAATATTTCTGGGCGAGTCCTAACTATTCGCCATTGGATGGCGATGCCAGAGACCGACTAAAAGATCGAATGCTTGATTGGGCAAAAGAACATCTCGATCTGAAGGAACTTTGCAGATTACTCACTGATGTCCCCGTCCATGTCCTGTATTATTTTATATTGGGTTCGAGAACCCCAAAACTTACTCGTGAACAAAGATTGAATAGCTGGCAGTGGTTTGGGCCAGTGCTGCTAGATAGCTTGAGTCATCGTGGGAATGTGATGATTCCGCAGGCTGTCTTCCTATTTAGTAGCGGGGAACATCGCCTCCGAGACGATGGCTTTGATGAACAATCACCCTATCGATCACAATTTGAAACGGTGCATAGCCTAAGAAAAGATGAGGTTGCACAACTATTCACTGATCTGCAAAGCCGGAGACGTTTTGTTGATTTAATCATGCAATCATCGACCGATGAAGAAGAGTGGCCAACGGATACCCAAGTAATGGTGTCTCAGATAAGGGCCGAACTTGCCGTTTGGTTGAAAGAAGGACTCACGTACGACCCACCGCCGGAAGAACCGCCCGAGGGCCAGCAATCCTAAGTTATTGTCCAGTAAAGTTTTAATCATCCGCAACGCGTTGGATGTCTGCCCCGAGGCTGGCGAGTTTGGCTTCGATGCGTTCGTAGCCGCGGTCGATGTGGTAGACGCGGCTGATGGTGGTAGTGCCCTTGGCGACGAGCCCGGCCAGGACCAGCGCCGCCGATGCCCTTAGGTCCGACGCCATTACCGGCGCGCCCACCAGATGCTTCACGCCGGTGACGATCGTGGTCGGGCCTTCCTTGCGGATGTCGGCCCCCATACGCAGCAGCTCGGCTACGTGCATAAACCGGTCGGGGAACACCTTCTCGGTAATCGCGCTGTTGCCGTCGGATAGGCACAGCAGGCTCATAAGCTGGGCCTGCAGGTCGGTGGGGAAACCGGGGAACGGCTGAGTCGTAGCGTCGGCAGGTTCAAGCCGCCGGGCCGATGATACCGTCGCGCCGCCGTTGGATTTTTCGACGATAACGCCGACCTGCCGCAGCTTGTAGATCACTGCCATGAGATGATCAAGCCGGCAGTTAGCGAGGTGGATGTCGCCGTTGGTTATCGCCGCAGCCATCATGAACGTGCCGGCTTCGATGCGGTCGGGGATTACCTCGTGGGCCGTGCCGGTAAGCTGATCGACACCTTCGATGATTATCCGAGGGCTGCCGGCGCCGGAAATTTTCGCGCCCATCGCGTTGAGGAACTCGGCCAGGTCGACAACTTCCGGCTCGCACGCCGCCGATTCGATAAGCGTCGTGCCCTTGGCGAGCGTCGCCGCCGACATAACATTGGCTGTACCGAGGACCGTCGAGCCGAATGGGCCGCCGAGGAAAATTTCCGCACCTCGCAGCCGCTTGGCCGTCGCTACGATGTCGCCGCTGTCGAGTTCGATCTTCGCGCCCAAAGCACGCAAACCACGAAGGTGCAAGTTCACCGGGCGCGAGCCTATCGCGCATCCGCCGGGCATCGATACCCTGGCCCTGCCCCGCTTTGCCAGCAGCGGCCCCAACACGCTGATACTCGCACGCATTTTTCGCACGCGGTCGTACTTTGCGTGGCTGTCGGATTCGTCGGTAACGCAAATCCGGATCCGCCCGTCGCCGTTGGTGTTGGTGTTGCCGTTGGCTTCGGCTTCGGATTTTGCTTCGCGGCCTTCGCGGGAAACTTCAGCGCCGAGATCGCCGAGCAGGTCGGTCATCGCGCGGATATCGGCGAGGTCTGGCACGTTTGAGAAAGTGCAAGGTCCTTCTGCCAGCAGCGCCCCCGCCAGGATTGGCAGTGCAGAGTTCTTGGCCCCGGAGATCTGGACCGTGCCTTTTAGCCGCTTGCCGCCGTTGATGATGAATTTTTCCAGGGCCATCTCAGCCTCCATGCTCGCCGTTAGATCGACTCAGCATACCGCGCCGGATAAGGAAAATCCAAACATGCTTGAATCCGGCCTGGGCTATTTCGCAAAACGTTTTCTTACCGCGTCGAAAACCACTTCAGCATTTATTTAAAGGCTTTTGTTTACTCATATCCTTCGATATTCTTCCATATTCTTTGACGGCCTGTCCCTGGCCTTCGACCGGAGTCGATGCTTTTAAATGCTTTTCATTATTCTTCGCGATTCTTCGAGGTTTTTCAATCTACTTGCGCTGGCCAAGGAGATTTGACGGGGTGGCACTGCTTGCTTGCAAGCAGTGTTGGGTGAAGGGCTTCACCTGATGGTGCTCTTATTCGGATGTGAAAGATGTCTTCGTAGGGCGTGCAGTATTCTGCACGGTGGATCTGCTTAAAAAGCGTACCCACTATCTGACCGGCGGTTCGATTTGCGCGCGCATCGGGCGTAGCCTTTTTGCGAAGCAGTAGCCCAACTCCCGGCCGCGCCGACAAATACCCCACACGATTATTTTTGAAATTCCCCCACCCCACTAAAAACGACGACCGCATTTGCGCGCGCTGCCCTGCGTTGCCATCACTAAAACTTCAACGGTTTCAGACT
>SDBV01006175.1_pt1 | contig 16684 bp, 26 predicted proteins | sample 2277081 | NCBI WGS metagenome assembly SDBV01 (sample SAMN10402039, study PRJNA504765) | marine sediment metagenome | isolation source: marine sediment core GS10_PC15, 223 cmbsf | place: Arctic Ocean: Southern Knipovich Ridge | collected 2010 | reverse complement strand
GTACCCAACATGCCTAAGTTCACGGTTTACGTGAATTCACGCCCTATATATACAATGCGAGACCCCCTGTACCTAACACATGCTTTTCCATGTATTAGCAGCCAATTCGACGGTTAAAACATGCTTTTCCAGTGTATGTACGGAGGCTGTAACCTGCGTCCGCGGTTTATAAAAACGCCTGTTTGTAAACCCACACTATGCAAATCGGCGATTACCTAAACAGTAGGTACGTCTACCCAAACAGTAGGTACCCCACATCCCTGCACATGTATACAAATGGCCGCTTAAATGGCCAGTTGGTTTACGTAGTGGGCTGGCCGGTAAAATGGCCGATTCATGAATATAAGCATATGCGCGTCCGGAATCTTGAATATACCGTATTAGGTATATCGTCGTTTTATACCGCATGTTGGATAAACCGCGGTATAAAAATTCAATTTGACAACTTTCAGTCAATGGGCTATAAAGACACATGGATAAGAAGTCACTAACACCCAACGAGGTCGATCGCCGGATACCTCTATACGTACGCCCCAAACCCCCGCAGGAAGTATTCCCTAGAATGGATGGGGCCATCGAAACTAACTGGCGAACTCGCCAAATGAGGAATCGGAATGGATAAGCTATCCCCTAAAGAACAAGCCCGAATTACTACAGCTTTGAGACTTGGCAGGGAGCAGGAAGGCCGTGAGATGACGACGCTCGAAAGCAAGCTGTGTGCGTTGCTCGATCGCATCGAGGTCGAGGAAGATCACACTCTTGCGACCCAGCGGTTTGACCTCTATGAGGAGGCGGGCTATACCGTTGTATTCTCCGGTATGGATGTTGGATCAGGTGGGAAGGTGAATTGAACACTGAAAATTATATGATCCGCTTCTACCCGATCGTTCGCATCAGCGACTACCCATGGGTCTATTATGACCGGTACGAGACATACCTCCCAAAAAAGAATCACCGCGACGAGATGGGTCATCAACGCACTGGGCCGATGGACTGTGCCGGGTTCGACCGGCTGCTCGATGACATTAAAGAGAACGGGAAAGAGAATCCGTTCATCATTGAGTACTACTGTAAGGACTTACCGAACGCGAAAGGTTTACGCGACGCGCCCGTTTTGGCCATTCGTACTGGCAATAATTGTGCGGAGGCGATGGCCCAACTGGGTATGTCATATGCGTCTGCGTTGTTCGTCGTCCCCACAACCCAACTACCCCGACTCCCCACAGACCCGTACGTCGACATACCGATAGATGTGGAGTTGCAGCGGACGATAAGTTCGCTTTGGAAAGACCTGCCCCGCGGCAATGACGAGCCTGTCGGTTTGAAAGGTGCGTGGCAGGATTCAGAATTACTAATCGACCTGATAAGGTCAACGAAGGAGAAGTAACGTGACGATTGTATTGAAAGTTGAAAACACGAACGCCAACTGGACTGGTAAGGCTGTTCAGGTACGCGCATATGAAAGCGATGAGTACCTTAACGGCGAAGTTCTTGAGGCCGGTGAATCTTGCGAAGTCATGATATGCGAAGGTCGCATGATCCAATTCGACGAGGTTAACTCCGAGGAGCCCCCACCTGCTGAAGATGCTGGTGAAGATGCTGGTGAAGATGCTGGTGAAGATGCCGGTGAAGATGCCGGTGAAGACGGGGGTTTCTGGCCAAAGGTTAAACGCTGATGCCCAAAATTTCCATACACGCAACTTGTCGCCGCGGAGAGTATGAAGAAATAACCGTGTATGACATGACGCGTGTCGGTCATCCAATTGCAGCGAAAATACTACGGCTGGGTGGCGACTTTTTGGTGGTGCCGGAGAACGATATGTATCCGGTGGTGCTCCGTTTTAATCTTAGCGAGGCAGTGAGTTTTGTCGAGCAGATAATTCCGGATGAGGGTGGGTAATGAAATACGTAACGAAGAAAAAGATTGTGATTCCAGCGGGTACAGTGTTTGACTGCGCACCGAGTGAGACTAAGTTTTTCTCTCCGCATGTCGAGGCAATTATTTCTTTGGGACCCGACAATACCATGTCGTTGATAGTTCCAGTTGAGTGTGATCAGTTAGCGTTCAAAAAGATTTTCACGACGCTGAAAGAATGAGTACGGCATGGCCCCGACCGCATGATCCCGAGCACCTGTTCACAAAGGCGTTGTTGTTGCATGGACCACTGCCACCAAAGGGATGGTCCATAGCACAGGATGGTTACGGGAGGGTGCACTATGTTACGGCTCGTGGCTTGGAAGCGCGAGGATTTCAAAACGCAGTGACTAAGATGTTTGTAGAGGAGGTTCGAAGGAGGTATGTTATTCGGGGTTGGTCAGGGGGGCATATTAGGTCCGTTGCACAAAGCTGGAAGAATTTATTTTTGTGTTGGGTCTGGGAGAAGGTAGATGAATCGTAATATTTATGTAGTGGCACTTTTTCTATTCGGCTGCCAGCCGTACCTCACGTATGAGGAACTGGAGGAGGGAGCCAAGACTGACCCAAAGATAGAGGAGCGGCTATATAAGTTTGAGCGAGATGCAGCATTGTCTGATTCGTTTTCGGAGGATGTTGCTGACTGTGTGGCGGATAGACAGTGTGTGGTGCAATGTGTTAACGCGCCCGCTGGTCGACGCTATGACATTATGCGGGTTGAGTTCAAGAGTATTGAAGACAAGGTGCAGTGGTATCGCATGCTACGGTTTTTTTGTTCTCAGGTGAGGGGGCGGCGATGAGTCACGTACTTACGGTAACAGCTAAGCGAGATACGCCGTCCGAGATGACGGAGAATTACAAATCGTGCGTTTCGTTCCTAGCCTCTTGGCTTGCACATCAGGACGGAGCGAACGGGAAAGACGCGGTAGAACTCTTTGATGAATTTAAAAGCAACGTATGCCTTGTGATGAAGGGTGTACCCGGAGGTAACGGATAATGGAATGGTTAGAGACAGTTGTTAATCGGTTCACAGAAGCATTCAGGTGGTTCTGGATATTACAGCCGTGGGAACAGGCACTTCGTGTTCGTGCCGGTAAGAAGATTGTCAAGTTTAATGGTGGGATACATTTCAAGATTCCATATGTCGATTACATATTCAAGCAGAACTGCCGATTACGTTTGAGTGAGGTTACGTCGCAAACGGTTACGACGCTCGACGGAAAAACGATCACTCTCTCCGGCGCACTATCGTACCGAGTTGAAAATGTCCAACCGCTATATATGAAGCTGCATATGGCGGAAGGCACGCTCGCACGACAAACGCAGGGAATAATTTCACGTTATATCGCGTGGCACCATTTCGTAGACTGCTCCCCCGAGAAGGTGATAGAGCACGTCGATAACAAGATGTCGTTCGAGCAGTACGGACTGGCAGACATAGAATTTATTCTGTCAAACTTCGCAGTTGTGAAGACGTACAGATTTATAACAGGGGAGGCCCAATCATACGAGACTCATTCCCTTCAAACTGATGAGGCAGAAGGCACATGAACGAAATAGCAATAGCAGATTACGACGGTGATAACGAGGTTGAGCTACAAGACCCAACAGCCCTAACCGAAGAAGTGGATAAGGCTTTCATGAATAAGCTCGCCAAGACCCTCACGCGGTTCGAGGACGTGCTGGCCGTAGGACAGGCAGATTTGAATCTCAACGATATACATAGGTTCATCGATGCCCGCGGCGAAGCACTGGATCAGTTGGATGATCTGGAGATAGCTGAGTGGTTGAATCACATGCGAAAAACCGCTCGTTGTCCTTTCCGGAGGTTTACAATCGATGGGTAGGAAATCCATTAACCAGCAGTTGTGCGGAATGACCTATCGCGACATGATTGACTTCTCGGAAATTCTTGCGGGCGAGTTAAATAATTCTGGACACCCGGAAGTTGAGTCAAGTACAATTGCGGATGTCTTGACTTCCTTACCGATAAGCAATGAGCAGACGGACAAAACGAACGAGCTTCTTGTGGCGATGTTTGGCAGGAAGCGGAACATTACAATCCAGCCGATGGCTAGCGGTGTTTATCGATTCACTTGCGCGAGTTTTCAGGGAGCGACCGTGTTTGATAAGGATATCCGCGAAGGCATCTCGCAATTAATGGATACCCTGACTGTGCTGAAGGCGCTGGAGTAAAAATGAAAACGCGTAATAAACGAGTCCACATTGTATTGGTTCCCCGCCAGTACGAGCGGATACAAAAATTATCAGAGGAAACTGGCTACGCAGTCTCGGAGCTTATGCGTCGGGCTGTGGACCTGTATCTCAGTAAGGTCGACAAGGATAAAAAAACCCCCTCATAGAGAGGGGGCAAGGTGGCAAGGTGACGACATGAAACACGACAAGCCAAAGATAAACCCTATGACAGGCGTTGTAAAGTCTAGTGAGCTTTTGCAGCACATCCGCGATTGCATCAAAGGGGATTGGAATTCGCGATCCTACGTGACGGGTGCGTTGAAGTACCTGACACGCTTCCCTCCCAATTGCTACATTGTCCCGCTACTCACCCTTACACTGAAGAAATCCGCATGACCGATTTACACCGACTACCTGCCTTCCACCCCCCGCTGTTCGCTCGCACGCTCAGAGAGTATGCGGCAGATGCGCCGAGGAATCACACGATCGTTGAATGTGGTTCGTGGCTCGGCGCGGGCACTTACCACCTTGCCGATGCGAGCGGTCCCCAACCCCTACATGTGTATGACAACTGGATCGCGAGACAGGGAGAAGTTGAGAAGGCTGAACGTTTGGGGGAGTTCGGTTTGCGCTTTGGAGAGAGCTACCTACCCATCGTGCAGGAGAATCTACGGAAGTTTGGTGATCGCATTTTCTATCGCCAAGGAGATATTACCGCGGCACGCTACGATGCAGGCCCGATAGGATTGTTCCTTGATGACGCGAGTAAGGGTAAGGTTGAGAAGACGTTCAAAATTTTCGCGCCCCATTTTGCGAGAGGGTGCATCTTGATACTCATGGACTATTTCTGGGAGCCATGTAAGCCGATGCGCGATTATGTCGAGTCGCTGGATTTGGAGTTCGTCGAGCGATGTGAGACTTATAAGTCCGTTGGCGTTTTCAGGGTACCAGTCTAATGAGGATATGGTGCTTCGACGATAAACAGTCAAGCTGGGGGAAGATGCTTTTCGTTGCCGCCCGCCGCCGCGGTTACGATGCGCGCTTGTTTAAAAAATCCCGTGAGGTTGATAAACCGGGCTTCCTGTTCTATAGGATGGAGCAGGGCTATGCCGTCGCACAACGGCGGGAAGCTCTCATATGCCTTGACGTTCAGGGTGTGATCGGAATTCAGAAACGCGAAGCTTTCTTAGAATACGAGAATAAGATATATCAGGCCGAGAAGTTTTCACACTGGCTGCCCGAGACGTACATCATAAACAGGGAGGTTGACGCCAAACAGAAAGCAATTGATCTCGGCTTCCCTGTCGTATCGAAATCACGTAGTGGTTCCGCTAGTTCAGGTGTTCGTTTGCTGGCCGACATGGATGCGGTGTTAGCAGAGGCTAAGATTATTTTCGGGCGAGGACTGCACACCTCCCGCGAAGTACAGCAGGATTATCTACTTTATCAGAAGTTCCTACCCGGCAACGACCACTCTTATCGCGTCGCACGTATTGGACGCTATCACTGGATGTATCGAGTTATTAATCGCCCCCACACCCCCCTGTCTTCTGGTTCCGGCGTGTTCGAGTGCGTACAGGCGGAATCGGAGGAGTCGCTAGCTGCGCTGGCGTTCGGTGCAAAGTTTTTAGATGCAGCCAACGTGAAGTGGGGTGGATGCGATTTACTATATGACCACAACGCACAACAGTGGCGAGTCATTGAAACAACGCTCGCATGGGCTTTACACACACGCGGCAATAATGTTGACTGCCCCATATTCAATCGTGAGGGAGTACGATATGAGCCACCGTTGATTGGTGCGGATCAATTTGAGATGCTTTTGGACGAACTGGAAAGAGGAGTTTTCGATGGGTAGGAGACTACTGGAATCGGCAGACGACAAGCTGCCAATCATTCGTGACATCACGCAGGTTACGCCCTACTACAATAACTCAAGGATGTTGCAGATACACCTTGAGAATTGGGCTGAATATCCTTTAGAAGTGTGGGAGCATTTCAAAGTTATTATCGTCGATGATGGCTCTGCTGACGTTCATGCCGCAGAGGCGATTCTCTCTCATGCCGATCCACGACTGAAAGAGCGTATACGTTTGTTCCGTGTGTTGGAAGACATCCCATGGAATCAGCACGGTGCTCGCAACCTTGGCGTGAAGATGGCCGACGAGGGCTGGCTCTGGGTGGCTGATATGGATCGCATCGTTCTGTACCCACACATGCGTATGGCGATGGCAGCTTGTCTCGATCACCGTCCCTATGTGTCACGCGGCATGGACCGACGCAAGTACCTATCGAAGATTGACCCGCCGAAGATGACTAACCAGTTCTTTGTACCCCGACACGTGTACTGGGAGGCCGGTGGGTACGACGAATGGTATAGCGGTACGTACGGTGGAGATTTTGAGTTTCTTGAGGCAATGGAGGCTGTCTCTGGTAAGATGACGTACTTATCCGGCGTATATCATTTTCGGTACAGCCGCCACGTAGTTGAGGATGCAACGACTGATCTTGACCGCGATGCTTACTGGCGACCGCACGTGCAAAAAGCGCAGGAGAAGAAAGCTGCTGGCGGCAAGATGATGGTCAAGCCAATTAATTTCAAATGGGAGGAAGTACGGTTATGAAACATTTTTTCAGGGGTATTCAGGGTTGGTGTTCGTTCGTTCCTATGTATGCTGACGAGGTAGGTAAAGCAGATGACGACGCGATATTTGTCGAGATTGGCGCATGGAAAGGTAAGTCTACCGCGTATATGGCTGTCGAGATTATCAATAGTGGTAAGGACATCGAGTTTCACACAGTCGATACGTTCAAGGGTTCGGATGAAAAGGTCCATGATAACGACCCTGTTTGCGCAGAAGGTAGGTTAGAGGAGGTGTTTCGCAAGAACATCCGCGACGTGAGTAGATATGTCAATGTACACGTCGGTGACTCCTCAACTTTTGCATCGCAATTCAAAGATGACTCCATTGATTTTATTTTCGTTGATGGTGCTCATACGTTCGAGGGAGTGACAAAGGACTTGGAAGCGTGGTGGCCCAAGCTGAAACCCGGCTGTCGCATGGGTGGTGACGATATTCGCTGGAGGAGCGTTCGTGAGGCCGTTGAGGCTTTCTTTGCTTGCTCGCCCCACATTACTCCTAATGGTAAGCATTGGTGGATGGACAAATGCTAAAGGTGGTGTGCTGGAAATGGAAACCCAACAATCCTGAATTCAGGAGTACTTTCAATGCAAGATCAGTTAACACGCTTCACAGTATGGTGCGTCGACACTACCACAAGCCATTTGAAATGGTGTGCTTCACCGACGACTCAGAAGGCATTGATTCGCATATTCGTACTATCCCTGTGTGGGATACTTACGCTGAGCTTGTCTCTCCTCTTGGGGATGGTTATCCTTCTTGCTATCGGCGGCTACTCGCTTTTCGTTCTGATATGGAGCAGATTGTTGGTGGTAGGTTTGTATCTATGGATTTGGATTGCGTCATTACCGGGGACATCACTCCGCTCTGGGATCGGCAGGAAGATTTTATAATCTGGCATGCCGAGACGCGGAATACTCCATACAACGGCTCGATGTGGATGATGGACCCCGGTGCCCGTGAGATTGTATATGACTTGTTTGATCCCCTGTTGTCCCCGGCTTTGACTCGCGAGTTGGACCTATGCGGATCGGACCAAGCATGGATCGCACACGTACTCGGTCCCGACGAAGCGACGTGGGGTAAGGACGACGGCATTTACGTTTGGCGCAAGCACTTGAAGAATCGGATGTGGAACCTGCCAGCGGATGCGCGTATTGTGTTTTTCCAAGGAAAAGAAGACCCATGGGATCAATCGGCTATCGATAAGGCACCATGGATTTTGGAGCATTACAGATGAGTAATATCAACGAGCACAGTTTGGATTTTATCACGCCGCCGACCATTGGCCGGTTTATGCTTGATAGCTCGTTTGTGCGGCTCATCATGGGTCCGGTTGGGAGTGGTAAGTCTGCCGGTTGCTTTATGGAGCTATTACGGAGAGCACGTCTGCAAGAGCCGGATAGGAAAGGTGTGCGCCGTACGCGCATGGCGATTGTCCGGAACACCTTGCAACAGCTACGTCAAACTTGCTTGGCCGATATTGATATGTGGCTGAACCCGATTGCGCACTACCGAACTACAGACGCAACTATACAAATCCGATTTCCGTTGGGTGACGGCACTTGTGTCGAGTCCGATTGGATGTTGATTCCCCTCGATACCAAGGCTGATCAACAGCGGCTCCTTTCTCTTAACCTAACAGGTGCATGGGTTTCTGAGTTTCGTGAAATCGAGCCGAGTCTTATCTCTGCTCTTTCTGGTCGTCTTGGCCGCTTCCCATCGAAAGCAATTGCGACTCCGACATGGTTCGGTATCGTGGCTGAATCAAATCCCCCTGATGAAGATTCAGAATGGTACACGCTTCTGGAAATCGAACGCCCGCCCAACTGGGCATTCTTCAAACAGCCCGGTGGAGTTGAGAAAGACAAGCACGAGAATTTGATCGCGGAGAATGTCGAGAACCTGCCGGATGAATATTACGAGAACCTGCTTGCGAATAATAACTCCGATTGGTCGGACATTCACGTGCATGCAAAATACGGAAAGTCTCTCGGCGGGCAGGCAGTTTTCCGTGCGTCGTTCAGGCCGGATTTTCATATTGTCAATCATGAGGAACTTCTGATAGTCGACGAGTTACCGATAATGATTGGGCAGGACTTTGGTCGTACCCCGGCGTCGTTGATCGGTCAGATCGATAACAGGGGTCGGCTCGTCATACACGACGAGTTAACTTCTGAGGACATGGGCATCGAGCAGTTTATTACGCGCTTGCTCCGTCCGTTGTTGATGTCGGAGAAGTATATGGGTAGGAGCGTCTTTATGGTCGGCGATCCGAAAGGGCGGGACAAATCACAAGTGAATGAGGACTCGCCGTTTGATGTTTTGAAGCGGCTGGGTTTCGATGTACATGCTGCCCCAACAAATTATATTGATCCGCGTCTTCGTGCAGTCGAGCAACTTCTCCTGCATCAAGTCGACGGCGGTCCAATGTTGATCGTAAGTGATGAGTGCTCCATTACAAATACTGCGATGAAGTATTGGTATCGGTATCGGCGGAAGCTGACCGGCGTGCTTGAGGATAAGCCCGAGAAGACTCACCCATGGTCGGATGTTGCTGACTGTTTGCAGTACATGGCGCTATCGACCAATGCAAATTATTTAGGGAAGATCATGGCTCTCATGAATCCCGGACCGAAACGTACGCCACCACCAAAACGTGGGTGGACTTAAGGTTGATGCTCGATGATTTCCCCCTCGATCCGCGTCTGACCTTCACCGGTATGGATATGGATAGCGACGTTGAAACCGCCACCTTGGTCCCCAATCCCTTCAGCCTTCCGTTGCGTACGTCCTGCGAGTACGGTGAGTTGCTTCACAGTGTCGAGTACGGACTGCGTACTGGCATCAGCCCGAGTCATTATTTTATGGAGGATTGGGAGCGATTCTTCAAGGAGGATTTCGGCCTTTTTTGTGATGCGCTTCCCTGCATTTGCATCCCCCGAAAACGCAAGGGTTGCTTCCTGCATCATCCCCACAAATGTGGGATTGATTTTTAGCCGCTCCCACTGACCCTCAGTGATCTCGTATTTATTGCAGACCGATTCTGGGTCGCTTAGTCCCGCTGCAAGCTCCATACATATGAGTGGGCTCAAATGGGCGAGTTCCAAAATCGTGTCTTCTTGGACTATATCCTTCGTCATGTTTCTGTTACTCTTTGTTGACACAGGCGTAGGATAGCAGGAAACTCCCCAGTATGGCTACAGGTACCCAATTCGGCATCCCCGACCAACCCGAATCCCCCGGCATAAACGTGTCTGGGAAGGGCTTATTGCGCGTTGTCACTAACCAAGAGCTACAGACGGCAGAAGATGCTGAGATCGATGCTGAGCGACAGTTGGAAGAATCAGATCGTGAGGAGGTTGAGAATTCATTGGCCGCCTACGTACGCGGGCGTATGTCTGATATGCGCAACTTCCGCAATTCCGAAGGTATTTCAGAGCGTTTGCTCGCTGCTCTCCGCACCTACAAAGGGGAGTATGACCAGACTACGTTGAAGGCTATTCAGGAGTTCGGAGGTAGTGAGGTCTACGCCAGAGTGACATCTACTAAGTGTCGCGCTGCCACTGCGCTTTTGCGTGACGTTTACCTCGGTGCCGATCGCCCATGGGATATCGAGCCGACCCCACACCCCACCATCCCGGAAGAAGTGGATGATGATATCCAGTCTCTTGTCAATGTTGAAGTCGCCACGATGATGCAGGCGAATGTACCCGTTGATCCGCAGGCTATTGCTGATCGTGTTGGGGTGCTTCGTAAGCAGGGTGAGCGAGCCGCCAAAAAGACGGCTGTTGAAGAAGCCGAGCGAGCAGGTGAGCGACTTGACGACATACTTACGGAAGGAGGTTTTTACGAAGCCTTTGCCGAGTTCTTGATCGACCTACCAATTTTCCCCTACGCTGTAATTAAGGGTCCAGTTGTGCGTCTCAAGGAGCAAACTAAGTGGGTGAATGGTCAGCCCGAGCGGCAGAGTGTACCGAAGATGTATTGGGATCGTGTTTCCGCATTCGACTTGTATTGGTCGCCCGGAGCCTCACGAGTTGAACAGGCCGATTTTGTAGAGAGAATCCAGTTATCCAGAGCGGAGCTTTCACAATGTAAAGGTTTACCGGGCTATAACGTTGACGCCATTAATTCTGTCCTCACTGCGTCGTACACGGATGGATTTCATGAGTGGTGGGACACTATCGACACCGAACGTAAGATGCTGGAGGATCGTGAACGATGGACCCGATCGTCAAGCAACCTGATCGACACAGCAGAGTTTACCGGGTATGTGTCTGGTAGGGTTCTACGTGAATGGGGCAAGACTGATCAGGAGGTTCCTGATGAACTCCAAGAGTATTTTGTTACGGCGTGGTTGGTTGATCGTTGGGTCATTAAGGTTCAGTTGAATCCGACCACGAGCAATCGTGCGCCCTACTACATATCCAGCTTTGAGAAAATCCCCGGCGCAATGATCGGTGATGGCTTGCCAGATTTGCTTGAGGACGTACAGTCGATTTGTAACGCCTCTGCACGTGCGTTGGTAAACAACGCCAGTATCGCTTCGGGTCCGCAGGTTGTCATCAATGATCAGGTCCTTGACCCCTCCGAGACTGACGACCTTTACCCATGGAAGCGATGGCACGTGAATTACGACCCCACACTTGTTACCGGCAGCGTTAAGCCGGTTGACTTTTTCCAACCCAACATCCATTCCCTAGAGCTACTCAATATTTATGAGAAGTGGAATACGATGGGTGACGAAATTTCCTCGATCCCCCGCTACATGACCGGTAATGAAAAGGTCGGCGGCGCGGGACGGACGGCTTCTGGTTTGGCTATGCTTATGGGCAACGCCAGCAAGACGCTCCAGAACATTGCAGCGACTGTTGACCGCGATATCATCAAGCCACTTTTAGCTGAGCTTTTCGATATGGTGATGCATACCCAGCCGGGTGTCTTCCAAGGCGATGAACTCATTGTTGTGAAGGGCGTCAACCATGCCGTTAAGCGCGAGCAAGACCGTATGCGCCAGCTTGAGTTCCTGCAACTTACTGCGAACCCGATGGATCAGGCCATCATGGGTATACCGGGTCGTGCGAATATCTTACGCAGCATCGCCAGCAATCTTGGTCTGGAGCATATGCGCACTATTCCGGATGATGATGAGCTACGTTCGCAGATGCAGGAGCAACAACAGGCGCAGCAAGTGCCCCCGAATGAAGGCGGTGCGGGTAGTGATCCCCAGAATACCGCTGGCCCCAAGAAAGAGCGGGCCGCTCCTGAAGCTGCCAGAGAACCGGTGGAGAAGGAGTTTACAGGCCCCACCGGTAGGCCCGGAATGAGGGCAAGCAGATAAGATAGTTGATTTCGTGACGCATACTGGTATTATCGGCATGTATCCAAACACATCTACGGAGATGAGGAAATGAAAAACTCAACACACAGCGGTAAAGGCAAGGCATGGGGAAGCCTCGTGTCGACGCCGAAGGCCGATAACCTTGTTGGTCCAAGCTCTGGCGAAAGCCATAGCGGTAAGCCATCAACCAAGTTTTGTGGCCCGACGAAGGGTAACACTGATCTGCCCCCGAATCGCACCAGTGGTGTGAAGCAGGGCGGGTATAAAGGCACTTAAAGTGAAGGCTCCAAAACCTAAACATAAGAGTCTTACCAGACGCCGTTTAACGAGTTTCGATGGGGTGCGCGATATAAAAATCGGTGCCGCTTCAGTTGAAGCCCGCGAGAAGGGCAATGCGCACGTCACGGGTCAAGGGGTTGACCGTGACGATTCCGGAATGAGTGATGTGGAGGAACGTCAAAAGAGATACGGCTTCCTCTATTGAAACCTACACCCGAAATAGTTCAATCCCTAGTTAACCTCAGAGTCTCCCCCGACTTTGCTGTCGTTGTGGAATATCTTCGTACGCAACGAGAAACCAGTCGTGACAATTGCGAACTCATACCCGACGGCGTAAAGCTTTGGCGAGAGCAAGGTCGCTCTTTATGCCTGAAAGAATTCCTCCACTTGGTCGAAGAAGCGGCCAGTACACTTGACAAATTCAAATCCAAATCCAAACCATAAGGTGAATACACATGACTAAGGACTCACACGAGGTTGTGCTCCCAGCCGCAATTCAAAAGCAGGTGGATGAGGCAGACCAAATTATCGCGTCGATGCAACTGAGCGAGGGTAATCCCGAACCAACACCGACTCCCGAACCAACACCGACTCCCGAACCAACACCGACTCCCGAACCAACACCGGAGCCGACTCCCGAACCAACACCGGAGCCGACTCCCGAACCAACACCGGAGCCGACGGCTGATCGCACAGACTGGAAGCAGAAGTATCTCGTCTTGCAGGGTAAGTATGATAACGAGGTTCCTCGCCTCCATAGTGATCTCCGTGCCGCAAATGGCTCTTTACGTGGTATGCAGGAGCAGATGAATACGATGCAGGGTACGATCGCTGCGCTGGGTGAGGTGCGGAAAGAACCACCAGCACCGCTGGTAACTCCAGAGGAGATCGAGCAATTTGGTCCGGATTTACTCAACGTTGTCGAGCGTGTTGCAAAGCAAGCCCTTGCACCTTATATAGATAAGAAGGTGGGTGAAGTGGCCGCATCTGTTTCACGTGTGCAGGAAAGTACTTCCAATCTCCAGACAGGTGTGGCAGAATCAGATCGTGAAAGGTTGTATGAGCGGTTGAACGTCGCTGTCCCCGGATGGGATGTCGTTAACAAGGACCCAATTTTTGTTAGCTGGCTCGGCGAAACTGATGGTTATACCGGTCAGTTAAGAGGGAACTTGCTTCGTACAGCATTTGATCGCAACGACTCCGAAAGGGTCATTGCGTTTTTTAAGGGCTTTCAGAAAGAACACGCAGTTGTTGTTGATGACCCCAGCCCTGCTACTCCGGTAGCGGACTCAGCCGATCCACTGGCTGATCCGACACCAGAACCACAGCAGACGTTGGATGAATTGGTGGCTCCCGGAACGCCTAAAACCGGGCCAACTGGCGCTCAAGCAGAAGCCGGAAAAGGTCGAATTTGGACCCAGACTGATATCAAGGATTTTTACGTCTACAAGAACGAGTTCATTAAGAAGCACCCTAACCGGAAACTTCCTGATGACGTTGTAAGCCTTGAAAGGGATTTGTTTTCCGCGCAGGCTGAGGAAAGAATACGGCCATAAACCGTAACTTTTTATCAGGAGCACCATCATGCCATTTCCAGTCGCATCGACACCCTTTAGAGGGTCTACGCCGTCAACGGCCTACACAGGTACTTTTATACCTGAAGTATGGTCAGGTAAGCTGGTAGAGAAATTCTACAAAGCAACCGTTCTTGGCGCTATCGCTAACACGGACTATGAAGGCGAAATCAAGAACTATGGAGACAAAGTTCAGATTCGCTCACGTCCGACTATCACGATCCGAAACTATAAGGCCGATCTCGATCTGTCTTTGGATCGTCCATCCCAAACCAAGCAAACGCTCAACATCGACAAGGGTAAGTATTTCAACCTTGGCCTTGATGACGTTATGGAAGTCCAGTCTGACATCGACCAGTTGTCGGTTTGGGCTGAAGATGCTTCTGAGCAGATGAAAATCACCATCGACGGTGACGTACTTAACGGCGGTGTTGCCGGTGATGGTACGGGTATTGTCAATAGCTCGTTGATCAACGCGAGCAATGTTGGTAATACAGCCGGTGTCATTTCTTCGGCTATCCGATTAGGTGTCGAAGCTGACCCCACCCACATCGCGAAAGCGAACGTAGGTACGGGTAGCGGCGTTGATGGCTCAAATGAGATGGGTATCACAGATTACATCGTTAATCTGGGTACCGTCCTCGATGAGCAGAACTTGCCCGAAACTGGCCGGTTCGTCGTCATCCCGGCTTGGGTAGCTGGTATGATCAAGAAGTCCGATCTGAAAGATGCGTCTCTTTCCGGTGATGGTACGTCCATCCTCCGTAATGGTCGTCTCGGCATGATCGATCGCTTCACGATCTACCTGTCGAACATCCTCGTTCCCACGTCTAGTTACACTAGCTCTTACCCGGTGATTTTCGGTACGAAGGCTGCTCTGACGTTTGCTTCGCAATTCGTCAATCTGGAGACTTTGCGCTCTGAGCGTTCCTTCACGAATATCCTCCGCGGTTTGCAAGTTTTCGGTTTCCGGATCGTCAACGGTGTTGCCATAGGTAACGGATTCGTCGAGAACAACTAGTCCTTCGGGATCAGTTGAGGCTAATCAGACCCCGGTCGTGCTCTTTCTGGGTACGGCTGGGGTTCCCCTAGAGGAGCGGGATTGTGAAGACCTACCAAGATGTCATTACTGAGACACGGGTTCTTTTGCAGGATTCTGACTCAGATAACTACCGCTACAGCGAAGTAGTTCTCATCGCAATCCTCAATCGCGGGCTACAGTCAGTTGCTCGAAGTCGTCCCGACGCTTGCTACGACCTTTACACAGATAATTCCCTTGAAGTTCCTGAGCTAGTCGAGGATTCTCCGGGTAGCGGTCAGACCATATACACTACCAACTTCGGTTTGGAAATGCAGTTCTTCAACCCTCTCGTTTCGTATCTCGTAGGTATCGCCGAATTGGTCGATGACGAGTATACTGAGGATGGCCGAGCAGCAATGCTGCTCCAAGCATTCAAAGCGGAACTACTGGGGTTGTAACATGGCTGATGAATACACAGTAACGATCAACGAGCTACTTAAGGATACACTGCCTGAGTTGCCCGGTATTGTCCGTTCGGTTGCCACCCGCGAGTTTCGTATGACCCTCCGCGAGTTTTTCGAGAAGACTTATGCGTGGACCACTACGGTTAAGGACGTGGCAATTGCTACTGGTGAGACACCCATCCAGCTAACTGATGGGGACGACAACACCGTAGTCATCGCCGTCCTCCACGTCGCCAAGGGGAATATAGTCGATGGTTTTACGGACATGGTGCCGCTGACCGGTCGTCCAACATCGCGAGGGGATGGTGATAGCGCCGAGTTCCCCTCACATTGGTTCGTCACTTCGAACCCAGACGAATTGGTGCTGCATCCCTATCTCGACGTGGCCACGTCCGATACGCTGACCGTGAAGGTCGCTTTGATCCCCGCGTTCGATATAGCAGCCGATACTGCAACCCTACCCCGACAGATTTTACTCAAGTATTATGACGCGATCATGGATGGGTTCTATGCCCGTGTGTACGAGCACCCGAACAAGCCCTATTCAGCCCCATTGCTTGCGGTAGCAAAGCGTAAGAGATTCGTTGCTTCGATGGGATTCTATACGGCCCAACGTAAGAAGGGCTATAATGGTACCCCCAATTGGCGATTCCCCGGCGGTTGGCGTGTGGCGTCACCGAGGCTATAGATAATGTCCAACGATATTGTATTTACGAACAATGCTAGTGCGCTTCTCGCAGCGACTATAAACAGCACCGACTTGTCTATTCAGGTCGCCGCTGGTTATGGTGCGAACTTCCCGAGCCCAACAGGTGATCAGTACTTCTACCTGACCTTGGAGGATGACGCAGGGACTATCGAGATCGTGAAGATCACCGGTCGTTCTAGTGACATTCTTACGCTAGATTCAGTTGCCGATCGCGGACAGGATGGTACTACCGCCGTATCGCATACGCTGAACACTACACGCTGCGAGCTTCGCCTCGTCAAGTCCACCATGGAGGAGTTCCTCCAGAAGAATGGTGGCGGGATGACAGGCAACCTCGACATGAACGCGAATAACTTGATTGATGCGTACCTGACCGGTTCAGCCACTCGTATGCTCGCTGGTCAGATTGTCAATGTCCCGTTGCGCGGCTTGCTCGATACGGCGACGAACGAAATCGCAGTGCCGACTGATGGTAGTTCCCGAGCCACTGCTGGTGGTGCTGCTCTCCTTGCTGTTGGTGACGATATCGTTGCCCAGTTG
>SDBV01006174.1_pt1 | contig 16684 bp, 27 predicted proteins | sample 2277081 | NCBI WGS metagenome assembly SDBV01 (sample SAMN10402039, study PRJNA504765) | marine sediment metagenome | isolation source: marine sediment core GS10_PC15, 223 cmbsf | place: Arctic Ocean: Southern Knipovich Ridge | collected 2010 | reverse complement strand
GGAAGTCGATGTTCCTCTGGAGGATGAAATGCCTCCAGAGACTGAGATGCCTCCCGGTTTTGACTATGAGGAAGCGGAAGACAGCATTCCGCCTGAGTACCGAATCCTGTTCCCCGAGGATGGTCACTCTCTGACTAAGATAACCGAAACTCCCCCTAAGATGATCCTTCCGCTGGTCCGTATGCGTATCATTGACGAGGCGTACAATCCTGATCGGAATGTGAGTCTCCTGGAGCTGTTCGTGCGGGAGTTTGACCGGCGCATGATCTCACGTGATAGGAAGGGTAGACTAGAAGCTGTGAGGGTACTTCAGGGTGCCCTGGATGCTGCAGCGGACGAGGAGGAGGCATCGATGTAGTATGACCACCATAGTCTCAGTCCAGGAAGACAACCGGGTAAGGCTAGAGAGGCAGGCAAAGCTTAGGAGATTGCGTGAGGAGCGCAATCGTCTTAAGCTACAGCAGCTTCTTGCGCACTTCTGGAACCAAATAGTGTTCCTGGAGGGTAAGAAGGGGAAAGGAAAGACACTAGCCGCAGTAGCTATTGTCAAACAGCTTCGAGATCTCTTTGGTAAGCATGTGGTGTGCATAGGCTCGAGGCTCGGACTAACTGAGGCATTCGGAGAGCATACTTTCCTGGACGAGAGACGGTTTATTGAGGAACTAGACAAGATACGCCTCATATCTAAAGACACAGCAGACGACCATGTTCAGACTGCTGTTGAGGGGGCGCTTGCGAACCTTGGAGTAGACATCATGGATGCTACTCTCGTCTTTGATGAGGCCTACAAGCTCTTTGATGCTAGAACACCCTCAGACAAGCTAGTCAGAGTCTTTGGGTACTTCATGGCACAGTCACGGCACTACAACATCACCATCGTTTTGGTTGCGCCCAATCGTGACATGATAGACAAGAGAGTAAGGAGACAGATCGACTGGTTTGGGCGGTGTTCTACTACATGCAGGTCAGTACCGAATCCTGCAACACAACGCCCCATGTGTGTTAAGAAGGGTTGCCCCCACAGGACGACAATACGTTTCATTGGTGGGGCTGAGAGGTTCAAGCTTACAATCTACGGCCCGACTTACTGGGACCTCTTTGACACCTGGACTAGAGTTGGCTTCCGCGAGAGTCATCTTAGGATAGGGAACCTCTGATGCGACTCATGTTCATGATCCTGACAGCTGCTTCCCTATATGTCGCTTTCTTATGCTTCGACACTCTACCTGCTGGCTACCGGGAACTTCTAATAGTTTGCTGGATTGCGGTTGCCCTGTATTGTCTGTTTCTGTTTGCAAGACCCCAAGGATCCGGAGACGTCACCTCATATGACCGGCAGAAGGACTATCGGCAGCAGCTGAATAGTATTGGAAGGAGGGGTCGTAGACGTGACAGGTTCAGCCCCCCTTAAAGCGTTCCTCGTCTCTTTGGTGGTCCTAACTGTTCTGCTGCAGCCCTCTCTCAGAGCGCTTGCAATAGCTAACCCGGACTCTCTGGCTATTGTAACGATCAGGGCATACGATAGTCTTGTCGAGAGTGGCGACATGACTTTCGTGGTTTACTACGTTATCGACTATGCTTCACCTCCCACGGAGAGAGCTACCGAGGCCTTCATGGCTCGGTTCTTTAGTGGTTCCACCGAGCTACAGTCTACTTCCCCCTATGCTTACGTTAATGCCGGGTATAGTGATGGGGTCATGGCTTTCTACTTCAGTAGCAGTCAGGTCACGTCGCTTGGTCTAGTGTGGGAGGGAGGCTATACTGTCAAAGTACAGGGTAGTCCGGGTCTTTTTGTGCTTCCGCCCGTTGTGAGTAGTGGCAGCATAGAGTGGGTAAATCTCCTTGTGACAAGGACGAGGTTCAAGGAGCACGTTATTGATGCAGCTAGGAATCTCGAGGTGACCTGGGCGCCCCTAACGGAGCCAGACATCATACTGGTACAGGAAACACCTGAGGGTCCGGCGTTTACGAACGGTGGGGATACATACTTCTCGAACTCAATCCCGAATCTCAGGATCATTGCACCAGATCTCTTTTCCAGTAGAGTAGCAGTTCCGTCATTCGACGACAGGGTGCATGATACCACCTACGCTCAAGATCTGCAGACATTCTGGGACGGAACATCTTTTGGGCAGAACTTCGATACCTGGGCAGACTTGCTAGGTATGAACCGTATGCTGCTTACTACCCTGCTACTAGCTGCCTTCAACCTCTTTGTGATGTACATTACCTATGCAATCACGCAGCAGGCTGCCTTTGCACCGCTCACTGTTGCAGTCATCTTTCCTGTAGGGGCCTACCTTGGGATGACTGACATAGTGCTGACTGCACTCATGGCTGCTACGAGCGTGATTGCTACTGTCTACATCCTTTTCCTCAAGAGAGGCTGATGAGAGTCATACGACTAGCAGTCATAGTACTGATAGCTCTGGTACTTACAGCGCTAGTAGTCCGGGCTGCTGTAGACTCCAGTACTGCTCTATACTTTGTTAACTTCCGGGCACTGAACCCAGTCTCGGCGCAAACCGACTTACAAGTACCTTTCGGCCTGTCGGGTCAAGCGCTGGTAGACCAGAACTTCATCAACAGTAGTGGCCTCAACTCGGTAGTAGTTGGAACTGACGGCGAGTTGGTTCCTGCAATGCCTGCTTCGCTTCAGAACAGTTTGGAGTCGTGTAAGCAGTATGTAGACATAGGGGCTACGTACACAACGTACACTACTGAGTGCAATGACGACGCTGTGGGTGACATAGGCTTCTTCCTTGGGACACCCGCTGCTGCTGACTCCTTCCTTTTTGGTCTTCAGTCGCCGGGACGAATTCTTAGCTTTAGCATTAGTCAAGCAGCTGTTTGGGACGCAGACATAGTTTGGTACTACTGGAATGGATTCGACTGGACTGCACTTAGTGATGTAGAGGATACCTCAGTTGACTTTACGGTTAGCGGCTTCAATACCCTGGCGTTTGATCTTCCAACAGACTGGGCTGAAAGTACGGTAGACAGTGTAGTCTCTTTCTGGGTCAGAGCTAACATTGACACGGTAACTACTACCACCACTCTGCCTGCGGGTACCAGGAGTTGGTGGCAGTCGGGCAACTGGTGGACGTACGCAGATAGTATTGGCCAGAACGAGCAGGTTAGCTATACCCTCTACTTAGGAGGATCTACTGACTTCCAGACTTTTCACTACCTCTTCCCAGGTATGGCAGGCATCACTACTCCCGACGATCCTACCATCGAGCTTGGGGGAACATTTACTGTAGAGTGGGTAGGCTACCTAGACCCCGACTCGAGTGGCGACCTGGTAAACAAAGCCAGTGCCTTCAGAGTATACTGGAGTGCTCCGGGCGTACTTACTCTGGCGATAAACGGGTCTGACATCACAGCGGTGACTAGTATCACAGCTGCTGAGCGTACTGTTACTGTTGTAAGTGACAGTACGAATGTGTCTCTCTCAGTGAGTGGTGTAGGTTCTGCTACCGCTTCAGCTGTGTCTGTTACGGATAACGGGAGCGACTGGGTCTGGGTTGATCAGGTGGCTATGGTCTACCTTAAGAGGATACTGGTAGGCTTCCCATTGCAGGACATAGACAACACAGTTGCGGAGTGGAATGCAGGTACTCTAGTTGACACCGAAGGCGTTTCAGACGGTGGAAATGGCCATCTAGAGCTCGAAGCTGAGGGTGAGTGGGATGGTTCATCGTTAACGGTTCCACTTAACTGGTTGAGAAGAGATAACGGTGATTCTGGTTGGGCTGACTGTACTACTCCTGCAAGTGGAACATGCTTCGATGAGACTCATATTCTTAGAGTAGTTACTAATCTTGGGACTGGAACTAATCAGAAGATTTACCAGGTGTTTACTGCCTCTCCGGGTCAGGCATGGAGTATACAAGGTCAGTGTCAGAGAATGGCATCCTATGTCTCGACTGACCATCAGTATGTTGGCATAGAGTTCCTTGATAGTTCGTACCCAGTTTACCCCTCTTCGGTCATCTCAGATGTCAGAGCTTCAGAGTGTCCAACCTTTTCTAGCGTTTGGACTTCTTCGAGTCTACAGAACCAAATTGCTCCTGCCAACACTGCGTACGTAAGTCTGAATCTATGGACATGGGACGGTTCTGGGAGTGGTAACTTTGAAGGCTGGTGGGACGCAGTTATTGGATGCCAATGCACGGCAACTCCGGCATGGCCTGCGACTTCTGAGAACTCGATAGTAAACCCGAGCTTTGAACAAACGCACGATACTACAGGAACACGTGTCTCTCCGGCGTTTAACGTCACCTCAGTTACCGACGTGTCGGAAACCTCAATCCGGTGGGATGCAACAGCTGGAGCCAGTGAGACAGTGGTGGTAGAGTTCTCTACAGACGCAGGTGTTAGCTATACTCCTGTGTCTACTGAGGGGCCCATTCCCGGTGTAAGCGCTGGTGACGACCTGAGTGGAGCTTCTGATTACCATTCCAGGGTTACGCTCACAGGTAGCGGAGAAGGTACTCCGGAAATAGACAACCTTGTTGTGACAGTCTTTGGTACTGGTGACGTCGACTTGCTGTATGAACTAAACACCATGCCTTCTATTTCTCTCTTGGATAGGTCTAGTAACACTAACAACGGGGCCTTTAGCTTTCCGACAGCCACGTCAACATCCATAACCGTCTCGCAGGATCCTCTGAGGTCGACTCAAGTAGTCGAGAGTAAGCAAAGTCAAGAGTCTGCACCTGATGTTGCAGACGAAGTGGATCCAGGTAACTGGCAGGGCGGTAGTTTTGACCCTTCTAACATACCCTTCAATAGTCTTTGGGCTACTCTTAGCGACCTCACGGGGGGTGACATACCTGTTATAGTGTACTGGGTTGTGTTCGCTACTTGGGTTGTCATATTCTCTGGCGTCATCACATTCGTGGTGACCCAGAGCGTACCTTGGGCTGCTGCTGTTATGGGTCTGGCCTTGCTGGGCTTTACCAGCTTTGGCGGAGGGTTATTTCCCCCCTGGATCTTCTTCTTCTTCGCTGTGATGGCAATGGCTGCAAGCGTCTACGTGAAGGTGAGAGGACTGTGAAACTACCCTTATGAATATCTTTGCGGTAGCTGCTGGTTTCACCATGGCTTTTGTCATGATGCAGATAATCTCCTTCAATGTAGAAGGACAGGGAGGACTTGCGGCTACTAGTACAACTAGCTCCATATCTATTACCGAAGTGAGTGTAATAAACGTTACAACAACTGGTGGGTTTCTCTCTGTAGACTACATTGTCATTGGTTCAGAGATCATATGCTATACGGGGCGTACTGGAACTACCTTCACCGGACTCACTAGAGGTTGTAGGGATACTGATGCCCAAACACATGCTGCGGGTGTCCGGGTCTATAACGAGACTACCAGTGTAATGAACCAGGTAATAGGCTTCAACATTGCTGAGACGATGTCAACTTCCGGGCCTATCCGGGTAGTGATAATGGTCCCTAGGGCCCTCATGCATGCTGTGCCTAAACTGATACAGTGGGATTACAGTTACTTAGAGGGTGATCTACTAGGTACGTTTCCTCTTGCGTACTTCAAGTACATAGTCCTCTATCCCCTTTCAGGCGCGTTCATCATGGGGTTTGCTGTAATCATGATCAATGTGTTCATGGGTATAGCCCGGATCTTTACAGGTTGACCTTGGAGGGAGACTTCTAGATGAACTGGGAAAAAGCTTCACCTGTCATAGCCGTCTTTGGGATCATTGCAGTCCTTCTTGTAGTGACCCAGATAGGCCTGTATCAGGCAAATATCGACTTAGGTACCGTTTTCGGTGGAGATCGCATTACTTCAACAGAGGCTGCTCTCGGCTTCACTGTAAGTCTAGATGAGGCAAATGTTCCCTCGGATGAAGAGTACGCTACCTATGAGGCTGACTCCGATAACATAGAGTGGCAGGTTCTGGGCACTGTTGGTAGCTCATCGGAAGTAGTGTTCGATGCCAGAAAAGATTCAGCGGGAACTATAACGAAAGGTTCCGCCGTACATCTCGCTGGTTATAATCCCAGCGGATACATCGAAGTCGAGGAGGCTGATGCAGACGATCCTGCTAGAATGCCCGCTATCGGCCTAGCAGTAACTGATCTCACAAGCTCTAGTACTGGACAAATAGTACTCGTAGGTGAACTGGCCGGTCTTGCTACTACAGGGTTCGTTTTCGGGGACGACTTGTTTGTCAGTACTACGCCGGGAGTGTTAACAGCTACAAAGCCGGTGGGAAATTCGGTACAAATTCAAAGAATTGCAGAAGTTGCCAGAGTACACGGGTCTCAAGGCGTACTGGAAGTATTTGGTGCAGGGAGAGCTAATGATCTCCCGAATATCACAGACGACAGCATTTGGATAGGAAGTGCGACAGACGTACCCACAAACACGGCGATAGGGGATTGTGATGACTCTGGTGGGAACCACTTAAACTACGACACAGCTACGAACACGCTTAGCTGTGGAACTACTAATAACCCCGTTGCTGCCTTCACCAGCGGGACAATAGACGATGTGACAATCGGTGGTTCTACACCAGCGGCGGGAACGTTCACGAATGTAGGTGTTGGGATAGCACCACTTTCTGTACTTCATATCAAAGCAAGTATTCCAGGGACAATTGGTGATAAGCCCGCAGGACAACTAGTTATTCAGAGTCCTACTAATGATGTAGATACCGCTGTAGTGATTACCGCTTATAAATCAGATGGCAGTGGAGACCCCGATGTACAACTCTGGTATCTTGGAAGCTCGTCAACCAGTAACGAAAACATTACTTTCTTAAACCGAAGAAATGGTACTCTTACGCTGGCAACAAACGATACTGACCGTCTAACGATCTCAGGCAGTGGAACTGTAGACCTCCAGAACAACGACCTCACTAACATCGGGAACGCCGGGACAGACATAACCAGCACAGGCGCTACCTTTGCTGTAGATCTTTCAGTCGGGGCTTCAGCTGCCAATACAACCTTTCGCTTCCCTACAGATAACGTACAGGGTGTTACTGCTGGTGCTACTAGCATAGGTGAGAGCACCGGGACGCAATCTTCGGGCTTTGCGTATGTCATGTCTTTCCGCTCAGATACTAACTTCACTATGGCGCTCGATGTGCTTATATGGTGGAATAATTCCTACACTGTGGTAGCGACTAGTGGGAACAATATGCCTAGGACTTACTCAGCTGTCAGTGGACAGCTCAAAGTTGCGTTTGCTACCGGAACGCATGATGTTGCGGTTATGCAGATACGAATGCCGTCGCCGAACTAGCAACTAGCTCATAGTTAGAGGGCAGCAACATGACGAACTGGAAGAAGCTCGGGGTCGCGTTACTGGTAGCAGTAGCCTTCACAGCAATAGGGGCAGGCACGATCATAGGAGCTGTAGGTGTACCCTGGAATCCTACACCTCAGGACGAGATAGCATTCAGTCTTGCTCCTCCAACGCCTACTCCGGTCGAGTCGTTAGCTCTCGTGATTCTGGGACTCGATGAACTGGCGTGGACCGACCTTTACGACGCAGCCTCAGCCTTGGAGAAAGACGCACAGGCAATCATGAATGCTGCGTACCTCATTCGCAGGGGTTCGATTCAGAATGTAGACTTCACTATCGACCAGCTGAATGCTTTGATGGATCAAGGTTTAGGTGGCATGGTTCGTGCTGTGGACCACTATGCCGACATGCAGGCGATCTCGGGGGTCGATCAGGCTGCTTTGAATACCTGGGAGGCGAGTAACCCCCAGAGTCAGCAGTGTTATCTCAGCTATCAGGCTCCTGGATGCCCCTCAATTGAGTAGAGGAGGTTCAAGGTGAAGAAAAGGTATACTGCTCTCATTGTTGCTGTAAGCCTTTTTGTCGGTGCTCTTGTTGTTGTAGGCTGGCAGCTAGCTTTCATAAGCTACGGGGACAGCAGGTTTAACCGGGGCTACAATGATGGCCTAGTTCAAGGTCGCCGTCAGGTTGTTGACGCTATCTTGATCAATGTTGCTAATGGCGGTGATGTTGTCATTCGACAGGGTGAACAGTCTCTTACTCTGGTACGTGAGGTGTCCGAGTAGTGGTTTCGCTAGTCATCCCGACATACAACGAGGCAGGAAGTATAGGAAGCCTGCTGAAGAGGGTTCTTGAACTTCCACTCGATGACATTGTAGTGGTCGATGACGACAGTCCTGACATGACTGCGACCTACGCCCGCCACTTTGAGCCTAGTGTCAAGGTGGTAGTAAGACATCACATCAGGGGTCTAGCTTCAGCTGTCAGAGCAGGAGTCCAGGAGACCACATCAGAGTTTGTAATGGTCATGGACGGTGATGGCCAGCACCTTCCTGAGGACGCCCGAGGTCTTCTAGAGTTGCACAGTTCAAACGTTGGCAATCACGATGTGATAATCGGTTCGAGGTTCGCTACAGGAAGTCGGTTAAGCGGGCTTGCGTTCTGGCGTAAGCTAGCTAGCCGCCTTCTCAATGGTGTGTGCAACATTACAACCCGCACATGGTGTAGCGATCCCCTAACAGGGTTCTGCATTGTACGCAGGGAGCTATTGCTAGCTACCCAAACCCAAGGCTTCAAGTTCCTGTTTGAGATACTCCTGAATTGTGAAGTCAAGGTCCTAGAGTATCCCATTACTTTTGCACCCCGAAGTAGCGGAGACTCGAAAGCTAGTGTTGGAGAGATAGCCAAACTACTTAGGACACCGCTCTGGGGGAGTGCTTCTGTTGGGGGCTAAGTCTGCAGGTGAGTTGTACACCCTAGAGCGGCCTGATTTCTATGACGCACAGGCCAACTCACCCAACCCGCTACGGAAGTGGTTTCACAGGACACGCCACGTTAACGTCAGGCGTATGGTTGACAGGCACCACTTGGAGGGGGACGTTCTAGACATAGGTTGTGGTAACGTGGTCTGGAACTGGGGAAACACCTATCCTGTCATTGGAGTGGATATAAACCCCGAGGCTCTAGACTACAATCTGGAGAAGGGTAGGATTACCCGGAGTGTATGTACTCCGGTCGAGGATCTTCATCAGATAGAAGATGGGACTATTGGTCTGGCTGTCTGCTCCGAGGTTATAGAGCACGTTCCAGGGTTCTGGAAGGTAATGGAGGAGGCCTACCGCGTTCTCAAGCCGGGCGGCAAGTTCATTGTAACTGTACCCTACGACACTACTCTGAGTCTTTGGAGGCCCCTATTCTGGTTACAGTGTCTCTACCAGGGTCGTGTTAGAGGTGATGGATACTACAGACAGCGTTGCGGACATGTGAACTACTTCTGTCCACGTACGATCTTGATGTACCTGGAGTCGGCGGGATTCATACATGTAGAGCAGTTCGACATGAGGCGCTTTACTATATTCACAGTTGTCCAGAAGCCACAGTGAGCACCTACGGGAGTGCGACCAGGCGGTGTGGTTCTCTACTGGGACTCTATTCCTCCGAGTTCTTTATGGTCCTTGCTGTAGTGATTTTCAGCTTCACTCCTCTAGTAGTCAATGGTACAGGCATCATACCTGCAGGGAACGATATCAATAGGTTGAACGAGCTCGTACAGGAAGGTAGGTACATCTATAACTACTTCGGGCACCTTCCGATCCTCTTCTTAGGTGTAACGGTCTACTACTATCTTACACCTGTCTTGATCTGGGCTAGTCTCCGAGTCATCTTCTCTGGGGTATACACAACGATTGTATGGGTCTGGGTAGTTATGAGCATACCCTTCCTTAGGTTCATGAGTGCCGGAAGTAGTATCTCAGTACTGAATACGTTCATCTTTATTCCCATACTTATGCGGACACGCTTACGAGTGTGGTCTATAATCCCGTTGGTGCTGACTCCGATATTTCATACCTCAACAGGCGGAATCACTTTAGCTGGCTTTACTATATACACCATGTTCAAGCGGAGTCCAAGAGGGCTGGCCTACACAATACCAGGCTGGTCTGTCTTCTTTGCTCTGGGCCACTTTCTTGGCGGTCCTGCAAAACTCCTCTTAAGCGTACAGCTTCCCAGTGCGAGTGCTATAGTACCTCAGGTCACGTCTAGAGTAGGGACCTCGTTCGCTAGTAACCCAGAGATCACAGGTGCGTTATCTGTTGATAACTGGGCCGCCAGACACTTAGGGGGTTGGGAACTCTTTACGATCCTAGCAGCAGTAGCAATACACCTAATGTACTGTAGGCGTAAGAGCCTAAAACCTTTTGGGGGAGTTAGCGGGGTACTGTTAGGTATCGTTTTCCTACTGGCTGTAATTACATTTACTCCCCTTGTCCTAGACGCTGACAGAAGTAGTGGAACTCTGATACTACTACTACTTGTCCTCTCTATGGTCCTATTACAGAGAGTAGGTAGGAATGCTGTTGTGATAGTCTTCGTGTTTGGGATGTTGCTAAACACAGGAGCACTATCTACCAACTTTGAGAGGTACGCTAATATGGGACAGCAGGGTCCCTTTGTCGATACATGTAAGCAGTTCCCAATACCTGAGGGCTGCAGCTAGGAGGTTATGTAGTGCTTGGACAGTTCGCTATCTCTAGACCGAAGTCCGACTCTCGCAGTAACGGCTTAAGCTTGTTCTATGCCTTCTACGTTGTCTTTGTAATACTCACGTTCACGCTTCCAGTACGTAGACCCATAATGAACGCGATGTCTGGTATGAATGACGGAGACGTCATGAACTACGTCTTCAAGGTCATGCCCTTCCTGCCAGTACTGGCAATGGTGATAATCTATCAGCAGTACCGGTACTCCAAGTCTTTCATCTTTAGGTGGGCAGACAAGCTTGCGGACATCCGATTTCTACACCTTGTAGCCCTAGTCCTTATGCCTGTAGCGCTTCTCCTGTTTGCTCTGCAAATGCCGGGGGGATGGTGGACTTGGTCAACCTTAGGGTTGCATGTGGCTACTACGGTACTACTGACAGGTCTTCTTAGTGATCGTCTACCCCCCTTCTCTGCTCTGCTAGCTGCCGGCGCTATAGTTGCTTTGGGTGCCGGTCTCTGGGAGATGATGTACCAAGCCAGCATGTTCACTGTGTACTACGCACCTCAGGGGGCTAGTCCTAAGGGCCTGGCTTTTGCTGTGTTATTCATTCATCCAATGGTCCTCGGGGGAATTGCAGTCGTACTCCAGTTGTGGTTCAGAAGGTCCACATCTTGGGGGTCTGGGAGTATCGCACCTAGACTGAACAAGCTTGCACTAACCTCTTTTGGCCTCTTCCTCCTAGGTATAGCAGTATGGTATGCTACGGGCTTCTGGGTTGATGTCCTATACGACTTCGATGTTGAAGAGATCCTCTATCAGGGTGACATCAACTACTGGAGCATGTTTGCCTACCGGAGCACCAAAGTAGCTCTAGGTCTTAGTCTGGCTTTCCTCTACCTTCCACGCCGTATAGGAGGTATTAGTGGGTAGGAAAAGGTACCTCTTTCGAGTACGCTTCAAGGTGCGTGGACAGCACAAGAGCTTCAAGACCATAGCAAGAAGCCCACGTGAAGCTGCACAACACCTAAAGACCAAGGGCGGAAGGATTGTGAGGGTTCATAAAGTAACATCAGACGACCCGGTTGACTCGTTCGATGAACCCGAGTATAATTAGAGCAGCGGGAGAGAACTAGAGAGGAACCCATCCCGCCCCCCGCCGTCATCAACGTCAGTACCTTTTGAGAGGATACCTAATGTCCCGTTTCCAGGCTCTTGAGGATATCTTGGAGGAAGAGATCAGTGTTCTGGAGGATATGGACCCCCAAGAGCTCGAAGGCTGGGACCTTCCCGCTCTGAGATCTGCGCACGCAAAGCTCCGTTCAGATTCCATGAGCTTAACGGACGAAGAGAAGCACGCAGTTACGGAAGCTCTTTCAGACGTGGGTGATCTCTATCTCCAGTCTGGGACAGGTAGTGGTTACAAGCAAGGTGACGATGTCGATAGCACCTCACGAGAGGTTGGTCGTGCTGCTCGGCGTCAGGCACGTAGTCTGGGAGTAAGAATACCCAGAGAGTAGTCTCGGAAGAGGAACCCCAATGTTCCCTGTTTTTGTCGAGGATACCGACGAGCAGGTTGGTTCCTACTCCACTCTCCGAGAGGCCAAAGAGGTCGCGTCTCAGGACCCCAGTGAGCTCCTGATAAGTAACGATGATCGCTCTGAGGTGTACGCTTCCGACGACGGGGGAGTAACCTGGAAGAGCAATGAGTTTGAGTCTGCGAGAGGACCAAGATGACGTACATCGTCTTCAACGAGGCCACCAGCGAGACTGTCGGGGAGTTCGACTCCCTTGAGGCCGCCAAGGCTGCGGTGTCTGAAGAGCCGGAGGACCGCTTCATACATGACGACATCCGGATGGTTGGTCACTTCACAGACGACGGCGGGGATACTTGGGACACGATCCCTTACGGTGCGGCCTGCTAGCTGATGCTAAGATACCACCTGATTGATGAAGAAACCAGAAGGCGTGTCGGTTCCTATGACAACCTTCAGGAAGCTAAAGATATGGTGTCCCAACGTCCTGGGAGCTACTTCATACATGACGAGGAGAGAGACCGGTACATCTTCACGGAAGATGGTGGTATGACTTGGGAAACAGAGGACGCTAGTGGAGAGCCCACAGACAAGGAGCTGGACTACTAGTGTTCTACATAATCGAAGAGGACTCTGGGGACACTGTCCAAACCTACGAACAGCTTGGACATGCTAAGAACGCTCTCTTAATGCAACCTGAGGGCCTCTATATATACGATGAAGATCGGAATTGCATCATCCTTACGGAGGATGGTGGCATGTCTTGGGTATACGAGCCTCAGGGCGTAGAGGCTATGCCACAAACAGTTCCAACCGACCCAACTCGGGCAAAGTGGGCTCGAGATTACGCAGACTACCAAGAGTGGTTTGCTCAGCAAGAGGGATTAAAAGAGGAGACAGTGGATAGAGCAAGGCTGGAGAGGGGATACTACCGGGTCGCGAGCGATGTGTCTGTTGGGATGCCTCCGATTGAGGACTAGGTAGTATGCCCTACAAGCTTACTTTCCAAGGGGAGTTAGCTCTTACAGTAAAGGGCACTGCAGCGGAGCCAGACTTGACACCTCTCCAGTATGAGATCCTAGAGTACCTCTTTGAAAAGGGGTACCGAGACACATACGTACGAGCCTCCGAAGTGGCAAGCGCTCTAGGGCATCTTCTTCAGGCTGTTAGCAGCTCGTTATACGCACTTTTCGCCGGGAACCTTGTCGTCAAGAGTGTTGAGGAGATAGAGTCGTGGTAGCCCGTTTTGAGCAACTCGCGACCATCATCGAAGAGGAAATTGCCGTCCTGGATGACATGGAGTCTGGTGAGCGGGAGGGCTGGGATCTTTCAGCTCTGAAAACTGCGTACACGAAGTTGAACGCCGGAGATGGCGACCTTACCGCAAGTGAGAAGGCCGCGGTAGCAGATTCCCTCACAGATGTTGGAGAGCTTTATGCCCATGCTGGTACCTCTGCCGGCTACAAGGAAGCCGATGATGCTTCACGCCAGGGGGCCATGGTGGCCAGGGCTCAAGCACGCAGCCTGGGAATAAGGGTACGCTAGAAAGGGGAGCGATGCCAGACCGGTATGAGGTCATACTCGGAGAGGAAGAGGACGAGGTAGTGTTTACTACCGAAAATCTCTGGTCTGCAAAGAACTGGGTGCGAAAACAAGTGCTACACGGATTTGATCCTAGCGGGTACACTATCACGGAACCTGAAGGTGGGAGATACTGGCTCACTGAAGTTCCAGAGGGTGCAGTCCGCGAAGACTATGTGTGGCTTGAAGAGGAGCTGTAGCCATGCTAAGGGCACGAGAAGTTGGTCGTAACATTGTACTCTCTGGGTCTCTCGATGACTTTAGGGAGGCTACTGGAGATCTAGAAGCAACAACATTGCTGGAGATGGTGGAAACCATTGAAGCAATCTGGGACACAGATGATGTAGACTGGAGTACTCGCGCCATCTCGGTTTTTGCAACACCTACTCAGTGGGCCGAAAACCTAGGTGAGCCTGAAATCGGCAATAGTTTTCCTGGAGTGCTCAACGCTATGAGACACACTTGGGGGGCTGAGATAGTTAGACACGGTAGATAGGGTTGAGAGTAAGCAGGCAAGGATAGCCTGGAGGAGACAACATGCTAAGAGGTCGCGTAGTAGGAACTAGTGTAGAGCTCGTTGGCCTTCGCAGTGACTTTGGAGAGATCCTCGGAGAGGAAGAGGATGCCATAGCTGCGGTAGAGGGCTCTTGGGACTACACAGAGCTACTCTGGAATCATCGAGACATCAAAGTTACTGCAACACTTGTACAGTGGGCCGAAAATCTTGGAGACTCGGATTACGGGAAGACCACCTACTCAGTGTTGCGTGGAATGAATAGGGCCTGGGGTGTAGAGGTAACTTGATGGAACGCTATGAGGTTCTCTATATGGACCACACTCGAGTCTTTGCTTCTGATAGCCTCCAAGCGGCAAAAGACTGGGTACAGACTAAGATCCAGCAAGGGGCTATAGGGTCCGATCACGTCATTTTCGACACTGAGAGCGGTGAGACCTGGTACACACCTGGGCCGTCAGAAGATAACCCTAACTACTATCGGTGGGCCCAAGAGTGACCACGCCCATCCAGGACATACTGTTCCCATACCAGAAAAAGGACGTTGCCAGGTTTCATCAGGAAATACCTCGTGGTATCATTGGCTCGGATATGGGGACAGGCAAGACTGAAGAGTTCCTTGCGATATGCGACATACTACAGGCCTCCAGGGTACTCATAGTTGCCACCAAGACAATGGCCCTGGAGTGGAAAGCTAGGATCGCTTTACGCTTAGGAGAGGAAGCCGGAGTTCCTGACGGTGTAGAGGAGGGAAAGTATATCAGATACAGTCTTGGCTTGGAGCACTTCAAAAACTTCCGCTACCTGATCATAAACCATGAGATGCTACGTATGGAGAGATACGTCAAGGTTCTGAAGCTGGTACCCTGGGACGTTGTTGGGATCGATGAGGCTCACAGGTTCACAAACCATCGTGCACGCCACCCCAATCAGAAGCGTGTACGAGGTCCGAAGGGTTCTCGGCAGGTTTGGGGAGCCAGGCAGCTGGCAGCTATTTCTGCCCGCTTCTACTGGATAACAGGAACCCCCTTCCTTAACTACCCGGACGAGCTGTGGGGACTGTTGCATCTACTCTATCCCGAACAGTACCCTAACTACTACACCTTCGTAGGTGACTACTGTATTACTGTACCTACTCACTGGGGTTTTCGTGTCGTAGGTCCTCGTAAGCAGAGGACAGAAGAGCTTAGGGAGAAGCTTCATGCTGTGATGATACGGCATGAGAAGTCGGAAGTTATGCCTTGGCTAGTCAAGCTCCCCCCACGAGACATCCCCCTACAAATGTCGGGACCTCAGCTACAAGCATATCAAGAGATGGAGGTGGATTTTGTAGCTCATCTCCGGTCGGGCATTGATCTATTTGCAAAGAGCTCTCTAGCTCAACTTATGCGGCTACGTCAGATAGCCTTAGATCCTGCCATCCTTGGCATCGAAGCTCCATCCGCAAAGACTACGGCACTACTGGACATTCTGAAGGACTTGAACCAAAGCATAGTGGTGTTCTCGTGGTTTAGCTCCTACCTCAACTATCTGTACGGTCTCCTGAACCAAGACGAGTGTAGTATCATTACTGGCCTCCAAGACACGGCTGAGCGACATCGTACTATAAAGCACTTCCAGGCTGGGAAGTCGAGGATCCTGTTAGCGTCTATCAAGGCTGGTGGTGAGGGCATTGACCTCACAGCCGCAAGCGTCTGCCTCTTTACAGATCTAACCTGGGTACCTGGAGACAGCAAGCAGGCAGAAGATCGCTTACACCGTTACGGTCAGACAAGCGCAGTTACTGTCCTACGTCTTCTGCACCCGAACACCATAGATGAGGACATGCATAAGGTCAACAAGCGGAAAGCGAAGGCCTTTACAGAAATTGTGGCTATTCGAGAAGCCATCGACTCTATGACACAGCGTCAGCAGGTCGGAGTTCTCACGTGATGTTTGAGGTTCTGTTCGGTACTAGCGACGAGGTAGTCTCCGAGACTGAAACACTTCAGGAGGCGAAGGCTTTTGTAGAGTACTCCGTGCACGAGAGAGGCTTCGGAGCTGAACAGTTTGTCGTTGTTGAGGCAGACAGTAGTAGAGTCTGGACTTTAGATCCCTTCGAAAACGAGTGGGAGGAAGGAACCTAATCTTAGGGCTAGGGTTCCTGTATGATGCGATTTCTTGTCTTACGGGGGGCGGAGGACGACATAGTGTACGGGTCTCAAAGTCTCCGTGAGGCTAAGTTGTATGTTGCGATCTGGGTGCATGAAAAGAATGCGGGGGCAGGAGAGTTTGTCGTCATCGAAGAAGACGGCAACCGAGTTTGGACTCTAGATCCCTTCACGGATGTATGGGAAGAGGGGGTATAACCTCATGGTATCGCGGTCTTCAGGAAGAGCCAAAAAGCTGCCTGCTGGGACAAAGGTCAGTTTCACTCAAGATGTTACTGACGGAGACATACAGAAAGGTGACGTAGGCACTCTTAGGATAGAGCGACAAACTCTCCCCAGGGGTCGCGGAGTCATCTCTACGTACTTTGTGGACTTCGATGACGGCACCTCCATCGAGGTAGAGGGTGACACTACCTTCTGGGTT
>SDBV01006173.1_pt1 | contig 16685 bp, 40 predicted proteins | sample 2277081 | NCBI WGS metagenome assembly SDBV01 (sample SAMN10402039, study PRJNA504765) | marine sediment metagenome | isolation source: marine sediment core GS10_PC15, 223 cmbsf | place: Arctic Ocean: Southern Knipovich Ridge | collected 2010 | reverse complement strand
TATCTGTTGCCGCTGCTTCCCATACCTAAACAGGAAGGCGCCCAAGACAGCCGGGATGAAAGCAAAAATTGTCACCATCCACCTCACCATCAAGAAATCATAGGGTACTATCATATTCCTCCAACCACTCTTTCGGGTCCAATGTTCGGCCTAACTCCACACCTTCGTAATACACAATGTATATAGACTGGAATGTTCTTGGAATGGTCGCATTAGTTTGTTCCATCATTCTCTTGAACCACACCTTCTCTTTATCTATTCCTACAAAATCCTTCTTATCGCTCATCTCTCCTCCTCAATGATCGGACCATAGACAGGAACACCGAGGGAGGAAAGAAGATCATAAACCGGAAGAACATCACTTTGGTCCTCCGCAGTATTCGCAGGGTCCATGATCATGTGCTCCATAAGTCTGCTGACAATATCCGCAGCGGGATCGTTCTTCATCCCACCCACGATGGCGGATGTAAGCGTCTGAACTATCAAATCCCGGCCCCGAGGAGATCGCAATACCGATTCCACCACCATCGGAATCCATAAACGCCCCAGTGCTAGTGTAATACGCTCCAGTAAAGATATCATTTGTACTCCCCATTAGGGATGACGCATCGGTGTGTTTGATCGTACTGTATGAGTGATCTCTTGAATACCGCGCTGTATCTGACGAAGCTCTCTGTAAATTTCCATCTGTTGTAGCTCATTGCGCTGGTGACGTGTGAAATAACGCTTGAGGCGCCGCAATGCTCGAATGCCCGGGTTATTCCTCGTCAACATGATCAATTCCGCCGGCGGTCTTCACTCCTCTATAAGCCAGTCGGGGAGGTCTTCAGTAGCCTTGTCGAGCGCAATCACATAGTCGCCAAGGCCCTCTAGTCCATCAAGCCCCTCGGGAAACGCCTCACGCACATCATTGCTTAGAGCTTTCGCCGCCCTCGCCACCTCTCGTAAGGCTTCGATGGTTTCGCGCAAATCAAATATTGCTTCTACAGTCCACGCCAATCCCTGTCCATCCATCACCTTGTGTGCAAATTTTCGATCGCCGACAAACTGTGCCTGTTCGTACTGTTCCTTTGTCTCAATCACCGTTATTCTCCGGCGGCAGGTTTTACTATTATACTATTCCAATGAAAATTTGAATGGAACGTCTGTCGAGTAGGTCAGGTGGCCGGGAATCGAACCCGGGTCCCCGGCGCCACAAGCCAGTGCTCTACCACTGAGCTACCACCCTTCGATTAGTTCAGATTGGGATCGATAGAGAGAAGAGGTCGGCTCTGACGCCCATAATGGTCGATCCCCAGTGGCACAACTAATGTTCCTCAAACCATGAGTACATCTCATAGCCGGCCGATTCAACATGGTTGGCTTTCTCACTCGGACCATAGCCCCCATCCAACCCTACGCGATGTATGGTGATATATTCTGGCGTACCGTTCTCTCTCCAGCGCTCTGCCGTTGCTAGCGCATCTTCAAACTTGGAGAACACCCCATTTACCTTGTCCCCTTGATCCCGATCCTGCGTGACGACCAAGACGTAAACCCAGATATTAGCCATCGTCTTTTATTTCCTCAGGCTTTTCATTGTTTTGGTATTGTTGAAATCAGCTTACTCTGTAAATCCGCCATGCTCCACCCTTCCTCATGGGCTTCTTTCACAAACCCATTTTCCTGATGAGGAAACAACTTAGTCACATAGCTCTCGATTGTGTGTTCATCTGGATTACCAATTTCCCACTGTTGATCAATACGCCCCGACCTGAGCATCGAAGGATGAAAATCACTGATGTCGTTGGCGGTCATGATCAATATACGCCCCTCAGACGCCAACGGCCCATCGATAGCATTCAGCATTCCAGACATCGTGATATTGGTATTTTCCAGACTCAACTTCTCGAAGTCTTCCAATACTACGATACAGGGATCGGGGATGCGGCCGATGGTGGTTGCCAATACACTGTCGGTCATCTCTTCGCCCGATAACACCAACGCATAGATCGGCATGTTGAGTTCATTTGCTATGGCACGGATAACTGTCGTCTTTCCATTCCCGGGAGGGCCATGCAGAAGATATCCCCGCCGATGTGGAATGCCGCGCTCGTCATACCAACCCCTGCGGTCAATGAAATCAAGTGCATCCTTCAGGATGAAGTCCATCAATCCCGCTCTCAGATACACCGAATCCTTGGATCGCTTGGAAACATGGCTGAGCCGGTGCCAATACCCTTCATCACTATTGATGAATATAGGGGTGCGGTTTGATTGCTTCTGGTTAGCAAGACCGGCGGCCTCATTCAACAGACCACGAACAGCATCCTGGCTGCGGCCCAAGGTTCTAATCCGTATCAAGCTCGTCTGTCCTTTGACTCCCTGATCCTCCAACTCGTGCTTGAACCAGACGACCGTACCACCATGCATGAAACGGTGAAGCCCATAACCCGGCCCAAGGACCGGTGTGAGGTTACTGCCATCCAAATACATAGCGTGGGCAGTAAACCAGCGATTGCGTTGACCGTATTCAGAAATTGCAAGCCAATGGTTGATCCACTCAATAAGTTGCTGATCTCGAACAACAACCGATACTGTCCACAAACGTTGTCCGATGTGCATCAACATGTTGGGAATCCGACGGGCATAGGCGAGGATGATTCCGAATGCGCCCAGTAGTAGTCCGCCTTGAAAGAATTGATTGTCGGTCAGGAGTTGTCTGAGCAGGTCTTCCATGAATGAATCTCCGAGGGAAGTGCTATTATATCACTTCGAATCGGGGGCCTTCAAGTGCTCGGGTAGGGTGGCATCATTACGCACGCCATCAGCAGCATAATGCGGCTCTAAACCTAGTTCTTCATCCAAGGTTAGCTCTGTTGGCCTGCGCGGTCTCTGGAACAAACAACGCATCGCCAATGCTACTAATCTGCCTAGCTCTCTAGCGTCATCTTCTGTCTCTCCATAGACGTCGGCCACGTTACCGTCTACCACAGAGGGAGCCTCGATAATGGCAAACCAACCACGCTCAGTTTCAATGACCTCAGTTACGTCAGCTTTCCACATCAGTTGTCTCCATCTTTTATCGCTCATCACTCTCTCCTATCAATCACTATAATTCAGCGGCGGTCCAGTATTGAACCTTTTCTTAGTCATAAGTGCTTAGTCGGCCGCAGTTTTACCCAAAGAGGGAACCCATCCAGCACAGTGTAGGGTGTCCAGTGCAACAATGAATGGATTCTCTCGTCAATCATCATCCTCCAACGCTTTATTGCAGCAATAGCTTGGTTCATTTATCTAATTGTCGCTCCTGACTGTCGTTATGGGTCCTATCTTGGTCTAATGTCGCTTACAAGCTACAATAAACGACAGCAGTTTAGATAAACCTACATTCGAATCCATATAGTGGAACGGAATTGTACCATTGCGCTCATCAAATCATATGGAACGTTATCATTCTATACGAAGACTAGAACAAATTATCTAGTATCTTATCCGCCGGCGGTGTTTCTCTTTATGATGTTCATGACACAATAACTGGAAGTGCTCAAGATGATTCAAAGCGAATCTATAGATACGCGGATTGTTCCATTTCAACTGTCGATGAATGTATCCTTGCTCTGGATCGAGGTGATCTATATCCAATCTCTTCGTCGATTCACACACAAAACACTTCCCACCCAATGCTCTGATAACTCGGCGGCGAAGGTTGTGATACTTTATCTTCATTCCGCCCCGGGCTTTGAAGTATAGTTCCTGACATGGGCGGCAATAACTCTGCAAACCGTTCGTTCTGCTTCGATCCGCAGCAAAATCAGCCAAAAGTACGAAATGTACGCCGTAGGGACACCACTTTTGCCCACTGGGAGGGGGATTGGGTGCAGTTGTGTGCCTACCCGAGCCTCTTCTTGATCCACCACGAGCCATGAAGAGATTATATCACAACGGATAAACCTTTTCAGACGTAAAGGTATAGGACCCACAATAATACACAACACACAACTACACAACTACCTACCCCCCATTACACCACACCACGAGAACCCCGCCCCTGTGTGTCTGTGAGTGTAGTGTTGTTCCTTACCTATGGCGTGACGTGGCTGCACCGCCGCCGTTCACCTGCGTGTGATGTGATGCGCCACTCCCCAACCCCGATGAGTGTGTGTGTGCCAGGGTGAGATGGGCGCGGGAAACTCAACCATGTGTGCTGATGCATGCGTGTGTGTATGTCTTGTCATCTATTGTCTGGATGTTGACATGATATGCCTTGTCATGTGTCCCTGGCGTGTCTGGTATGGTTGTGGTGCTGATCTTGTACTCATCTGTCTTTCATGCTGATCTCATGTGTGTCTGCTATGATCTCTTGTATCCGTGGGAACCCGCCGCCAATGAACCCCAAATACTGTCCCCATTGCTCAAAGATACGTTACTATGCTCACAAAGCAAATCATTCTGTACCCACCAATAGGAGATGCAAAGATGGTCATGTAGTCAACTCACCGCCTGGTGCCAATTGCGATCAATGCGGAACTTCAACCCGCATACCTACTGTACGAATACGCAATACCGGCTATTTACGTTGCCCCAAAGGACACCTATTCAAGAACTAATCTGTATGCGTGTGTATCTGGATATGGGTGAGTGTATCCATAGTCTGATAGATGTATCTGATTAAAATGGGTCAACATGTGGTTGTGTTGGTGTGTATCTATAGGGTCTAGACCTTACGATCCTGATAGCTCGCCACACTCTCCACTTCAACCAACGATAAGTCTGTATAGCTAACACTCTCACGAAGCCCGCCGCCAGGTCACTGGAGATGTACCCATATTATAGATGATATGCGCAGTTCAATCCATCTAGCAATGAAGGGCCTGCCCCGATCCAAACGTCTACTAACGACACGTCTGAACATACACAACATGACATTATTACGATGAAGATGTAATGCTCTTATCATCTATCTCTCATACCTATATGCTACCATCAAGCCGACGCCGAATTACGGTGATTGAGAGACTCTAATGTACCTTGGCTCTAAAGCAACCGCCGCCCTACTCCTCATCACTGCGCTGTTCTTTGCAGCCATAGCATGGTTGACCTTGCATGCCCTATTGCATTCGATAGCACTGTGGTACTAGTATACCAAAGCCCGCCGCCGAATGCTCTCATCCATGTCTCATGTTGTATCCATGTTCATGTCTTATGATCTAGTCATCCGAAAGGACCGCAGCCGATGACCAACAACCCCGACGCGACGATCCCACAGATAGAATTAGAAAGGCGCATCTTGTGGGATGTATTGAAACAGGATGAAGATTTGGAGAAGCAGGCATTGGTTCTAGTGACTGCCCTAGCTCCTCATGAGAATGCCGCCGATCTGGTAACAGTGGAACGTTTGATTGAAAATCTGATTGACTATCTCGAACAGCATCATGCGTTCGGATCATATGCGGCAGATGAAGCGGGAGCTACTCACGTACTGCATGAATTGAAAGGATATCTAAATGATAGACAGTAATGCCGCCCCGGATGCTGATGATCTCAAGGACTTGGAGAACCAACAGCCCGACCCCGACCCCGAGACTGGCAGAGGCAGCGTTATGATTTGGATAGGCAATAAAGGATATGGGAGAATACCTTATCATTTATCTCTTCCACATCAGACAACGTTTGGATTACAAAAAGCCGTCGAATCTAATTTCAAGTCGATTGAGAGAGTGTTGGTGCATGTTGATAATTTCGAACCTGTACTCAATTGGCAAGACACACTGCCTAATCAAGACTAAGTGATTGCTCATATCACACCCGACAACCCGCCGCCGATTGGAGATCATAAGATGGTACTCGTTGATGACAGGACAGACGAACAGAAGACATCACACCCCATGATTGTACTCATGACTGATAAGTTCATGTCAGGATGGGGCGCTGCAACAGGTGGTCCAAGTTATGCGGGATGGGCCGTGTCAGTGGACGACGTTGACGCGATGGAGACACGCATACGTGAGCGATCGGATGCTAAGAATGTACGTATTGTGAGTAGTGACTATCGCCCCCCAAGTGGGCCGGGGCACTGCCACATATACGTTGGTAAGATATAGCTAAACCGCCGCCAATGAATAGCACTAAGTACCGCACGCTAGGGATAGGAGAGGTAGACAATGAGTGACCCTGTACAAATCGTCCTAGCATGTATCTACGGCTACATATACTACCGCACATTGGGGCTGGTCATTATGGACCGCCCGGAATAGGAGAGTAAGACATGAGTAGAACCACAGTATATGGACGAACCGGCGTCTATACAATCAAGCAAGAGGACAATGGCAAGTGGTCGGTAACAGGCGACAACGAACGGCCCGACGAACCCGGAGTATTTGACCCTTACTATGAGGTAGACACACAAGAGAGAGCCGAGGAAATAGTACGATTGATAGATACGGGTAGGTGGCAAGAGATAGGGCCGGGGTAAGCATAGGAGACTACACGATGAAGCGACGACTGAATATGATCCTAATGATATACCGGCTACGACGACTAGCATTGACCGCCGCCCGTATTATGCGTGGCGCACGTTGGATGGCAGTAAGGTAGAGCTTGACCAACTACAGGACCAGAGTACCAATGACGCCAAGCCCGCCGCCGGGTAGCATTGAATGAACGGAGGTTCATAACATGAATGAGACAGAGCAACTAACGTGCGAGCAACGAGTAAGTGCTGAGTTTGAGAAGGAAATACGTACCCTTCGGGCACTTTGGGCCACGTACTGCGAAGATGTGGAAGCATACAACGAAGACGAAGAGGCGCGGCTCAGTGAGTACGGCTTGTCATTCGACTATGTAGCACCCAACACATTCGACGATCAGCCAGAGGGTTATTGGCGGTATCAAATATCTTGGGGTGGGCCGAGTGATGAGTTTAGGTTCTATGGCGAGATGGTCAACGAATGGCGCGCCGTGATACATCGAATCGAGTACTGGTTCATGGACTGGTTCGATGGGGCCAGCCACACATTACACGGTGATGAATTCAAGTTTATGGATGAGCTACTTACATCCTACTTCGAGCCCTCACTGGCGTATGTGCGTAATGAGGCGCTTGAGGAAGCATGACAGCACGTAACGTCAATGGTGGCATACCTTGTCGCATGACCGAGGCCAAAGGCTACGCTCCGAAGCGAGGTACGCCGCGCAAGGAGCTATTGATAAGTGGGATATATTCACATGCTGCTGAATGGGAAGGCTTTGAGTACAACGAGGATGATGTGTCCGCCGCGCATGGTGTGCCCATGCCTGCATTCACTGAGTACAGGCCAGTCGGCATGATCAAGCAAGCCCCGGCCTGCCGCGTTGACTACAAAGGTAAAGGCCCCGCCGGTGGACGCAAGTGTCCACGTACATATATGGGCGCAGCACATAGACACATGAAGCATAGCGAGAGTGTGAAGGTGTATTTCAGCATCAGCGATGATGCGATCACGCTCATGCCAAGGCTAGGTCATGGGTAGATATATCCTGCTTGCACTATCTATCTTTGGACTGGTAACCAACGCCGCCGCTTGTTTCTGGACAGTGAGCACACTAATCAAGGCTAGCTATTGGATGAGCCAATGATGCTTAGACTGACATACTTCGCGCTGGGTGTTGGGTTCGGGATGATCTTGACTCTATTGCTAGTGGGCTGGTACATGCACAACGCATTTGAAGCCGCCCCTTGGATTGGCGCATTGCTGGCATGAGGGCGCATTGCGGATCGGTGGGTGTGAGAGGGCAAATGTTGCTTCTGTTTGGCATAGCCATCCCGGTGATGCTGGTGGCCGCTGGACTACTCACCGATGGGGGATACCTAGCTATCAGCATATGGCACGATCAAGAGGAGCTAGACGCGGCAGTGTGTGGCATAGCCGCCGGCGCCAGCGTGTCCACCCCCGCCACAATCACAATAGGCAACGCTGAGGTGTGGGGTGAGCACACGAACACTAGCCCCGCGTTCCTCATGCAATTGGTGGGGTTCAGTGAGTATACATATACTGTACGTGCTAGGTGCTTGCGCCCACGCGCTGGTATGGCCCCGATAGCAGTCAAGGAACTATGGCTAGATGGTGAGGGTCACCCGATATTGGGCCAAGACATGAGCCCCGGCGAGAGCCAATGCGATACATGTAAGGGTGCTGATTTTGTGGGCGCAGTGCTGCCTTGGTATGTGTGTGATGGCCTTGAATGTGATACGCAGGTAGTATGGCCCCCGGCTGAGGAAACCAATAGCCCTCAAACGGCTAAGGATTTGTTTCATGACTTCATGCTAGGTAGTATCAGCGCACCAACGCCCCCAATAGGCACACGCATACCGCAGGTGAATGGGGTGAGCAATAAATTCCTAGTGGATGCAATGATCGATGGCGGTTATGGGGTAGGGGATGAGCTTGTAGTGCTTGTGTTCGATGGTAGCGTTCAGGATGTGAGATGGGAGAATGTTGAGATCATGTACTATGCTGTATTCACCATCACCGAATTCACTGCCAACAGCATGAGTGCTGAGTATGTTGAGCGGATCGATGATATATCCGGTGTGCTTGCTGTGATACAGGTCAGGCAAGTACCTTGGGATTGGACAAGACCATGAGCGAGATAAAATGGATGTGCCCGAACTGCGACGCAGAAAACGTTGACTACCCGGACCTAACAGTCATCCCATTATGTTTTGACTGTGGCTGTGAGTTCGACTGGGTAGAGCTAGGTGTTGACCGACTAAAGGAAATAGAGCGAGATGAGAAAAAATAAAGGTCAAGGATTAGTCGAGTTCGCGTTGGTACTACCTATTGCAATGCTGGTGATACTTTCACTGCTGGACATAGCCTTTGGACTATTCAATTACACACAGGCTAAGCACATTACCGCCCGCGGTGCTCGGGCCGCAGCCCTATCTACAATGCCTGATGGGGTGACCTCATGTACCGCACGTGTGACCCCGCTGATGGATGGTACCAATTACCTATTGAGTGATAGCGTCTGGGATGTTACAAATTGTCCTAGTGATGCGATGATTGGGATAGCTCAAGGTAGCCCAGTCACCGTGACTGTAACACTGAGCTACAGCACAGTATTCTTACCCGGACCTTGGGCAATCGTGGCAAGCACCACGGATTATGGTCGATGATAAGAAGGAGACCCAAATGAACATCAAGCAATTCGCAGTACTGGTAATAGCCGCTATTGTCATTGGGATAGTAGCGGGGAGTGGTATTGCATACGCTAATGGGCAGAACTGTCCACCTAGTGGGGAGAGTGGATGGACGAAGGTCGACAGTGGTGACCTTAGCTCATACCCGGTAGTGGGCGCAGATAGCTACTGCTTCAAGGTGGGAACATTCATAGTGGGCAGCATACCCGCCGGCGGATTTGGTCAAGAGGGAGCTTGTGAAGCTGATCATGTTGAACGGTGTGACCTAAGCCATTGGGCATACCACATACCCGAGCCCACCCGCATACCGCCTACTGAAACACCTACAGATGTACCTCCGACTGAGACGCCAACCGAGGAACCTCCAACGCCCACGCCTACTGATGACCCACCCACTCCTACACCTACGGATGGGCCGCCTTGTGAGGTAGAGTGTGAGACACCTACGCCTACACCTGAAACACCAACACCTACACCCACTGATCCACCTAAGACATCAACGCCTGAGCTACCCAAAACAGGCAACAGCCCATTGGAGACTAACTACAATGCAGTATGGCAGGAAGATTATCTCCCTGACAATTTGTACCTAGCTCACAATGGCATGGCCGCAGGCCCTAACATCGGCCTTGAGTGGGTGATGCTTCGAGCCAACACTACCTATTCAAGCGTGTACATGGGTGGTGTTGACTACTGGATAACGGGACGCTTGATTGTCGATGCTACCGATACATGGGTGCTGGACATCATCGAGCAGTACGATGGCATTGTAATGATGACATGTAGCCAATTCATGCCTGAAGATGGTGACCCAACCCGCGGCTACTGGGCCAAGCGTGTGATTATCTTTGCACAGGCAATAGGTCAGTAATGGCTAAGAAAAAGGGTAAGAAGAACGGTAAGGTTATGGAGGGGCGCTATGATCTAGTGCCCCTCCCCGCCGACATGTACGACAAGCCCATTGAATGGAGCTATGATCCCGTAGTGGTTGAGTGTGCTCACCCGCACTGCACAGATATCTGTGATGAAGAGAAGGTGCTATGCGACCTGCATCTCTATCAACTGGTGGGTGAGGTCAAAACCAAAGCCGCACGCGACCACAAGATCAGAAAGGCAATTGCTAATGTTGCATCCGTTGATTACGCTTAGCGCCACTGCTGGTGTTCTCCTGCTAATAGCTGGCGGCATCATCACTGTGAGCCTGTGGAAAGAACAGAGGGCCGCAATGCACGAGAGTGATGAGTACCTTGAAGAGATCATCAATCAGGTGGCCGTGACGTGGAAGGACAGTACGCCCACAAAAGACGGCCGCCGCCTACTATACCTATTCGATAAGCGTGAGATCGTGGTCAACCGCCCGAGCCAATCATGGGCACTGATCCCATACGCTGAGGAACTATTGGAAGCAGTATCATGACCTTCCTACGGCCTTGCTGATGGGTGGTAAGGTAGGCAGAAACCCGACGCCGCTCATTGAACGTATGAGGAAAAAGAAAACCTTCCCCCGCCGGTGGATAGATGAGGTGCAGTTCTTATTGAATGAGATCATTGAGCTAAAGCGTGAACGTGACGAGTACCTTGCAATCATAGACAACATGGCTACTGAGCTTGAGGACTTCCGCACCGTTCCAATAGTACATGACACTGCATTGGATCGTTTGATTGACAAAGGTCATATCGATGACACACCAGAGGAATGGGAACGCTAATGCCTGAGTTTCCTATCAAAGTACCTGATGGGACCCGCATCATACATGACGACTTCTGGAATTGCGAGTGCAGCGGACAATACATTCATGCCAAGATCAATAGACGTATATGTATTCAATGCCACACCCGAGCAGATAAACACAATGATAGCAGGATCGATGAACTTGAAGCCGGCGGCCGATTCTACACGATCGAAGATGAAGGTGTTTGGATAAGCACTAAAAAAGAGGAGGTAAGAAAATGGCGAAGCACAAGATGATAACGTACTCCGGCGCCGAATACACTGTCGACATCAAAACGGGGCAGGTAACTGGCGGCAGTGAAAATCTAAAAGAGAAAGACGGGGCATATCTTGAAATGTATCCCGCCCTTGGCAAAAGTATGGCCGGTCTTCGTTACGGCGCTCGGGGTTTGGGCATGTGGAATTCCAGCCCTATCATCCGCGTGCTGGATGAAGATGGCGATACTGTGGTCGAGCTAGATGAAGACGAATACGCTGAGGTACAAGAGGCGATGGAAAAGGATTTACCTGACGTTGATTTGGAAAAGGATTTACCTGACGTTGATTTGGAAAAGATCGTTCACTAGTACCACGGTACCGTTGGGAATTACGGTGATTGGCGATAAAATGGTATTTGGACCTCCAATCCGCTGGGCGCCGGAGCCTTCATTGGCGCTGGTGCCCAAGCAATTATTTGATGGCTAAGTACAAAAAGAAGTGTCGCACCTGTGGCACACTCAAAGGACCATTCATATACCGGCTCACGGGTGAGCCAACACAATGGGATGGTCATAACTTTTGCAGGGAGCATGATACCAATGACCAAGACAAACTACAAACTAGCAGTGAGGATAGCCGAGAACCTAGCAGCGATCAGGACTAACACCCTCCGCAGGGCGGAGGCGTTTGGCATCGAGCGTGCACGTGAGAACATCGCTAGGGATGTTGGACTATATGGCCTACCTGACAAGGATGCCCCCGACGCCCTACGCGAGATGCTACTAGCCGCCGCCGAGGATGAGCTAGAGAAGGTGGCACATGAGCAATCAGCACAGGCTAGCGGCGATCGAGAAGCAGAGACAGATACACCTTCGTAAGCGTGATGACGTCTCTGAGCTTACTCGTAATGAGGTTGTACTCCGGGCTATTGTGGCTCGCACACAAAATGTTTCTCTCTTTGAATATGAATATGAGGTGGAGCAATCTTATAATGGGCAACCGCATTGGGTTTGGTTCGATGCAAGCATTTGGATATTGGTACAACCGCGTCACTACATATTTGCTTTGGTTGATATCATCCCTATTGCACGAAGCCCGCGGGGTGATACCGCCCGCAAGGTCAAACAACATTACGCAGCCCACACTGATGAGCCGATACTGTTTGTCAAGATGGACGACATGGCTGAAGCAAAGATTAGGGCTTGGGTAATGAAAGTGAGGCAAGACAAGGCAAACGAATGAAAAGATTTTGAAAGTGAGGCAGGAAAATGAATAACAAACATCCACTAATCGGAGGCGAACATTTCGAAGGTGAGAAATGTATGGTGTGTAGAGATAAGTCAAGCCACAAGGTCGGCGAACACACATATGAAGGTCACCCCATGTTCAAGATGCACGAGTTCACAAGCTATCTATGTTGTACTCACTTCATTGAAATAATGGGACCCATGGCTCAGCGACTATGTAACAAGGTTTCGGCGTGGACAGAAAGGCAAGAGAATGAGTAGCTGGTTACCGGCAGAGGATCGAGATTTGGTTGTAATAGCTATCGTGCTTATCGTGGCCGTTACCATCGTGTCGTTGGCCTGCATCTTCAGCGGCCTAGCTAGCGAGATGCTTGCATCTGGCGCTATCTAGCGCATTGCGGATGGGCGGGTCATGAGTGACAAAGAGAGGTTTGATGCTAAGACAGAAAGGGACCCCAAAACAGGATGCCTAGAATGGACTGGCGCGCTGGACCAAGATGGTTACGGCGTGTTCTGGATCGATGGAAAAACGCAACGCTCGCATCGCGCGGCGTGGGAACTCGAACACGGTCCTTTGACCGATGGCACCGTACTTTTGCACACCTGCGACAACCCAAAATGCGTAAACGTCAAGCACCTATCGATTGGTTCACAGTCCGAGAACTTGATCGACATGAAAGAAAAAGGGAGAGCCGCGAAAGGAAGCGAAAACGCGAATACGAAGCTGAGCGAGAGCGATATCCCCACGATCAGACGCCTAGCTAAAATGGGGTTCACCCCAACCAAAATAGCGACTAGGTTTGAGGTAGACGCCGCCGCCATCAAAGACGTACTGACTGGAAGGACATGGAGCCACATTGAGTAAGATAATGAAGTGGATAGTTCTCATATTTTCGTGGGTATTTTTTTGGCCTGTAAAAGTAGCAAATAGTTGGGCCGATAGTGATGAGTACAACGTGGACGATGAAATAATGATGGTAGGAAGCGTAGCATTATTCTTTTTTGGGACAATAGCATGGTGGGCACTTCTATTTCTAACCTTCGGACACTTCTTTATTTGTGACGTATTGTTTACGTGTGTGTACCAATGACTAGAGAAATTATGCTCGGGAACCAGCACGTAGGAGATGGTCACCCTACGTACATCATTGCCGAGGCCGGCATCAACCATGGAGGTGACCCAGCCACCGCATTGGAATTGGTGCGGGCCGCAGCGCTCGCCGGGGCCGATTGTATAAAATTCCAGAAGCGCAACCCTGACGTCTCCACCCCCGAGGATCAGAAGAACAAGCCCCGAAAGTGGCGGGGGGTGGAGATGACCTATCTCGAGTACAAGCATGAAATCGAATTCGATGCAGTTGCCTATGAAACCATAAACAGCTACGCCGCTCATCATCAGATCGCTTGGACCGCCAGCGTGTGGGATTTGGACAGTCTGGATTTCATGGAACAATTCCAAGCGCCATTCATCAAGATACCTAGCGCTCATCTAGCCAATATAAATTTGTTAGAAAGTGCAGTAGAAGACTCGAAAAAGCCCCTAATTATAAGCACAGGAATGAGCGGCATGAACGAGATCAATGACGCTGTAAAAACCTTAGAAGATTATGACACGCCGCACGCAATTCTGCACTGCACGAGTACCTACCCAGTCAAGAATGAAGAAATTAATTTGAAGATGATAAGGACACTACGCGATGAATACCCTGACACGGTCATTGGCTACAGTAATCATTCGCCTTCGATTTTATCGCCTGCACTCTCGGTTGCCTATGGCGCGAATATTGTTGAAGCTCACATCACCATGGATCGGGCCGGGGAGGGCACGGACCATGGTGCTTCAATTGAGCCACATGGGTTCGCTCACATGGTTCGCTACATACGAGCAGCCGAAGCCGCCGCTGGGGATGGGGTGAAACGCATTTATCCGGGAGAAATTCCAATGAGGGACAAATTGAGGGGCAATGCCAACACTAGCTCAGAGTAAAGAATGGCACGGACAAATGACACAAGCTCGCGAGGAGCTAGATTTTTACATTCCACCATCCACATCAATGGGTGACCAGCAATTATCTGACTCTTTTGAGCACGTAAAAGAGGAACTAGATTGGATGATCGACGCGCTTGAGCGCGATATCAAACAGAAAGGTGGTGAATCAAAATGAACGCACCAATAGGTATCACGAAGGAACGATCCGAGGCCGAGGATATGTCTACGATGACGACGCGTGAGACAAAGCTAGAGACGCGTATCACAGAGACCCCTATCCCCAACAACATGCCTGACTACAAAGTCGAGTGGGCAGATGATCGCCCGACGCGGCTGGTGACCATTGTGGATGGGCAGGCTATGAACATCGAGGAAAACACGGAGCATCAGTACAATCGAACCGTGGTCCTCAGTTGGATGACCAACACGGCCGAGGGCACGAAGCTATCTGCGTACGTGAGAGACAACAGCTAGTGGATCGGCGGTCGGAGGAACTGGTGGTGGGGTATCACAGGCATGAGAAGAGTGTGCCCCCCGCCCTCCGTCCCTTGATACTTGAAATTATTCGATTACGTGCAGTGATTGGTATCGCCGACGCAACAGTAGAGGAATTGAAGGATGAACTGGATCACCTCGTGGCTAAGAGACCGCGACTGGGCTAACCTACAAGCCAACGCCACAATCGTAGTTGCAGCAATTGCCATTGTAGTCTTGCTTATCTTTGGATTAACAAAATTGTTCGCTGGCGGTGAAATCCGTGATACCGACCAATGCCAATCAATAGATATAGAAGGTGCTTGGTTTTCACCCATAAATATGTGTGAGTTTGAACTACCCAACGGGGTGCAATGTTACGCAGTTGAATTCGGCGACGGAGGAGGATTGTATTGTGATTGAATGGATCGTTGAACACTCGTGGCAAATATGGCTAATAGGATTGGTGGTCAGTTGGCCCATCTTTCATGTTGTCTACATGTATAGGTATGGCTCAAGATTTGACGCAGGAGCGTATGTCATACATCAAATATTAATGCCGGCACTTTGGCCTGCATTGCTTGCACTGGTAGCAATTGGCGTAGTCCTGATAGGTCCGGTTTTCATACTATACCGAACCGGCGACGTCTTGCTGCACTTCATCAATGGAAGAACCGAACCAAGCGTAGCCGAACTAAGTAGACAGCGGGAGAGGCACCCATGGTAGAGACCGAAGCAACTTGGTGGATTGAATTTTGGGAAGCTGTCGTTAGACCGATCTTATTGATACCGGTGGTGTTCTTGCTGCCCTACTTGCTTACAAGATGGCTGGTCCGCTGGCGAACAGGTACAACCCCCGATTGGTTTGAACCAATACTATACATGCTCGCAATACTTCTATCACTTGTGGTCCTGTGGTTCTTTGGTACCGTGTTTGGGTGCTTGTTGGGCTTTACAGTAGAGGATCTATGTTCTGGCTAAACATGCCATGGTTCAACTAGCTGCACTGTTCGGCAACGATTGGTTGGGCGAGCCCTTGAACAAATCCAGACTATTCTTTCAGGGTATGACTGGGATCATGATTGCATTCGTTATTATCGTAGCTAATAGACCGGGGCTGCTCTTAGGGGTAGTGATGTATATGTTCATCTGGCGCCCACTTATCAACATATCCCTTTATTACATGACGAGAAAAGATCGCATTGTATTGGCCCGACAGCGAACTCGATCAAGAGAACTCAGGCAAGAGTCGATACAACTACAAAGACAACTAGAAACACAAAGCCCGCCAGCGATCGAAAGATCGGAGACGGACTAAGTGTGTCAGTGCTTTCCCGCCTGCCTCAGACAGAATTCAGCCGGTCCCTAACGTGCAGAGGGTAGTGCTAACTTCTTCAGGGAACTTGCGCCCGCTAGAGCGTAGCTCACCTTGCACCAGCTTTCAGCGATACTTAGCAGGTACCGGCGGGTCTTTGTCAACTGACAGGTGCCGAGTCACCATTCAGGCCACCCAAAATAATTCTTACCAGCCGAAGAACCGTGCTTGAAGAATACGTAATGTAGATGGAGCATTCTTGGGATTATTATGAGCCCATTCATGACAAGGACCACATAAAAGGACCATGTTCTCGATCGCCCACCAATCCAATGGCCGTTGGCTCTTGAACTCAATCTCATGTACGTTATGGCTGCGAGGTTGAGAGCAACGTAGGCAGCGATGACCAAAAAGCTCAGCAACATACGCTCTAAGACTCGATCGTTCGGATTTTGATAGCTTCTGATCTGACATGAAAGTGAGAGATACGATGGAGAGGATAGATGTAATTATCAACGGAAATCCAACCTTGATCCATGATCATACCAGCCCAACTATAAGCGGCT
>SDBV01006172.1_pt1 | contig 16686 bp, 12 predicted proteins | sample 2277081 | NCBI WGS metagenome assembly SDBV01 (sample SAMN10402039, study PRJNA504765) | marine sediment metagenome | isolation source: marine sediment core GS10_PC15, 223 cmbsf | place: Arctic Ocean: Southern Knipovich Ridge | collected 2010 | reverse complement strand
GGGGAGGTCGTGACTGATCCTATCCCAGGTCTGGCCTTCGTCGGTAGTTCGGAAGACGTACTGGGCCGCCGTGTAGAGAACGCCAGGATCGTGCGGCGAGAGGAGTATCGGGAACGAGTAGTAGAAACGGTATTTTATGTCTTTGGCTGGAGTTCCAAACACCCACTCGGGCCAAACGCTGATCTGCGGGGCCTGCCCGGTTTCCCGGTCAAAACGGTACGTCCTGGACCTGTCATTTGCATAGACCACGCTGCCGTCGGGCTTGACTGCTGTCTGCCCGCCCTCGCCGACAGGCAGGATAAGATAGTGCGTCGATCCGATGGACCGATCGTCGGTTCGACTTGGAATCGCGATGTGGCTGTTGTCGTTCTGAGTGGTGTAGAGCCAGTAGGGCTCCTGGTCGTCCACCGCCAGACTGAGAAGGTCTGCGGTGGGCTGGTTATCAAGGCTCGACCAGGACTCACCTCCGTTCAACGTCACCGAGGCCCCCCCGTCCCCTCCTTCGATCATTCGGCGAGAGTCTTTTGGATCGATCCATAACGCATGAGGGTCCCAGTTCTCCATCCTCACACGTTTGAAGGTCCGGCCCGCGTCCGTGGACTTATGTAAACCGGTGATGGGCTGGATATAAACGACGTCGGGATCCTGGGGGTCTGCGGTGATGTGGTTGTAAGAATTGGGAATCTCCATCTTGCCGGGGTCTTGATGCGTCATCCGCCAGGTGGATGCGCCGTCATCGGAACGATAGATCCCGCCTTGGCCTTGGTCAGCCTCGATGAATGCATACACGCGGTTGGATCGCGCCGGTGAGATGGCTATGCACATCTTCCCGATCAGCCCCTTTGGCATACCGGGGTTGCGGGTGATGTCAGTCCAAGTGTCCCCGCCATCCGTGGTCTTGAAAAGGCCGGTGCCGGGGCCGCCGCTCTCCTCGTCCCACGGGTACGTCCGATGGTGGTTCAGGGATGCGATGATCACCTTGGGGTCCGTCGGATCAATCGACAGGTCCACCGCGCCGGCAGTCTCGCCCTTATACAGGATGCGTTCCCAGGTCCGGCCTCCATCCATCGTTCGATAGATGCCGCGATCCGGGTTGGGGCCGAACATGTCCCCCATGGCGGCCACGTACACGATATCGGGATTGGTTGGATGAATGCGGAGCCTGGCGATGTGGCGGGTCTTTTGCAGGCCCACGTTGGCCCACGTGTCTCCTCCGTCGGTGGATTTGTAGACCCCGTCTCCGGGCGAGATGAATTGTCGTTGAAGCCCCTCCCCCGTTCCCGCGTAGATCACCCTGGGATCCGAGAGCGCCACGTCCAGGGCGCCCACCGCAGGGAATTCGAAGAAGCCGTCCGACACGTTCCGCCAATTCCTTCCGGCATCGGTGGTCTTCCACACTCCGCCGTGGGCGGCCCCGAAATAGTAGAGGAGGGGGTCGTCGAGAACTCCCGCCACCGCGATGACACGCCCTCCCCGGTACGGCCCCACGAACCGCCACTCGACGGCCGAAAGAAAGCCGGCATCGACGCTGGGATACTCGGCAGGCTTGAGGCTCATGGTGCTGTCCTGATAGTTGTCGTCGGTGGCGCAGCCTGTTAGCGCGACTCCAGCCGGGAGACCAGCGATCAAGATAGTGAACTTCATTAAAGCGGTGATTATTGAAATCAGGATTGAAGCAAGGTGATTAACGCGAGTTTTCATGTGGCCTGCCCCTGCTTTATGCGCCAGTTGCTATGAGAGTATATCACACGTATTTCCCTTGTCTTGAGCAAGGCCGAGCGTTGTTCAGTTGCCTTCCACAAAACTTATCAGGCTATTATATAAATTGTCTTCTACTTCTATTTTATCACTATCGATTATTTTTGATCTGATTTTATCTCCACGCTCCCCTGGAACCATAACTTCTTCTACTCCTTCGAGTCTTTTTGCTTGTCTTATTGCCTTAGTCATTTTAGTGGTTTCTTCCAGAAATCTCTGCATTCCTATCATTGCTTCAGGGTTAATCGCAATTACAACGTTTCCATCATTTTCGCTTTCATTTAAAAAATCCCCACCGACTAAAGCTCCTCCGACAATCTGAACCATTAAAGCAAGTCCGGCGCCTTTAAATCCTTTATCAAACGGTCTTATCGCCCCTTCCATTATTTCAGCAGGATTTGTTGTTTCTTTCCCGTTTTTATCATAACCAAGCCCTTCAGCCACCTGGACTCCTTGTGTTTTTGCTTCTAACAAACCAAAATAGGACATACCTGACGATGACATATCTAACACAATAGGTTCCTTATCAGTAGGAACAGCCCAGGCTATTGGATTAGTGCAAAACAAGGGTTCATAAGAGCCATAAGGAGGCACCATCCCGAAAGGGTAACTTGACATGGCAATACCAACTAAACCTGCGTCGGCAATCTTTCGTGACCAGTAACCCATTGCACCAGAGGATCCATCACCCGTATGTGTCCCTACTATTGCTATGCCCATTTCATCGGCCTTTTTTATAACCATGTTTACGGCTTGTTCCATGGCAATAGCTTCCATTGAAAAATTGGCATTAATTATTGCAGTAGCTGGAGTTTCCTTTTCAATAGTTGGTGCTTGCGCCTTTTTATTTTTGGGTATTCCTTTCCCAATTAATTTGACAATGCCTTGATCATTTCCTCTCATTTGAGCATACATGAGCATATCTAATATTATTTGGGCTTCCTCTTCTGAGTAGCCATACTTTAAAATTGCTTTTTGGGACAATTGGTAAAGTTCCTGGAATGGAATTTTCACAGCATCTCCTTTGTATACATTTTATAAGCCTTCTGCAAAATTGCGGTTTGGCATGCATTACTTAAGAAAATCACTTTTTCGATTTTCTTATGTAATTCCATAACGTTTTATCCAAAAACAACTTAAGTCTGAGAAAAGAAGAAAGTCTTTCGTTTTTTCTTTTCCAAAAACATGTCAAATCGCAATTTTGCAGAACTCACAACATTTTATTTGTGGTTATGGTCATCAATAACATGTTTTTCAGTATCCCTTTGTTCAGGGATTCCATTTTTACCGAACGCCTCCAAGGGCTATGGTTATGGCCTCCCCGTTAACGCCGCTGGATTCTTCAGATGCCAGGAAGGCGATAACTTCGGCCACTTCTTCGGGTGTTACCACCCGGCCCGCCGGGTATATCGCAACTCTTTGAGCCCAGACCTCGTCCGGGGTGATACCACGCTGTGCGGCTTCGGCTTTGGCCGAAGTCTCAGCCATTGATGTTCGCACCCAGCCTGGCAGCACCGCGTTGGAAGTGACGCCATGCGGCCCGGCATCCTGGGCAACCGAACGCATCAGGCCCAGAAGACCGGTTTTTGAACTGTTGTAAGTGCTGCCGGCGTATTCCGCTATCTGTCCGGCCGTCGAACTTGTAAACACAAGCCGGCCATCACCCGTGCACCACGCGAGGCCAGCAGATTAGCCGCCACCCGCCCGATTCCACGCCCCGCACCCGTTACCATTGTCACACGTCCTTCGACTCCCGGCATAATATACACCTTTTTCAAATTACACATTACTTTCCGGAAGCGGCACGGATCGTGTCTATCTCCAGCAAGAATATGCTGAGTCCGTGCGTAGCTGCAACGAGCGCGCCGTCGCGTTCGTGGACGGCAAGGTCAACGACCGGGGCGGTTGGCAATGTGAGGCAAAGTGAATTCCATTTTAGCAAATTGGGACCATTGTCACGTCCTGCGCCATTGAGAGCTTCGCCCTGTGTGCAGTTTGTGCAAACGTAAACGCCAAGATCCGTACCAACAAAAAGAAGTTCTTTCGTTTTTGGATCTTCGGCCAACGTGTTGACAGATTCATCGGGCAGGTTACCCGCGATTGACTTCCAGGTGGCCCCGAAATCGTTTGTCACAAAAACGTAAGAGGCGCAGTCGTGGTCCCCCTTGCCCGACAACACGACGTAGACGCGATCTGCATCATGAGCGGACGGGACCACATCACGAATCGTCTTCTTCGGTAAGCCTATGCCGGCTTGCTTCCAGGATCTACCGCCATCGGAAGTCATGTGAACCTCGCCGCGCCCACCCGCTGCGACCAGCCGCTTCGGATCAAGAGGCGATTCCGCGAGCGCCAGTAAGCCACCGCGGCCAAGATCGGGACTGATGACTTGCCAACTGTTGCCTCGGTCGTTCGAACGCATCACACGTTGCGCAGCACAGTACAAGACGGTTTCGCCCTGGTGCGAGGAAGCGAAGAACGGCGTATCCCAGGCGAAACGTAATTCACTGTCTTCCTTCCTGGCACGGGGCTTGATTTGTTTTTCCGCTCGCAGTTGGCCGAGCCGGGATCGTTTCAAGTCGCCATTTTGCTGAGTGTAATAGGTGATCGTCGGATCGATGGGATCGGGGAAAGTTGAAAAGCCATCGCCGCCGGCCCAAGGGTCGAGGAATACTTGTTTCCAACGATCGTCCCCCCCCGTTTCGAAACGAGCGGTCGACGGTCCGACAAAAGAGGCGTTGTCCTGGGTTCCACCCCAAATGCGAAAAGGTTTTTGATTGTCGAGATGAATTCTATAAAACTCGGCAATCGGCAAGTTGTTCAGGTGTAACCATGTTTGACCGCGATCTTGTGAAATGTACAAACCTCCATCGTTGCCGAGCAAGACCCGGTCGGGGTGTTCGGGGTCGATCCAGATATCATGTACGTCCAAATGCATGCCGATCCCGCGATGACCATGCAACCTGAACACACTCTCGCGACTTTGGTTGATCGCCCAGCCCGTCTTGCCCTCAAATGTTTTTCCGCCGTCTTTGGAAATGATCAAACGTAGTCCGCCAATATAGACATGGTCGGCGTTGTCCGGAGCGACTCGAACATCGCAAAAGTCCCAGCCAACGTAGGTCGGCACATAATTGGAATGAGTTCGACTCCAGGTATCGCCATAGTCATTTGAGCGGAAGAGAATTGCGGCGTTACGACGCCTTCTCAGGTTGGGTGAAGAGCGATCCGCCATCAATGCGTAGAGAACCCCCGGCTGAGAGGACGACACGGCGATTGCGACTCGGTCAATTTGCTTTTCCGGTAGACCGCCCGCCAGTCGTTTCCAGTTTTTTCCTTGATCGTCACTGCGAAAAACACCGCTCTTGTTCCCATTGGAGCGATCCCAAGCCGAAGAAAACAGGCGATTACGGTCGTTCGGGTCAATAAGCAGATCGACAAACGCAATCCGTTCACCTTCAAACAAGACACGCTTGAATGTCTTGCCGCCATTAGTTGTTTTGTAGATACCCCGTTCGCCACCGCCGTTTTTGCGACCCATCGCGGCAATGTAAACGACGTTCTTGTCGATCGGATCGATGGCGACTGATCCAATGTGTGCGCTCTCATGAAGCCCCATATTGGTCCAGGTCTCGCCGGCATCTGAGGATTTGAAAACCCCCGTGCCGGAGTACGATGACCCCGACAGGTGGCACTCTCCCGTGCCGACCCAGATGGTGTTGGGGTCACTGGGGGCCACGGTCAGATCCCCTATTGCAAAGGTCGATTCGCGGTTGAAGATCGGTTTCCAGGTGAGACCGCCGTTGACGGTTTTCCAGATTCCTCCAGCGCCAACACCAGCGTAAATAGTTCTTTGATCGTCATGTGGAGCATCGATCGATTCGATTCGACCACCTGCAAACTTGGGCCCCATTGTTAGCCACTGGAGATCCTTGAACGGGGAGCTGCTCGCCATTTCATGATGTCGTTTCCATGCTTCCAATCGTGCCTCGCCACCAATTCGAGGCTCTTGTGCGTAGAGCGTCACGGACATCAATGACCAGGTGAGCCAAGCTCGGAATGCGAGTATCGCGTGTTTTGAATTCATGGAGTCCTCTCAATCGTCTCTCTAAAGTCCTTGCGTGATTGTCTATTCGATTCTTGTGCAATAACGGCCATTCCGATGGATACGCTCCGCACGTCCTCGGGAGGCGTCGAGCTTACGGCTCCTGCGATTCTACCGATGTTTCAGATGTTTTCCAGACGCGCGAAAGACTGAACGGATTGCATAGATCGCAACACAAGCGCCAACCAGCGCGGCGATGGTGGCGGCTTCGTCGCGTGGCACCTGCAGTAGCAGCCAGCCGACGATGGCACAACTCAGCAACGGAATGACCGGCCCGAATGGCAGCCTGAACTCGCCGTCTTTGGGCAATCCGTCACGCTGGCGTAAGCGCAGCACGGCAAGGCTGACCCCGAGGTCGATGAGCAGCAACGAGCCGGTTGCCACAACGGCCAGGTACTTGAATGTGCCACTCAACGCGAACACACCAATGACTATCGCGAAGAAAATAATCGCGATGTGGGGCGTCTTGTACTTCGGATGCACCTTTCCAAAGAAGCTCGGCAGGTTGTTGTCCAGCGATGACGCGAATATAATCCTGGGACCGCCCAGCATGTCGCCGCTGAGTGCGCCGTAGATTGAAATGACTGCGCCAGCGATCAGCATCTTTCCGCCCCAGTCACCGAACACTTCGGTCGCAACCGCCACCAGCGGTGCTTCGGTGTTGTTTGCAAGCTCGGGCCCGAGCACGCCTTGCGCCACCGTTTGCAGGCCGACGTAGAGCAGAAGAATACCGCCCAGGCCGAGCAGTAGTCCGAGCGGCACGGTTTTCGCAGGTTTTTTTATTTCGCCGCTGGCGTTCAACGCACACTCGGCCCCGGTAAACGCATAAAATAAGAGGATCGTAGTCGCACCAATGTTTGCAGCGGAGGGCCACTCGGGAATGGCGAGATTCTCGACGTTAATCACAAACAGCCCGGCGCCCAGCAGTAACAGCAGCGGCACCAGCTTGGCCAGCGTGTTGAAAATGTATAAACGCACTCCCGCTATGACGCCCCGGATGTTCACAGCAGCCAGGAACGTCAACAGCGCTATGATGAATACTGCACGCGGGATGAACTTACCCAGTATCGGAAACACGATGGTCAATGAGTCGACCATGATAACCGTGATTGCAGCGTCCGCCAGCGCGGAGAAACCAAACCAGAACAGGATCGATGCGATAAATCCGACAAATGGACCGAATGCTTCCTCGACGTAGGCATAGGCACCGCCGCTGCGCGAGACACGGCTGCCCACCTCTGCGAAACACAGGAAGACAAGTGCAACCGTGACCGAACAGATCAGGTAAGCAATTATCGCTGCCGACCCAAGCTCCGCGGCGACGAGGCCCGGTAGTACAAAAATGCCGGCCCCGACCACCATGTTGACGACACCCAGTCCCAGGGCACCGGTGCCAATCACGCGTAACAGTCCTTCGTCTTGCTCGTTTTCCGAAACGGCCATGAATTACTCCTTGTTGCTCTTATTGTCGGAAGACATTCTACTGCTTCCAACGTTCTACAGGCGATCACGCGCCGTGTGCAAATAGTAGTCGACTACCTCGCCAGCGGTATCAAGCACGTGGATGCCCGGGTAGCGAATCGTTGTGGGACAAATGTGACCCGGCACCGCCAGCAAATAGTCGCCCACACGAGGCAGTTCGCCCGGGATCCGGAATACCCCGTGCTCTTCGCTCTGAGATACAAGTTCCGCCGCGTCTTGGCCAAGCAGATAAGCCCTTTCCTCGACCGGAAGATCTGAACTGATTGCCTTGCATCCCAGATCCGTAGTGATCGTCCCCGCGTCCGGATACCGGTCCACCACCTGGGTCAGGACCAGTGCAGCGTAGCGAAACGGCATGTCGGGCATCGCCGTACCATGGCCCGTATCCCAGTAGATAAATGTCCCCGGTGAACCGTACATTCCCTCCGTGCGTGCGTAGTAGGCAAACGAAAAGCTGCCGCCGGCGACCACGCACGGAACGGGCATCCCCGCCGACTCGATCTGCTGCTGAAATCTCTGAAGCGACTCGATGTTTCGCTGCGCTGCCGCCTCGCGTTGAACCACGTCGCTATAGTTATCGTGTCCGTCGTACAAGTGAAAACCGGATGGCTGCAGGAACGGGTGTGCGTCGATTTCCCGATACAGCTTTGTGGCATCCGGGCCGAATCCAATTCCCGTACGGTGCATGCCGGCATCCAGGTCCAGCATCACGCGCAGCGACTGGTTTCGGCGTGTGGCGACGGTGGCCAGCACGTCGAGATGAAACGGGGAACTGACTATAGTGGCGATCCACGCGTCCGGGTGGGACGAGGTCAGGTCGCAAAGACGCTCGATCTTGCGCTCTTGGCCCTGAGGGTAGGAAAGAATCGCCTTGCGTGCTCCGGCCTGTAGCACCATTTCCAGTTCTTTCAACGTGGCGCACTTGAACCCGTTAATCCCAAGCTCAACCTGTTTGCGCGCGACTGCCTCCGATTTGTGCGTCTTGACGTGGGCTATCAGATTTTGGCCACCGCCCACCATCTCGCAGGCACCTCGAATATTGTGGTTCATCTTGTCCTGGAAGAGCAGCATGGCCGGCGTTTCCAATGCGTCCGGATCGACGACGCTATAATCCTGCCAGGTTATCATGATGCATTCCTTAAAAGTCGATGTACTGGATTTGACTAATCTTGTGAGTCGCTTCGAAAATAGCGCCCGCCACCATCAGGTCCTGGATTGCGATTCCGTAGCTGTCAAAGGCGGTGATCTGGGTATCGGAAATTCTGCCGGGTGATTTTCCAAATCTGACCAAAGTAAATTCTTCATCCACCCGTTGGTTTTTCCCATAATTTAGCGGACATCCGGCCAATTATGATCTATTTACGGGCATCTGCTCGGAATTCAATATAAGTAGCATTTTCGGCACTGTGGTGGACACGATGCTGTTGCTTTTTGTAGGCAGAGTTTGGCGCCGACATGATGCTTGGAACAAAGGTTTGCGGATTGCGGTCATAGAGTGGAAACCAGGTGCTTTGAATCTGAATCATTAGACGATGCCCCGGCAGGATCGTGTGATTAACATGCGGCAGCGGGAGTGTGTATTCCAACACCTCATTTGCAGCAATCGGTTTCGCTTTGGTGATATCTTCCCGATAGCGACCTCTGAAAATATCGCCACTGATCATCAATTGGTAGCCGGACATCTCAAACTTCAAAGCATCATCCGGGTAGACATCGATGAGCTTGACGACCCAGTCTGCGTCGGTGCCGGTGGTCTCGGCAAACAGGTGTGCTGTCGGCGCACCCCGAATTGTCATGGAGTGATCCAGGGGTTTGCTGACCCACGTCACAACGTCTGGCCGACCCTCCACGAAACGCTGATCCTCAACCAACCAGCGTCGCCACTTTGCGCTGACAATAGAGTTGTCATAGCCCAGCCCCCAATTGGGTCGCGGCGCGTAGGGTACCGGATGTGCGGGATCAGATACAAAACCGGTTGCACCTGAACCTTTGGCGGGCATGCTGAATGTCAGCCCTCCTCCGGCTTGCAAATAGAGGCGGGTCTGATCGCCCACCGGGGGCCACTGATTGTAATGCCGCCAGCGATTTTTTCCCGTCTCGAACACGGTGACCGGTGCTATGTTGATATTTTTTTCACCATGCAGGTAACGACGCAAGAACGGTTTCAATATATCTTCTCGATAGCGCTTGGCGGTGTCCTGATCGAACGGTATATCGCCGAGGTGGCTCCCATCGCGGAAGTGCTGACCATGACTCCAGGGCCCCGCGACGAAGAAGTTCATATCATTGTCAACATCATGTTTTTCCACCGCAGCGTAAGCTGCCGGTGAACCGTAGATATCCTCCTGATCCCAGAAACTGTGCACATGGAGTGCTGGGACGAGCCGCGGTGGTTTGTCAAACCATTGATCCGCAGCCACATCACGCCAATACGGACCGTAACTCGGATTCTCAACAATCCGTTTCCACATCTCGTGCCGCTTATCGAGGCGCGCACCAAGGGCCTGTTCCACCGAGCCCTGCTTCAGCAACCAGGTATAAAGCTCCGGCGTATCGTAAGGATAGGAGATGTATTCGTCCGTCTTTGTTTCCATGTAGTAGATGAAATCAAATGCATACGCACCGCGAAAAGCGCCCCAGTGAAACCAATCGTCTGCTTTCCAGACATCGACCACGGGGTTTAAGGGAACTGCCGCAGCAAGTGCCGGGTGCGGATCGCGCATGGCGGCTAAGGTCAACCAGCCCGGATACGAGTTCCCCCATATCCCGACCCGTCCATTCGAGGGGACATTCTTGACGATCCAATCTACGGTATCCCAGGCATCTGTCGTCTCGTCTGTCTCGGTCTTATTGAAGGCGCCGCGTGGTGCACGGTACATGAAGTATTCGCCTTCTGACTTGAACCGGCCCCGTATGTCCTGGACGACGTAGATGTAGTCATCGGCCAGAAATTGGCGCCCTATGGTGACCTCCATGCGGGACGACGCGCGACTATTTAAATTATCGGAAGCGTCGTAGGGGGTGCGCTTGAGAATCACGGGGAACGCACCGGTGTTTTTCTTCGGACTTATGATCAGGGTGTACAGTTTTACACCGTCGCGCATCGGTACCATCTCTTCGCGAATTACGAAATTGTCCTGTACATAAGAATCTCTCAAAGGTTTCTCTTCCGCCGAGACGAGCGCACTCGAAATGAGCGCGATAACGAGCCAGACCAACGCGGTCTTGCGAGGGGCAATTGTCTGATATTTAGAGACCATGGGTACTCCTTCAGTTGGGTGTTTTCACACGGTTCGTTTACGCAGTTTACTTCACCGACATGTCCGGGTGCGGTGGCGCCGGTGGCACATCCCGCGGGTCATCCTCGATCAACTCTTGCAGGTGCTTAATCGCGGCGTCTAGTTGTCTATCCGCGCCGTTGAACGATTCATGCGGCAGATTATCAACCACCATGTCCGGATCCACTCCGTGTCCTTCGATGAGCCATTTACCCTCGGGACCATACACTCCGAACATGGCCGCGCTCGCGACACCTCCGTCGGCCAGCGTATTTTCCCCGCTAAGCCATATCTGCCCTCCCCACGTGCGCGTGCCGATGACCTTGCCCAGACCGAGACGTCGAAATCCCTCGGAGAACGCCTCGCCATCCGACGAGGTGTTCTCGTTGCAAAGCACCACCATATGACCGCGAAACGCATATTGCTGATTCCATGTCGGCACGCCAAATCGCCCCTTGAAATAGAACCAGGCTTTGCGCATCAGCTTTTCCAATATCAGACTGTCGATATTGCCCCCGTTGTTGTGACGCACGTCGAGAATGAGCCCTCTACGATTAAAGACCGGATAAAAATTTCGATACCACTCGTTCAGATCTCTGCCGCCCATCGCCGACAGATGCACATACCCAAGCTCACCCTTGCCTTTTTCCTCGACCCACAGACGACGGGAGTATTTCCAATCGCGGTAGCGGAGTCCCGCTTCACTCGTGGTAGGCGTCACGATGACATCCCGGGCTTCCCCGTCTTTGGCCGAAAGAAGTGTCAACAACACCTGCCGCCCACCCTTGCCTCGCAACAATGCACCAGGCTCGGGAACACTGAGTACTTCAAGACCATCTATCGCTTGAATGATGTCGCCCTCCTGAATCCCCAATTCGTAGTCGGCCAGCGGCGAGAGTTCGCTGGGATAGTCCGGGTCGGTGGTGTAGATGTGGTCGATCCGATACCCCGTCTCGACCCGTACAAGCCGTGCGCCAAGCGTCGCTACACTAACCGGATCGTTCCCCATACGGTGATCGCCCCCGCGCACACGGATATGCAGCGCGGAAAGTTCCCCAATCATTTGCCCGATGAGGTCGCTCAATTCCATCCGCGTCGTCACACGGTCGACCAAGGGTATGTACTTGTCGCGCATGGCCACCCAGTCGATGCCATGCATATTCTCGTCGTAGAAATAGTCCCGCTCCAAGCGCCACGCATCGATGAAAGTCTGCCGCCAATCCTCCCGCACATCGATAGAATACTCCCATCCGCTTAGATTCACCGCATCGTCATCCAGCTTACCGGGTGCCTTTGCAGCGGCATCGATAACATACAACGATTTCCCCTTGCGAATGAGTATCTTCTTGCGATCAGCCGACAACTCGTGGTATCTCACCTCTTTCACGATCGCCGTTGCCTTCTTCTCCTCATTACCAATAGGCAGCGCCATGAGATGGGTTTTGCCCCCCCGGCCACTGTCCCGCGCCGAGTAAAAGAGAATGCCATCCCCAACACTCAAGCTCCTGTAGTTGCCGCTCTCCACGGGCACCGCACTATAGCGACGATGTATCCCCTCCAGCTCGATGTGCATTTCGACCTTATCATCTTTCTTCGCCTTTTTATTTTTCTTGTCTCCCTTCGTATCCTCGTCCTCCTTCTCGCTCTCGTCCTTTACGTAAAGTTCGTCGTCCTCCCTGAACGGCGACCGCAATCCCGCCTCCAACGCCATTTCATAGATCTTCATGGGTTTATCGAAGAAAGGTTCCGGTTGACGCGGCCCCCAGGGATTCCCCACCGACGTGCGCAGATTTCGATCCGACAAGAAGTAGAGCCACTTCCCATCGGCCGAGAACGCCGGGCTCATACTGTTGACACGGTCACTCGTGAGTACCGTCGTTGTTGCCCCGTCGGTATCGTAGAGATAAAGCCGAGAATACATGTTCAGGTCATTCATCGTATAGACCAGCCACCGGCTATCCGGCGACCATACCATCGAATCAATCCCTTGGCGATTGCTCGAGATCATCGCCTGTTTACCGCTCTTCACATCGAGTATCCAGAGATCCTGATTCCGGTCGAAATACGCCACACGCTTCCCATCGGGGGAGGGGTGCCCTGTGTATCGGAGGATCGCACCATTATCCGTAAGCGCCTTGGAGTTGCCCACACCATTACCAGGAAGCAACTCGAATTCCATTTCACCCGATTCATCCGACAGCGTCAACACGCGCCCATCCGGCATGAAGACGGCATCTCGGTATCGCACACCTTCTTTCGTCGATGCGCGAACGAGTCGCCCCTTCTCCGTGGATGCGACGAAAACGCGGCCGCGCGAGGTCAGAACAACATGTTCGCCCTTCGCGTCAATATGCGCGGACGACAAATAGTCCATGGGATCCTTCACCCACTTCTCCCGAAGCTGGTCGAAGTCGGAAGCCAAGGTAATATCGAGAACACGATCTGCACCCGTCGCAATGTTGACGACCCGAATATCGCCACCCAATTGATACGCCGCGGTGCCTTCATGCATAGAAGCAGACCTTACATCCCAGCCGTCATGTTTCGTATGTTGTTGCAAATCCCCTCCGTCTTCGTTCATCGACCAGATATTCATCGTACTGTCGCGGTCGCAAATGTAATAAACGCGATCATCCCACCACATAGGCGAGTGGTTTTCCCCCGCGAAATCCGCTGTGAGATTGACTGCCTCGTCTGCGCCTTCCGCGAACTTCCAGATATTTCGCGCCGTCCCTCCGTGATACCGCTTCGTCTCGTTCCGGTGATACTCCGGCCTCGTGAAAAACAACGTCTTCCCCGATGCGCTATAGACCCCATCACTCGCCTGGCTCAGCGGTATCCGTCGGCGTTTGTGCGTCACCGGATCGACCGCCACCAGTTGTGCGTTGGGCAACGTCGAGTACCGAAGCGTGCTATAGAGAGCTTCTCCGCGCGGCGTCCAGCCCACCGCCGTCGACGCATCCGATTCATAGGTGTGTCGCGTCGGGATACCGCCGGTGATCGGCATGGTGTACAACTCAGCCGGTCCCTCATACCGCGCCGTGAACGCAAGCGTCGCGCCGTCCGCAGAAATCGCCGCATCCGTTTCCTCACTCGGGTGCGTCGTCAATCGACGAGCAACGCCCCCCTCAATGGGCACCTTCCAAAGATCGCCCTCCGCTGTGAAGACGACCGTCTCGCCGTGAATGGCGGGAAATCGGTAGTAGCCAAGCTCTTCTTGAGCCCATGAGGGGGCGATACTCAAGAGCAGCATGGCGACGATAATCATATATATCTTGCAGGCACCTCGAATATTGTGGTTCATCTTGCCCAATATTTCTAAGCTCATTGCTGTGGCTCACTATATTTTCATTAGTATTGCTTCTACCGAATGATTCGTTTGAACACTTCCAAATCAATATTTCGTCCACAGACTACCGCGACGACTTTCTTTCCTTTGAATCGCTCTTTTCGTTTAAGCAGACCCCCAACGCCCAGGGCTCCTGAACCTTCGACCACCAGGCGATGTTGCTCGAACAGAAGACGGATGGATGCTTCGATCTCTTTCTCTGAGAGCAACACAATCTCCTCCACGTATCGCTGACACAGGTTGAGAGTGATGCTGTCCAGATCCACGCCGCCTGCGCAGGTGTCCGCCAGTGTCGGGAAGGTTTCCATCTCGACCATCTTATTGGTTCGCATGGATTCATACATCACAGGAGAGTTCTCCGGCGAGACGCCAAAGGCCTCCACATCGGGGTTGTGGGATTTTAGCCAACCCGCCGATCCTGTAAGTAATCCTCCTGCTCCGCAGGCGAAGAGGGCGACATCCAGATCGGGAAGCTGTCTGGAAATCTCGTACCCGCAGGTTCCCTGCCCGCCGCCCACACTGGGGTCATTGTATGGCGATACATAAATCTTGTCTTCTTCTTCCGCAACCCGCCGGGCCTCCTTTTCCGCATCCCAGGCAAGTTTGCCATGAATGATCAGATCCAGACCATGGGCCCTTAACAGCTCCAGACGTGATGGCTCAATATCTTCAGCTATGTAAATGGTGGCGCGGCGTTTTCGAATCTTCATAGCTTCGGCAACCGCCAGGGCGTAGTTGCCGGTAGAGGCTGAAACTACTCCTTTGTCGAGTTCAGCTTCGGTGAGTGACATGATCTTGTTGACGGCACCACGAAACTTGAATGAAGAGGTTCTCTGCATCGAGTCCAACTTAAGCCAGACTTCGCCATCGATCTTCTTGCTGAGATACATGGAGTACTCAAGAGGTGTGGGTAAAAGGTAGTCCTGGCATCTTTCGATGGCCTCCAAAACTAACTTCGGTACATCCAGCCGCTGCTGGTTTTCGCTTGTCATGATTCTTGCCTCGTTTGTTTTTTATCTTCCCGCAGAGCCCGGTCGACCATCTTGGCGATCTGAATGTCTTGGATCGCAATCCCTGTAAGATCCACGACCGTGATTTGGTCCTCGCCAGTTCGACCGATTACATTTTCAGCAGATGCCTCCAAGGGCTACTTTCCAGAGCTGCTTTTGAGACCATCCAGAGGGCTACGTACGCCTTTGCCGCCCGTGGATATAGACCACGTCGCTATCCTTAGACTCCGTCCCCTTCGGCACCCCGCAAATCGTGGGCGTGCCAGAGAGCCTTCACTTCTGGCTCCAAAGAACAAAAATGTCACCACCACAGGAAGTTTATGCCATTACAGTTTATGCCATTACAGGTGGATAAGCAAGGGAAAATTCTGCCAGAAAATGCATGTCCTATACAGAAGAGGATTGGGTGGATGAAGATGCGACTGCTCATAGGGGGATGGACGACTACTTTTACAACAAGAGGGTCAACGGCTATTAAAGCCGTTTGTCTATTGGTGGTGTTTTGTTACATAATCACAACAACGTCAACCGTATATATCCGGGATTTCCCATATACACCTCACTGAATCACTCCTGCAAACTTTAAGTCTCATAATACCGTAATTTCATCTCAATCTCAAGATAATTCCTTGGTAAAATCTTCTTTAGTCTTTTAAGCGTCCCGCATCGTTGAATACCCATCATGAGATATCCATGCAGTTGTCTTGAATCAGGACTGCGATCGCTTTCTCTTAACAGTTGATGACGGGAGCACCAGTTGTCGCGTCTCCAGAACCTCTTAAGTCATACCCTGGCCGCACTTACCGAGGTCCGGGGGGCAGGTGTGTTAGGAGATATCGAGTCATAAGCATTCGCAAGTGTAGCGTCGTACCCTTGCCTTTCCTGATACCGTGGTCGCGATTGGGATAAGTAAAATAGTCGAACGGTTTGCCCAACTCGATCAGGCGATCCACCAATCCCTCGGTTATCTCAAGATGAGTATTCGTCTCTCCCGTGCCATGGATGATGAGGAGGTCGCCCTCGAGGCCTTCGGCAAAGTTGATCGGAGCGGACCTCTTGTATCCATCCGCGTTCTCCTTAAGGGTGCGCATGAAAATCTCCTGAAACCACGCATTGTAGAGATGCGGCTGTGGCTTCGGGGCCACCGCGATGCCCATGTGATACACGTCCGGCTTGCGGAACATCGCGTTAAGCGTGTTCGAGCCGCCACCGCTCCAGCCCCAGATGCCCACCCGCGACAGATCGACGTACGGCCGGGTGCGACCCAATTCCTGAATACCCGCAGCCTGATCATCCGTGGAGAGAATGCCCAGGGTGGGGAACTCCGCCTTGCGCCACGAAGTTCCTTTTGGCGCCGGTGTCCCGCGGCTGTCCATGCACACCGTGATATAACCAAGATCCGCAATAGCGCGATGGAAGTAGCCGTGTTGGCCGCGCCACTTGTCCAACACTTCCTGTTTGTACGGCTCACTATACACATATATAAAAACAGGATACTTTCGGGACGGATCGAAATCTCGCGGCTTGATCATCCAGGCGTCCATCACCACACCACCACCGATATCGAGTTGCATGAACTCAGTCGGACGAGTGATCCACGTCTTCATCTTGTCACGCAACTCTTTGTTGTCCTCGAGTACCCGTACCACCCCGTGATCCGGCAGTCGCACAAGTTCAGTCACCGGCGGCGTATTAATGGTCGAA
>SDBV01006171.1_pt1 | contig 16686 bp, 18 predicted proteins | sample 2277081 | NCBI WGS metagenome assembly SDBV01 (sample SAMN10402039, study PRJNA504765) | marine sediment metagenome | isolation source: marine sediment core GS10_PC15, 223 cmbsf | place: Arctic Ocean: Southern Knipovich Ridge | collected 2010 | reverse complement strand
GAAGCCACATACTGTGGTGCCGGCGGCAGTGGTCGTAAGCCATTCGTTGCTCGAATCCCAGTATAGGATATCTCCATCGTCCCAGGTCTCGGCAGTCGTGGCGGCCAGGCCCTTGACAAGCCCGGTGGCGAAGGCTACGCCATTGGCAGTATTCGCGACATCCTCGGCGAAGACGCGAACCGTATCGCCGACCACCCAAGGATCACCGGCGACGAAGGCGCCGCCCGAATCGTTGTTCGTATCGAAGACAAATCCGCTCGGAGGTAAGGTGACAGCCATGGCAGGCCTCTCTATCTAGCCCAGGAGGTTAGAGGAAATGCTTCTTTGATCGCTTGGGCGTTCTTCACGGGCAGACCGTTAATAGCAGTAACGATTGACTTGGTATTGCTCTTGCCCTGGGTATTCATGCGCTTAACCCAGGCGGGGTCTTGCCGGCCGGGCGCGCGACTCAGGAATCGGCTCTGGAAGGCGGTGACCTCCTTGGGTCCGCCCTGGCTGGCGATGATGGATTGTATCCTGCCCGTTATATCAGATACGCGAGATGCCAGCGCGCGCGCGGCGGCCTTGGCGGCGGTTTCGCGTGCCTTCTTTTCGCGGTCGCGCTCGGCCTGGGCGGCGGCCTCACGCTGATCGCGGAATTTCTCGATGATCCGATTGCCCTCACGCTCCTCAGCCATTCGGGTCTCTTTGAGCAGTTGTGCATTTTCACTTGCCATAGCCCGTAGCCTGGCAAACTTGTCTCTCGAGGCAGTGAGTTCACGTTCTTCAGCCGTAGACACAAGAGCAACGAGCTCCGCCGCGACGATCTTCTCGTTGTCTAGGCGCGTCTTGGCAGCAGCCTCGTCGGCGTCAGCTCTCTTCTTGGCGTCGGCGTCCAGGAGATCGCCTAATTTCTTCGCGTGGTCGGCGGCCGCTATACGGACCCGTTCTTGTTCCGCCTTTTCCTGATCCGCAAGCTCGGCTTGAGCCTTGCGTTTAGCCTCTTTGGCCTTTTCCACCACTTTTCCTAAGGATGCTTTAGTCGCCTCTTCGGGGAGAAACAACTGAATCAGGCCAGGAGGCCCGCCGAGGGCTCCAAGCGTCGATCTAATATCCTTGATTTCAATGACTTTTTTAAGCTTTTGTTCCGCCGCCGCCAGTTCTTTTTGGGCCGTCGATGCTACCAGGCGGGCCTGTGCAAGGGTCTTTTCACGGTCCTCCGCAAGGTGACGACTGCGGACCTTCGCCAACGCATCGGCATCGCCAAACGCTTCGGCTGCTGCCAGTTCGTTTTGGCGACGCCAGTTTCTACTTGTGATCACCAACTGCTCGATGCTCTTGTCAAGCTCTTTGATTCGGGCGATCTGCTTGCGGATACCTTCCGAGTCGCTCAAAATATCAACGATCTGCTGGACAGCAATACCGATTACCGGTATAGTCGCAGCCATATTGCTCCAGGCATTATTGATATCTAACTGCGATTCGAGCATATCGGTAACAAGGCCCTTTTGCAAAGCCACGGCTTTTGAGTTCGCTGCCATTGCTACCTGTATGCCGGTCGCTGTTGCCGCTGCCAGAGTCGAGACCGCGAAGATTGCGCCGGCGGCGGCAAGAACACTGCCAGCGGTCAAGCCCACGATCCGTTTCTCGGCAGATTTGAACGCGGCAGCAGATTCGTCGCGGCCTTTGATGGCGATGGTTAGTGATTTCTCAGCCATGCTTCATGATCTCCGTTTTCAGCCCGGCCTCTTCGGCCCATACGAATTTAGCGGCCTCGAGGAACTTGGCAGTCTGATCGAGCACGCCGCCCGCGATGGGCGGGATGCCACGCCGGAATAGTCGGGCCAACTCGATAGCCTCCCACACGTCATCGGGCACAACGTCCAGCGGACAGCCTACTGCCGTTATCCACCCGCTCTCGCAGTGCCCACAGTCTGGGCGCTCGTCGTTACAGGCCGGACATTCGATTTGGTAAGGTTCGGCCTCGCTGGGGCAATCTCGGCACTTGGCAGGGTTGCCGCAACAGGTATCTCCGCAGACTTTGCCCCATTGGCGGGCGATGGCAAGTCTAAGGTTTTTTTTTCCTCGGCACTCAGCGAACCGCCCATGAGCATGGCATAGTACAGTTCCCACAGCTCGTCGCGCGTGCAGAGATCTTCAAGCTCAGGATCGGTGATCGGCGCGTCGATGTTGCGCCATCGATCTAGATGGCTATTGATTGTTTGCGACAACGCGTTCATAATCTCATCGAACGTACTGGCATTGACCGCCGCCTGGTCGGTGAGGAACTTCTTGGCCTTGCGGAGAGCACGCGTCGTCAAATGCCGAAACATGAACGTCGGGCGTTTGCCGGCCGGCTTGCTCTGATCGGTCTTGAGTACGACATCGAAGGTCTCGTCTGGGTCCAGTGCTATCGGCATGTTTCCCGCTCCCAAAATTAGGTGAATACGAACTTGAGATCGTCAGTATTGGCCTGCCAAGCGATGTTGTCGATCTCGACGCCTTGGCGGTCGGCCTCCTGGGGATTGATAAGCTGGACATCGCTGACCGTGATCGTGCAAGTGTCCGAACCGTTGTTGAGCACGATCGTCAGATCCATCTCCGCCCCGCTGAGCCAGTTGCCATAGACATCCTCGGTAGCGACGAGCGAGCTCTCGGCGTCGATTGTGCCGGTCAGCAGGCGGTTGGGAATGATGGCGAACGAGTAACCAGTGGCGGTGGTCGCATCCTCGCGCACGTAGACCTCGTTGCCGAGATCGAGCGTGACCTCGGAGACCTTGGGAGCCCAGGACGCGAACGTCACTGTCGAGGACACGACGCGCAACGGCACGAGCGTTGGATAGGTGGGCGTCAGGATGCCCCCATCGACCGGCGCGTTCCAGATGCCGGTGAACTCGAACTCCGCCATAGCGGTCTTGCCCGATGGCAGTGTAAGGCTCATGTTGCCCATGCAGCCATGGAGCTTCTTGATCCTGCCGTTTTGATAGACTGCCATGGTCAGCGTCTTTTGCGTGCTGCTGGCGGCGCCGGGCGGGCGAGCGTCGGCGACATACTGACTGGCGGTATTGCCCAGGCCACACGCGGCGAGCATCAAGGCCGCCCATGCGGGCGTAGCCGAGGCGCCGTAGATGTGAGAGCTGAATGTGAGCTTGCCCAGGCGGCCGCCGACGACGGATGGCAGCATGTTAAATCCGCCCTGGCCCTGGCGCTGCTCCATCTCGGCGATCTGCTGAATCTCGGGATTGTAGATGTTCAGGGCCGCGTCGGCGGCGATAACCGCGATGGCATCGCCCGGCGTGGTTTCGATCTTGGCGGCCAAGAGCCGGACGCGCCGAACTTTGGGGACGTGTGCCATGGCGATCTCCTATGATTGTGAGTATGGATTGCTCTCGAGGGTTTCGAAGTCAATGTCGAAATTGATCATCACACCCTCGTAGTCCGAATCGTAGGCGAACCCGAAGGGCGGGCGAATGCGAAGATCTCTGGCCAGACCGCCGAGGGTATAATCTACGCGGAGTTGCCGCTCGACCTGGCTCCGGAGCTCATTGATCGGCGTGTCGATGGCCGATGAACTGCTATCGGCAGGCCGAACGTATGCGAGAACGACGAATGGCAGACGCCAAGCAAGCATGATCTGCGTGGCTTCCAATTCCTCGGCGTCGTCCTGGAAGAGGAAGAGCTTTTGATGGCCCGGCGACTCGGGTAGGCCAGCCCGGATGATCCGCTCGGCACTGGCGGCGTCGCCGGCGTCTACAACTTGGTTGAGCACCGCCAGCACTGCCTGTGCGATGCGCTCGATGATGGAGACGGTGGACGCGCTTGTCCAGGCAGTGACGATGCCGCTGGGCGCGCTGGCAAGGCCCCCCGAGATGGAAGTCGCGAAGAACTCGTATAGCCGCCCGTTGGTCAAGCCGGTCTGGACTATATCGCCGTCGCCGGATCGGGACTCGCCAGTTGTCCAGGCCACCTGGCCGGCAATCCGGTAATAGAGCTGATTGGTAACGCCGGCATCGCCATCGACCGTAAGGGTTGCCGTAGCGTCGCCAGAGCTCGCCAGCGTGAGCGTAGGGGCGCCGGGAGCGGTGGTCGTGATAAACCAACCGCCAGTACCGATACTCTGCATTGTGCCGGCGATGATGGTCATGTCGGCGTCCTATCGTCATCCGTGATGTCGTTCGAGAAAACCTCGGTCGTGTCGTCATCATCCTTGTAAGAGTGGGTAATGCCAGCCCTGGCGATCTTGCCGCGGGCGTTGGCGTTAAGCCTCTTGATGATATCGTTGAAGCTGGCCGTGCCGACTGCCGTGATGCCCGTCTTGGCGAATACGCCAGCGACGATCTTGGTCACCGCGTCTGCCTTGAGTGCGGCGGCGTCTACTGCGTCAGTATCGATTTGATCGACGCTGATGCTGGAATAACTGACGCCAGATATTTTGCAATTATCGTCCGGCGCCGGGGTGAAGCTAAACGGCTCGTCAACGGTCACGACGCGTCCGCTGGTATAACTCACGATGCGCCGAGTCTCGTGGTTGCCGTCAGTCTCGTCCTCTACTGTTATGACATTATGCAGGTGTGCGTTATTGACCGCGACGCCGTCGGTAAGTGTGAATGAGGTTGTGGTATCGCCGGTCGCCACTGTCGTTTTGAGCGCGAAAAGGTCATGCAGAATATGCCCAGCGGAGCTCACGAATATGCCATGGATAACATCAAGGTTGGCCTCCCAGACGGCTTGGGCAATCTCGTCGGCTGTCAACTCGCTGACGGCAATGGCGGCGACATATACCCGATCGAGATAGAGGTACTTGTTGGTCGATGTGTCCGTGGAGGTAAACCGGACCTTGACCTCGCCGTCGCTGGCCTGCTGATGTTGGGGATGCATGATGTAAGTGTAATCGACGTCGGACGAACCGGAAATCGACGTATGGCCAGGATCGGAAACCTGCTCGTACGCCGATGTCAGATAATTCCAGAGCCACACATTCACGACGCCGACGAGAGTCTCCTTGGCGTTGATGTGGAGCGTGTTGGCTTTCAGGTCGGTTCCCACCGCGAATGTCTGATCGACATTGACGCCAAAACCGCCAGCGGCCGCGGCTCCTGCGATCTGCCAATACACCCCGTCGTCAAGTACCGTGCTGGCATGCGTCCCCGAGGTTTGCGTGCCGGTTGTAATGTTGCCGGCGGACGAAGTGATGGGTTGAGGAAATCCGATGGCTATCGCTGTTTGGAGTTCGGCGAGTGAATCGGTCCCGGCGTTGAAGGTTGCCCCGCCGTTGTCGTCTGCCATCTTGATCTGCATACCGGCGACGGTAGCGGCTCCACCATCAAGAGAGACCGGCACTCCTATGCGGTTCGCATTCGGCGCTACCAGGTCACCGTTACTGACAAAAAATGGCTCTTCCCCGATGATTTCGTCCGTCGCTAGATCGTCAACGCTCTGGACGATGAGCCCCCTATGCGCCGCCGAGTTGTACAGGTCGGCAAGATCGAGAGACGCCACATACAGCGATTCGTCCGCGTCACCAAAGGCCGTTTTTTCCGTCGCGGCCAAGGCTTGCGTCGTCGGCGATGCCTGCCAGGTATCGTCGTTGAAGTCGAACAGTTTATCCTGCGTCGGATCGTAGAACCGGAAGAAGACAGTCTTGCCGGCATCATGTTTGGCAGTGAAATACTCAGTGCTCATCAGGGCTGCCCTTCCTCGAATACGTCCTCCATCTCCCGATAAGGCGGCTCATTCTTAAGCGCGAGATATGCTGCCGTCCAAAGGTTATCCCTGATGCTCTTGCCCGCATCTGCCATTTCCGCGAGCTCATCCGCGAGATTCCCGCAATGGATCGAGTCCGTTAATTTGCGCTCGAACCTTGTTAACGGCCGGAGGCTTATCGCCAGGTCCTCAAATAGCTCCACATGGACGCGGCTGTCAGGTACGTCCACATGGGTGATGCGGTAATAGCAGTCATTAGTATTTTTGAGACCCATTAGAGCAATACCTCCGTGAATTCTGCCGTTGCCGTCACAAGCACGGCGAAGTTTGCCGTGTCAGAATCGTTGCCCTTGAACTCGATCTTCAAGGACTCGTTTGTGTCGTCTGCCGTAACTTGCAAATCCCACCCGGCCTCATCCTCGTAGACGGTTGCGACGTTCGGCCCCACTTTGAGCGTCGTATTGTTCGAGGCGTCCCGCGTGATGAGCCCAGAAAATGTGTACTTGGCAGTCTTGATTGTACCACTATGGTTCGAGATGGCGACCACTTGCCCCGTGAATGCTATGGCAGTACTGGCAATGATCGTTGCTCTGTTGCTTGCCGTACCCTTCAAGAAAATCTCTGTAAAGGCCGGCTCGGCCGCGGCGGCGATAGACCCAGACCAGAATTGTCTACTCCACCTTGCATTCGTAGCATTTACGTCTACTGCTATCGTTAATTCGCCATGACGAGACGCTTCAGACTGTGGACCAAGGGCGATTGCATCCTTGAGATTGCCATCGGCCAAATAGCCAGTCGATAGGCCGCCGCCGAAAGCGTAGGCGCCTCTGCCAGCCGCAACTCCCCCGTCCTCGGCATGTGTACCCTCTCCTGTAGCGGTACCTTCATTTCTGGCCTGTGAAAAGTCTCCAGTTGCAACACCCCTATTGTATGCGTTAGCTCCATCGCCTGTGGTTACATTTCGCCGGAGAATGGTTCCCGCGCTACCCATCTGTGTGGGATGCCAATTTGTACCATCGGAAACGCCAGCCCACACTGCTTGAGCAGGCAGAGTTGTTAGTGTTGCTCCACCATCGGCCTTGAGCGTTATCAAATCATTACTAGTATAAACGTCTGTATTCTCAATAATAAAATCAAGGCCGTCCTTGTGCGCCGGTAGGGTTACATCTCGAGCCGTGCCGTTGATATTCAGCTTTTGATGGCGAACATCAGAGGCAATCAATATCTTGTTGGCAGACAGAGTCTCGACGTTGACCTTTGCGCGCTTGTCGGCGCCGCCCTGGGCAGATACATCGATAGCCATCAGCTTCCTCCTGCCTTGCGGGCGGCCTTCTTGGCGGCGCGGTCGATCGCGCGGCCGGTGTGGTAGTCGAGGCGCTTGTGCAGCATGTCCCGCCCGGCTGCGAGCACGTCGGGCAGCTTGGCGGCCTGGAGGATCGCCTCGGTAACGGAGTCGGTTTTCTGTTCGAAGATCGGGAGCCGAGCCATGCGCTCGCGCTCGTATATGCCGACATGGCCGCTCGGCATGCGGGCAATGAAGGAGTGCATGAGCCGCTCTGTCTTGCCCAGGATGCGGAAAGTAATTCCGCCTGATTTGGCCTCACGATGTTTGACGAGTACGAGCGGCCAGCCGACCTTGCCGCCGATGACGCGATGGACAAGTTTCTTGGCCTTTGCCCTGTGGGGCCAGACCCTCGCGCGAATGATCTTCTGCTTGAGGCCGGTCCGCTTGGCAGTGGCCCGGACGATGCGCGAGCGGATGGTACGGCCTGCGTCGTTGAGGGCGCGCGCGATCACCTTGGGGATCTCGCGGGGCAGTTCGCGCAGCATCTCCGTGATGACTCGCACGTCGGTCGGGTCGGGCTCGACGACGAAAAAGCCCTTACTCTCTGCCATCTCAGCGGACCTCCAGTGTCATCATGCCATTGTCGTGGCTGACGATCTTGGCGATGCCAACGGTCGTGGCGGTCTCTCCGAGGCGCTTTGCCAATCGTAGCGTATCGCCGCCAGTGTCGATCTCTGCCGAGCTGATGCCGGTTGTCGAGTTATTGGCGACGGAGACCAGAAGGAAGGAGCGGACGCCGCGGCCAGGCGGAACGGGCTGAGGCGGAATGCGCCTGTCGATGAGGGCGTCAATCGTGCGCTCATCGCCGGAGGCGGGAACGTAGGTTATCGACTCGCTGAAGTTCGCGAGGAGCGAAGAGTTGAGGATGGAGAAGTCGATGGCCATGTGAGGTCCTTTGGGATCGGCCCGGGGAGGGGAAAGGAACAAAGACCTCCCCGGGCCGGGAGCGGGCTAGTCGATGATAGTCTCGGTGAAGTCCGCGCCGGCGCCGATATCGTTGGTATCGAGCGCGGTGTAGGTTGTGCCGGTCACTGCCTTACAACTCAGGCAGACAATCTCCTGAGTAGTCTTGGTGTCGTTGACTGCGCAACCGTCGTGCGGGACGATGCAGTTCGTCAGCCTAATGAGCGACGCGACGTTGTCGCCCTTGAAGGTAATCAGGCCTCCGAGAACCGCGTTGTTGATGTAGAGCTTGTCGCTGGCATTGCCGACGTCGAAGTTGATCGCGCCCTCGATCTCGATGCCGGCGTTGTTGATGTAGATGCGCACGGCGTCGCTGGCGCCGGCGTGATCCACGTCGATAGCGGTGCCGCCGTCCTCGATTTCGAGCTTAGACCCGATGAGCAGGATCTTCTTGCCGGCGCTGGCGTTGTCGATCTGGATACCTACCTGGCTGGTCTCGCTGTTGGCGATGAGGAGATTTGACAGGTAGTAGGAGGCCGTACTCGACAGCGACGCCGGCGAGATGTCGATGAGGGGTGTGACGGCCACGGCGGCCGCGATCTTGACGAGATCGGGGAGAGCGCCGATGCCGACGAGGCGGCACTCGTAGGCGGGCAGCTCCAGCGACGCCGTGAGCGTGTACGTGGCCGGCAGGATCAACAGCGTGTTGCGCGTCGAGGTCATCGCCGCCACTGCGGCCGCCAGAGTCTTGTAGGGATACTCGAAACTGCCGTTGGCAGTGTAGTCGTCGTCGCGGCCGCCATCGACGTAGATCGAGTTGGCGCTCTGCGTGACTTGCTTGCCGAGGCTGACGTTGAGGTGGACGTTGCGGGTCGTCTGGCCGCCGGTCTTGGCGGTGACAGCGATGCCAGCGGGCGTGGCGTCCGTGGGATCGCTCGTCAGATGCGCATTGTCGGGATCCCAGAAAATCGGGTCGCCGTCGCTCCAGGTGTCGGCGGATTTGGCCGCGAGAGTGAACACGCCCTGAGCGTAACAGTTGCCGCTATCGCCGTTGTCGATGTCGACGATGGCAATACGGATGCCGTTGCCGACGACGAGGACGCCACCGCTCGACACGTCAGAGCCCGAGCCGTTGGCAGTGTAGATTCTTTTGCCTTCCTGGACGAAATTAGTCGCCATGATGTTGCTCCTAATTTTGGGGGCGTCGCCGCCCCCGGTTGTCAGTGTTTACGCGCCGTCATTCTTGACGACGCCGCGGAAGTCGATCGCCTTGGCAGCGACCGTGTGGCGGACCTTAAACTTCTGATCGTCCGTGTCGAAGTCCGTCTCTTGCAAGAGCACGGGCGTCTGCTCGGACTCCAGGAACGCGACCTCGATGGTGTCGATCTGGCCGTTGTCGGCAAACAGGTACCAGGCGGTAGAGCTGTCGTCGTCGAGGCGGGCGTTGACGGTGAGCTGGAAGCGATTGGTGTACGGATTGACGACTGCCGAGCTCTTGTCGTTGGCCGGGTCGGCGATGGAGCTAAGGAACTGCTCGGCGACGGCCTTGATGGCAACTGGTACGAGCAGATGGACGGGAACGAGGTCCAGGCGGGCCGCATTCTTCGGGCCCTTCTGGAGCATCATCAGCTTCTCGGTCGCCGCCATGGTAGTGACGGTGATCGCCCCGCCACTGTCGATATGGTTGGCGTGGCCACCCGTGGTCGTTGTGACCGTGTCGTTGAAGAGCGCGCCGCCATCGGCGAGGTTCGCGTTCGCGGTGATGATCGCATAGGCGACATCTTCCTCTTTGCGCGCGGCCGCGAGGCCCTGGAGCATCGGAATCCGATTGAAGGCGTCAAGGTCGTCGTTGATGAGCGACCGGCGAGTCAGCAAGATTCCGCCGGCGTATTCGACGAGTACATACGTCTCCTTCGAGTCTCCCAGGGAGACGTAGTTGAATTCGCCGCCCTCGTATCGGGCCGTGAGGTCGGGACTCTCGGACAGGCTGACGACGTTGATGGTCTTGAAGTCCGGCGCCGTCGTGCGCCTGGCCCAGCGGTCCCAGGTCGTCGGCGCATCCTCGTAGGCGCGGGTTAGACTCTTGTTGATCGCGTCCAGGAGGATGTTAGTGAAATCGCTCGTCGACATGGCAAGCGCCACGTCGGGGTACGCCTGCTCAAGGCGGCGGCGGCTGAGGAGATCGACGAGGCGAGAGGGGGTAAAGTGCCAAGCCTCCGACAGTCCGTGAAGGATGAGATGCTGCCTGTACATGCCGAGTACCGGCAAGCCTCGAAACTGGTTCGCGCGCTCGTTCGGCTTCTCGACTCGGACGCCGGAGCGGAGGAGGATCGCATCGGAGATACCCTCGCTGAGTCCGACGAGAGCGAGATTCTGGCCGCCGGTGACGGTAGCGCCGGCCTTGATGGGGCGCTGGGTCTGCTCCAAGATACAGAGCTCGCGGGCCATGGCAACGGTCACGTTGCGGTCACATAGCCCCTGGACATATGCCGCGTCGATTTTGTGCTCCTTGCCGAGAGCGACGATCTGCTTGCGGCGGGTCGAGTCGGCTTTGAGCGCCTGGGTGGCCGCGCGCTTGTCAGACAGGAGCAAACCACCATCAGGCGGCTCGACGGGCGGGTCTTGGATCGGCGGCGCCACGAAGAGGCCGAAGAATTCCTTGGCCTTGGCGATTCTGTCGGCGCCGTCCGGGTACTTGGCCATCATCTCGGGATCAGCAACGAAGCGGTCGACGAACACCGTCTCGACCTCTTCGGGGGTCGGCGTGATGTCGGGCGTCGAGCTCGGCTCGGTCGGCGTGGTGGGCGCAATCGGCGCGCCAGGCACGGCGGCGGCGTCGGGGTCTTTCTCGGGATCGAGTTCGGGCGGCAGATCGGCAAGCGCCTTGGCGGTGTCCTTGTGGGCGCCGGTCAAGCCGGCGTAGAAGGCCACGGCAACGTTGTTGGGCACGTTGCGCGCGAGGCCGATGCTTTCCAGGTACTTCCTCAATTTCGGATTCATGGCAGAAACTCCATATAAGGGTTGAGCGCCGGGGGCGGCTCGGGACAGAAGGCCGCCCGGGTTGGCGGCGGGCACACCTACAAAATCTACGGACAAGACCTCAATCGGGCCAGTCTCGTTGAGGTTTGGCGTCATGATGGAGAGGCCGAAGTCATCGGGGGCCTCGTCGGCCAGGTCGAGGAGGTACATCCAGAGATCGCCATGCGGGCTGCTCTTGGCGTAGCTGCCGAGTTGTATATCGCCGCGGACCTGGCCGCCGACGACATGAGCATTGAGGACTGTGCCGACGCGATAGAGCAGATCATCGGGCTGGGGCTCGAGCGGGCTGCCCTGGATCTCAACGTGAGTGACGCGAGACTTAACACCGCCTTGGCTGTTGATGTTGTCCGCAACCGCTTGCAACATGGCGGGGGTGATCTCGCCTTCGAAGCCGTGGCCGCATGCCTGGCCGGATGTGAGGATGGCGACGTTGCGGATGAGGCCGTGCTCGCGATCGACCTCGATAGGGCCGACCGGGCCGGAGTAGAGCGCGACGAGTAGGGCCGGCTGCTTGGACATAGCGACGAGTCTGGTCATGGCAGGGGGGCCTCCGGGGCGGGCATGGGAGCGGGCTCGGGCTTGGCGGCATTCTCGGGCAAGCTGATGCCGGCACTGTCGGCGAGGGTATTCTCCTCGCGGATTTCCGCGAAGGTTTCGTGTGCGTCCTCACCTTCGGTGTTCAGGAGTCGGCCGCGGGTTGTCAGGCGCTGCTCGATGTTAATCTGGCGGGCCTTGGCAGTCTTCTCCTCGTCGAGGCTGTACTTGGCGGGGCCGCGGTAGTCGGCCTCGAGGTAGGTTTCGCGGAGTTCGTCGTGGATAAAGAAACCGGGGGCGGCCAGACGTCCCTCCATGACAGCGGCGGTGACGAAGGCCTCATAGACCGGCCGACAGAATACGTCAATGAGATCGAGCTGCTCGGGGTCCGTGTCGCGCCACAACTCCATCAGTCCTTGGCGCTGGCCGCTGTAGTTGTTCTTCGAGTAATCGCGGGAGACGGTCGGATAGTCGAGCCCGGCCCCGGCAGCGATCTGGTTGATGTGCTGGCGTTGGAAGGCCGCATACTGCCCATTGGGCGTTGTAAGTGCGAGGCTCTTGAGAGTCTTGCCTGGGCGTGCTCGCCAAACCTGGGCGGGCTCGACGTTGTATTGCGGATTGCCGCCCGCGTCCGTGTCGTATTGGGTGTCGGGTGATCCACCGCCAATCGTACCGAGATCCTGGGGGCCGGCCGGCGCATCGAGGGCCTCCTCCTCGACGTAGACATTGCAAGCCTCTGCCTGGGCTCGGAGTAGCGTGTAATCGTCATACATGCGGCGATGGCGCATCTCCGACAGGACGGGCGCGAAGCGGGTGACTCCGTGTGTCTGCCGGCAACGGTCCTGTCGCATGTATTGCAGCACGCGCTCGAAGGGGACGCGAACGACATCGTCCAGCCGAGCGCGGTAATCATTGAGCGGATGCCGGCGGACGTAGACCCAGAGGGCCACGGGGGCGCCGAAATCGTTAATTTCAATCCCATTGAGGATATCGAATCTGGTTTGGGGGTTGCGGGACTTGGAGAGATCGAGCTGCTCATACTCGATCATCTGGAGGCTGAGGCCGACCATATCCGGGCGCGGCGTGTAGTTGAGAATCGTGAAACATTCTCCGACGACGGTACGCTCACGGACGTTGAGTTGTTGCATGGCGCGGACGGTCTTGCGCTGCTCTACATCACACCATTTCGCCGTGCGCGCCCAGCGGTTATAGATCTCGCGGGCGGCGAGATTGAAGGCGGCGAAGGGTTCGCGCGTGACGAGATCGACGGCCCGCGGACGGACGGTAATGCCAGTACCGACGATATGCCGGACCTTGGCGTCAATGATGCTGACGCCGGTCCAATCGTTGCGGGCGGCATCGCGAGCGCGGGCATTGAGCATTGCCTGATCGGGTATGATGGAGCCATCGGCGGATTTGGTGGATGTTGGCCCGCCGGGGTCAGTCCGGTCGCGGACGGCGGCCTCATAGCTGGCGAGGTGGGTCATGCGGGCGCGGGCCTGAGCACGGCGGGCGGCCCAGCCGGGGAAGGGCGCAGCGATGAGGGAGTCAAGGGCTCTGCCCAGGCTCATGAGCTAACCCCTCCAAATCGGAGGACGGCGGGGCGATGAGCATTGACGCTGGCGCTGCTGGTGTCGATGGCGTCGAGCCGCTTCTCCCAGTAGTCAATCTGCTTTTGGATCTCCGTGAGGCGCTTGAATGCGGCGCTTGCACCGACTGGCGAGCCGAGGCTATCGGCTTTCTCGGCCGATAGCGTGGCATAGATGGTGTTGAGGTTGTCGAGGTTGGTTTGGATTTGAGCTTGGCTTAATCCCACGTCGAGGCTCCAAAAAAAGAGCAGACCGAATGGTGAATATGGCCACCATATCGGCCTGCTCGTAAGCAACTAAGCGCGGGAGATCAGCCCGCTAGTCCCTTAAATCATACCCGAAAAGTCAAGAAAAAAGACCACAAAAATTCCAGGGCCTGGAAAGTGGTCTTGTACGGGCTTGAAACAGGGGTTTCGCGGGTGTTTAGGTTTTGGGCTCTTGTATTCCTTCCACCTCAAGGCCGCGAGATCGCCTTTCCCATTCGGCGGCATAATCGAATGCAGCGCCCACGTAATTCTGGACGCACTCCTTGCGGAGTATGTCGTGGCTCGTCTCGTACCAGTGCGCTTTACCCACGTCTGAGTTACTCAGGATGACCCCGAGTATTTCGAAGGCTGCGTTGCTGATGCGCTGAGAGCGGCGGGTGTCGAAACGGTTTGGGGGGATATATAGGTGAGCCATGGTTTTCCTTTCACTTGGTCTGGGTCTTCTTGCGCGGCGGCGGATCGGCCTCCGGCTCATCGTCAGGCACCAGCTCGGTATCCTCGACGCCGTCGAACTCGAGGATTGGCTCATCCCAGTGAAGCAAATCCGTATCGCCTTCCAGCTGATCTTCTCCTATTTGTGTCGCGGTGTCGGCGTCAGTAGCCTCGACCTCTATGGCACACTCTCTCGAGTGCTGCTGATATAATCGCACGCGGTACTTAGGCATCTGAGTTTCCTTTCGGTTGAGTTCAGCGCTTGCCTTTGGTGTCCTTCGGTATGCGCCCACCTTCGCGCGGGTCGTACAGCTCCTCACTTACTATTCGAGCTTCCTCATGACAAAAAGCACACAGACAAACAGGAAAAGCGCGAGCACGTCAGGTAGGTTGATCACGGGTCGTGTCCTTTCATCGCTTACGCGGCGTCTTGGGCTTCGGCGGCGTCTCGGGTTCGGGCTCGTCGAGATCGGCGAAGAGCTTACATCCGAGCGGACCGGGGTACTTGCAATATCGGCAACGGACATAGCGGACCGCTCCTTCCGTCTTGATGATGCGCGGGCCATTACCTCCACACACCGGACAGGCCCAGGCATTGAGGGCCCGGGCGAGGTTGAGGACGCGGGTGCTGGTGATGGGCGGATCTTGTTCTGGCATGATGGCTCCTAAATCTTGAACGGGGTGGCTTGCCAAGGATCTCTGCCTTGGCGGGGTCTTGCGCGGGGCCGGGATGGCGCCGCGGCGGGTTCGGGCGGGTCGTCGGGCTCGATGTCGGTCAACAGGTGGACCTGGGCGAGGTAGGCGGCGGCGATCTGGTACACCTCGCAATCCCAGTAGTCGATGCGCGCGGCGGGGGACTTCGGTACCCAACGCTCGCGGATGGTGTTGCCATGGCGCTCCGGGATCTTGATGACGTTACTCAGGTGCTTATTGTAATCGGCGTCGTTGTGAGTGTTGAGGGTCCACACCTCGACGCCAGTCTCCTCGTCGGGCGGGCGGTTGACGAGGTCAGCGAGCTCGTCACCGAAGTGATGAGTATCGACGAGCCAGAGGCGGAGGTTCTGGGCGACGGGCCGCTGGCGCTTACCACGCCGCGCCGGGGGGCCTTGCTCGATGTGAGCGCGGCCCGGCTTGAGGAATACTCCGGGTTGCGGCCGGGGCCAGCCTTTGATCGGCCGGACGCGCGCTCGGTTGCGGAGCGCCCACGTGTAGACTTGCATCGTGCGGCTGGCCACGTCCTCCTCCTGTCGTGTGCCGCCTGTGTCGATGTATAGCAGTCCGACTTGGGCAGGCGGTCGGTCGGTCTCCCACGGCCAGGCGTTGGCGAGCAGGACGCGGTCCAAGTCCGCAAAGCTCTCGAGCTGGCCGTGCCACACGCGATGAGAGCGCATGCCGATGCCCCAGGCACGCACGACGGCGTAGAAGTGATCGTGCTGTGTGTCGACGGTCGCCAGCAGGACGCGCGTCCACTCCGGCAGGATGCCCTCGGCAATCGTGGCCGTCTGGCTCTTATGCTCGAATTGACTTTGAGCCGTCGTGTCGATCTGGCTCTCGAACGGGAGCCCTTCCGTCTCGGTTTTGAAGTCATACAGTTTCGCGGCGTCGTCAACGGCGAGGAGGAACTCGGCGGCGATGCCCTCCCAAGACTGCCAAAGGAAATAAAACGCGGGGATGTGGAGACCAAGGCGCGTGCCGCGAGGCCATGCCTCGATGTCCTCAGCGTCGACGTGTGGCTCTCCATCCGAGTCGACGAGGGGCGCGTCGTCTGCCGAGCGCCAACGGCCGGCGCGGACCATGGCGGGGCGCTGAGCTGGCGTGATAGGCTTGCCGCAGTCGGCGCACTGATACCAGACATCGCCGGTGTGCTCGAGGTGGTCGGCCAGTTCGCGGCGGCTCTCGAAATCGCCCTTGTTCCATTTGAGCGAGTCAAAGTCGAGGCGCTGATAATAGCCGCAATGTGGGCAGGGCACGAAGTACGCGAGCCGGAAGCTGCTCGTCTCATAGAGCCGCCAGATCTTGCCATAGCGCGTGGTCGGGGTAGAGATGTTGATCTGGAGGCCGCGGTCGCCAAAGGCACGCAACCGCTTACGCGTGAGACTGACCGGGTCGGCTTCGCGCCCGGTCCACTCCAGAAACTTGTCGACCTCGTCGTTGATGACGAACCGCATAGGATCGGACGCCATGGCGGTCGCCGAGCCGGACCACATGAGGTGGAGGAGCCAGCCATTGGCGAGCTTGATCTGTTCGCTCTGGACGTCGGTGGACTTGGCAGTCATCAGCTTACGCAGCGGCTCGGTTGCGTGGAGCATCGGGATAAGCCGGTTGTTGACGATCTTGCGGCCCTTGTCCCGCGATGGCAGAGCGAGGCCAGCGGGCTCGGGATCGAGATGAGCGTAGTATCCCAGGATTTTGCGCGCGGCCTCGCTGATCCCGCCCTGGGCCGCCTTAACGATGTTGATCTGCGCGATGCCCGGCCGCGCCGTCACGTCCATGAGAAACGACAGGTACGGAGCGTTGGCGTTGCGCCACGGCCCGGGGCGCGGGCTCTGATCGCCTGGCAACACGCGGTAGCGCTCTGCCCACTGCGATGGGCTGATGTCCTCGGGGGGCGTCCACGCGGCGCGCTCGGAGGGTGTCCAGAGATCAGTCATTTCTTCTTTCGGCCCTTCTTGTCTTTGGCAGACGACAATACGAAACCAATGGAAGTCTTCCTGTACATACCCTTCCATCTATGGATATACCGGCTTGCCTTCTTCTCGTCGGCTCTTGTACTCTCATCATCACGTTTCATAGCTATTCCTTTCCGTTGGATTTGTCGATCGGGGTCTCCCCGGCGAACTCATTGAGCAGGATGAGCACGCGAGAATCGATGATGCGTTCGACCTCGCGAGTGTCC
>SDBV01006170.1_pt1 | contig 16687 bp, 11 predicted proteins | sample 2277081 | NCBI WGS metagenome assembly SDBV01 (sample SAMN10402039, study PRJNA504765) | marine sediment metagenome | isolation source: marine sediment core GS10_PC15, 223 cmbsf | place: Arctic Ocean: Southern Knipovich Ridge | collected 2010 | reverse complement strand
ATCCATAAGCGAGAGAGGCCGCTGTGGGCTCGTTTACGATCCGCTTTACCTCGAGTCCGGAAATTCTCCCCGCATCTTTCGTGGCTTGCCTCTGGGAGTCATTGAAGTATGCCGGAACCGTTATCACGGCCTCTTTAACCGTTTCTCCCAAGTAATCCTCCGCGGTCTTTTTCATCTTTTGGAGGATGGCTGCCGAAATCTCCGGGGGAGAGAAGTCCTTATCGTTTATCTTGATCATGACACCGCTGGAAGAATCGATAACCTGATAGGGCACCATTTTAATTTCTTCGGGCACCTCGTCGTATCTCCTTCCCATGAAACGCTTGATTGAATAGACGGTGTTTTCAGGATTGGTAATCATCTGGTTTTTCGCAGGCTGGCCCACCAGACGCTCATCCTTCTGCGTAAATCCTACGGTAGAAGGAGTCGTTCTCTGCCCCTCAGAGTTCTGGATGACAACGGGCTCCCCCCCTTCCATCACCGCTACGCAGGAATTGGTGGTCCCAAGATCAATTCCGATTATTCTTGCCATCGTTATCTCCTTCGATTGCCTCAGTGTTGTTGGGCTGTTTTTCGTCGCGCTTCACCTCGGTTGTGGGTTGTACAACCTTCACCTTGGCTGGTCTCAAGACCCGGTCGTGAAACAAGTAGCCTTTCTGGTAGTCTTCCGCAACCGTTGGCTGGTCATGCTCGTCGTTCTCTTCCGTCGCGATCGCCTGGTGTCTCTCAGGATTGAAAATCTCGCCTTTTGAGTCGAAACGATTTAATCCCCACTTTCGTTCGAGCATGGATATGAACTGTTTCTCTATGAGCTCAACGCCAGAATGAAAGGCTTCGAAGTCCTTGGACTCTTGCGAAAACTTTATAGCCCTTTCGAAGTCATCAATAATCTCGACAACATCGAGCAAGAGCATGGAGTTGGCGTATCGAGCCATCTCCTCTTTCTCCCGGGCCACTCTCTTTCTGAAGTTTTCGAAGTCGGCCTGCTTACGTAGCAGTCGATCGTTCAGACCGGCATTTTCTGTTTCCAGCTGGGTGATCACCTCTTGGTGATTTATCCCCTCTTCCTGTTGCATTTCCTCGGGTGTACCCGCCTGTCCCGTCGCTGAACCGACACTCTGACTCCCTGACTCCTCTGTCTCTTTGGCAGAACTTCCCTTATCAAGCTTACCCGATTGTTTTTCTGTTTGTTTGGGCGCTGTCTTCTCTTTCCCCTTTCTCAGTTCAGACATTGGCGCAGACATGCCCCCACTTTTTGCTCCAGACATTGCTAAGAACCCCTATAATTGCTGTTACTATAAACGGTTAAGCTAAAATAATAAGGCTGTTTGCCGGGCGTCAAGCTTTTTTTGGATTATTGTGGTCTCGGGTGCATGAGAAGTCAGGCATTTACATACAGGACGACTATCACAAGAGCCGTATAGACGATGTAGCACCCAAACAGAACTAATCCTTCCCACCTTCTGAGCTTGAAACCGGTCCACGCAAAGACGAGCAGAAGCATCACGAAAAATAACATCGAGGGAAAAGAGAAAAAGATCATCTTCTGACTGACACCGATCGGTCTTGCCGTTGCGGCAACCCCGATAATCCAGAGAAGATTTAAGAGATTGGCACCCAGTATGTTCCCAAAAGCCAGGTCACCGTGCCCTTTTCGGGAAGCCACGATACACGTCGCAATCTCAGGTAACGAAGTCCCGATTGCAACGATCGTTAATCCAATAACCGCCTCAGAGACACGAAATATCTTTGCCGTATTGATAGCTGAATCCACAAGAAAGCGACTGGCAATAATAATACCGACTACTCCGATCAGAAATCTTGCTATCTGCTGCTTAAGGGTGCGGGGCTTCCGCTGATCATCTAGATCTTCGGAAATATAGTCATCGAGCCCGACTCGCCTCCGTTTCTTTTCATCGAGAAACATGAATGCCAGATACCCTACCATAAGCACGAGAAGAAGCAGCCCTTCACCTCGGCTGATGGCACCATCCAGGACCAGTACGAAGGTGAGTACCGACACGGCTAGGAGAAAGAGTCCGTAAATCGTTAGAGTCCTGGAGTGAACACTGATAGCTGCAGGAGCCACGATGATCCCCAGGGCTAGAGCGAATGCGTTATCTGCAATGACCGAGCCTACAGCATTTCCCAAGGCAATTTCAGGGAAACCCTCCAGCGAAGAAATGAGGGAAACGGTGAACTCCGGTGCTGTTGTCGCAAACCCAACCAGAACGATACCGATTAGAATCTTGGGCACGCGGAACTCATACGCAATACCGATAGCACCATCGACAAGAAAATCAGCAGTTTTGCTCAGTATTACAAAGGCAATCGCAATGACAATCAGGTTGAGCAACAAACTCTCTTCTGGTATAAGACCCATTATTTAGCAATCCAATATTAGTGTTTTGATAGAAGAAGCTGGAACTTCAGATCAGACTAGCTCGATCTGGATTTTCACACTGGTTGGTTTCCGGTTAAGAGCGTAGTCAAAAGCATCGACGCTCTTATCGAATCGGTAACGTTCGGTGATGAGGGGCTTAAGATCGATTTTACCGGATCCCATGAGCGCCAACGCCCGGGGATACACATTTGCGTATCGAAAGATGGTCGCAAGCGAAGCTTCTTTGATTTGAGCAGCTGTTATATCGATGGGCACCGCTTTGCCCGGCATACCAATATAGACAACACGGCCACCGGGACAGAGAGGATCGAAGAGCATCTCCGCCGCTTTATCGCTTCCACTGGCTTCGAATATCAAATCAGCTCCCCAACCCTCTGTGTGCTGCATGACAACGTCCTTCAGGTTCTCTCTTGTGACATCGACAGGCATGATTGAACCCAATTTCGCCGCCATTTCGAGCTTTTCCCCCTGTATGTCGCTCATTATCACTGTGCTGCATCCACCTGCCAAAGCAGCCATCGCCGTTACGATGCCTATTGTGCCCGCTCCTATGACAACGGCTACATCACCCGGCTTGATTTGAGCCTTGTTTGCCGCATGAATTCCGATAGCCAGGGGCTCGACGAGCGCTCCTTCTCCAAAACTTACATTTTCGGGAAGCTTAAAGGTATAATCTGCCGGATGGACAACACTTTTTGCCAAACACCCGTGAACCGGAGGGGTTGCCCAAAAAACGACAGCTGGATCGAGATTATACATGCCCAGTCGACTCGCTCTGCTATTCGGATCGGGTATGCCCGGCTCCATGCAAACCCGATCGCCCTGCTTTAGGTTTCGCACATCTGATCCTACTTCAATCACCGTGCCGGCAGCTTCATGCCCCAATACCATAGGCTCTCTCACTACGAAAGGCCCGATACTGCCATACTCATAGTAGTGCACATCACTGCCGCAAACCCCAACGGTGTGGATGGCGATACGGACATCCTTCGGTCCCATCTCTTGAGGAAGATCTATCTCTCGAATGTTGATAACGCCTTTTTCTTCCAGCACAACAGCTTGCATGTTCCGTTTCCTCCCGGTCCCCTATTTGCTCTGAGGCGCGAGCTCGAGAATCAACTCCACCTCACCTCTGCTGATATTGGTCCTTTGCGCTATCTCCTTGGACGACCAGCCGAGCTTGGCAAGTTTGATCACCATCTGCCGTTTGTCCGATGGGGGAGCCCCTAGGTCTTTGTTGTGATCCGCTTCCGCCTTGGCAAGAGTGCGTAGGAGCGTTATGTTTTCCTGAGCCTGTTTGTTGACGGACTCCAATCTCGTTTCGGTTTTGGCAAGCCACTCCCTCGCTTTCTGAAGCTTATCCATGCGCTCCTCGATCTCGGCAAGTGACTCATCCAGAACCTCCATCTTCTCGACGGCGGTTTCGGCACGTCCCTTGTTCTGGGACAGCAGCTTGACCTGATTTCGGATCTCTTCCACCTGATCGGGATACTGTTTCAGCTCGGAGTCGAGATGCTTTAGGCTCTTCTCCAGCGCTTCCAGAAGATTGAAGTTCTTTTCAACCCCATCCGTCGTCGTGTCCACAAGAGCTTTCTTTTTATCCAACCTGTCATAACGTTCCTCGACCTCCTCCTCAATGGCTTTTAGATCTCTGATCTTTATCTGAAGCCCTTCTATCGCATCGTTACTCGAGTTAACGTCAGACAATTTCTGCTCAATCGAGTAGGAAAGACTGATCAGCCTGTCAAAGTTCTTTTCCAGGTCCTCAACCCTTCTTCTCTCTGCTTGAAACCGCGTCAGCTTTGCAGCAACCTCATCAACAAGTTTCTGCGTATTTTTGAATTCTCCTTCGATAATCCTCATGTCCTTTCTTTGAGGTTCGAGCACCATCAAGTTCTTCCGCAGCTCTCCGATATTTCTCTCGAGATCCAACTTCAACTTGTCCGCCCTGTCGAATATCTTTGTTTGAGAGACGAAATCCTTTTGCTGCCGTTCCAGGTTGGAGAGCTTTTGGGACAACAATTTGTACTCTTCCTCGATTTTTCCGGAAAGCTTCTCCTGCAGAACGTTTGACTTCTCCTCAATATCGGAGACAAGCATCTTGAAATCTCTCACCTGATCATCTATTTCACCCTTGAGATCCTGGCTCTTGAGCTTGAACTCGATTTCAAACTCATCCTGCCTCCTCTTGAACAACTCAAAAACGCTCGTAGTTTTTTCGGTAAGATGCTTTTTCAGCTCGGATACCCTGCTGGAAATAGCGCCGAGCTCTTTTCGGAGACCGTCTCGCTCTTCACGAGTCTGCACTATCATCTCATCCCTTTGATCGTAGAACTCTTCCCGCAGCCCACCGATGGTTGTATCCACCACATCAGAAAAAGTGACAAATCGATCGTTGAATGTTGTCTTCGATTTGTTCAATTCTTGTTCAATCCGTTCCTTCCATTTCGAGACCTCTTGCTCTGCAAGATTGAGCTGACCCAGAAGACCCTGCTTCCCTTCGCTAAGCTCTTCGTCCAGGTTCTTCAAATCAACCTTTAGAGCGTCCCTTACAACCTGAAGCTCCTTCTCGTAATCCTCTTCCAATCGACTCACGTTGGTGGCAAGACCCTTCTTGTAGTTTGATTCGATCTTCTCTCGCTCACTCACATGGCTTTCGGCGATCTGATTGATCTGATCTCTCACGCTTTTCTGCCATAATTGCAGGGATTCTTCCATCCCTCGACTTCTTTTGCTCAGGTCGGCCAAAAACTCATCTTCGAAGCCTCTGAGCTTTGCTGATACATCCTGATAGGCCTTGGTTTTCAACTCGGAGAGACCTTTCTCCAGCATGGCCATATCCCCACGCAAAGTGCCGATCACCTCGTCTGTCCTCTTCTGCTCTAAAGTCCGTTTATCTTCGAGAAATTCCACAAAAGCATCAAACTCGTCTTTGAGGCGGGAGCTCAATCTCTCCATCACCTGCCGCAGATTCTGTTCCAGCAGTTCGATATCGGAATTGACCTGTTCCAATTTTCCAAACCGATAAAGTGCATCCCCTTCGTAGTCTTCGAGGCGCTTTTCAATTATTTCAATTGTCTTTATCTCAATGCTCTCGATCTCGGCGAGCAGGTTGCTCTTCAGTGTTGCCACATCCTTCCTCGCGCTCTCCATCTCCTCCTGGGAGTTCTTTCTGTGCAACGCAATAGTCTCATCGATTGATATAGTCCTCTGATCAATCTCCTGCTCTGTGCTCTCTATCTGTTCGAGGGACTCCTTCATCCTCTGAGAAATTTCCGCCTGCCAGACTGTCACGTCGGACCGCGTTTTTCCAAACACCTCTACAAGATCTTTTTTCCCGGACTCCAGGCCGTCAGCGATATCCTTGAATTCAGCCCCTATCTCTTCCTCCAGTTTCCTTACATCCTGATCGATCAGCGATTTAACGCTAAGAAAAGCCTCGTGCTCGAGGGATTCTCCCCGTTGAGCAGCATTGTCAAGCCTCTTTTTATAGTTGAGCTCGATGGCTGCCAGATCAGAGTCGAACTCGTTGAGTCGTTTTACATGATTCTCTTCGAGAGAGAGCAACTCTTCTTTGGAAGAGTCGACGACCGAGTTAATCGAATCTACGAGCTCTGTTCTCTTCGATTCGGTCTCTGCTACCATGCGGTCGAGCTTGGATTGCATCTCATCGATGATAGCTGTTCTGCGCTCGTCGGCTTTCAGTATGATACTTTCCGATAAATTCTCCAAGTTTTTCACGGTCTCGGATTCGATACTGTCCCTTCGAGATTCCAATCTTGTGATGTACGATGAGAAATCCTTTACTCTGCTCTCCGACTCCCGTACCTCTACAGCCAGAGCATTAATTCTCTCTTCGGTGGTTGTCTTCATTCCGTGAACAGCAGATTCCAACGCTTCCAGATTGTTTCTGTTCAAATCATTGAGTATTTCAGGTACCTGCTTTTCAATTTGAACCATCCTTAGCGACGAATCCTTGATTCTTTTTCCCAGGGTGTCCACAAACCCTGATTCGGCGTGAATGCGTTTCAGATTTTCTTCCACCTTAGCTGTCATGCTGACGAGCTCTTTGAGAACGCTGTCGTAGTTGCCAACCTGTGATTTTATCTCCTGGACATCACCCGACTTGCTTCGGAGATCCTGCTCCATCCCTTTGATACGATTCAGGATTTCCGTTCCTGTCTTTAGATTGACCTGTAACTCAATGGATAGATCCTTTATCTCTGTTGTCTTTTCATCGACAAATTCCGCCAGACTTTTTTGCACCCTGTCGGAGTATCGTTTGACTTTTCCCAGAGATCGGTTATTCCGATCGAGTTGCCGATAGACGATCAGGATCGCAACTACGACAAGTGTAGAAATAGCGATATTAAGAAGAGAGATCGGCATTGTTCCCCTCCCTGCAAGGAATTTAAATAATTCTAATAGATGCCAAGGTTTGAGTCAATTGACATCTGCGACTTAATAAGTAACTGGTTGGAACCTCCCTCTGTCTGCTATCCCGACGAGATGAATGTAGTCACTCTCATATCGCTGCATAAGTGACGCAATACTTGTTTCCCGATTTACCTCGAATACGGCTACCTCAAATCTGCCATCCGGTAAAAAATAGGGTACAAGGACTGCCAGATGCACATGTTGGTGGAGAGTGGGATCGCTGCCATACTCTTGGTTCAGCGAGCCTAAGTAGAAGGAACCTGGCTCGCGATGAGCAAGAATAAAAAGCAACAACTGCAAACTGGAGACCGGATAGCCGATGTCCTCTCGGTAACTCAAATAATCAACTTTTCTCACATCGAACTCTTCCGGGTGAGTGGTCCTCGATATCCCTCTCGCATCATTCAGCTCAGCAGCCAGATTTCTGGACCAATCCAACGCAAAATAGGGATCCCGCTCAGCTTCGTATCGCTCACTCCATCGGTTACCTCTGAACTCAAAAAGCTTTTCTCTTAACCTCCGGATGTCTGTGTATTGCCCTGTAAGAGGGAAGTAGAATCCATCCACAATCCACTTCGCGAATCCAGAACAGTTCATTCCGCCCGCGGAAGGCTTTTCCGTAGAAATATAAACGGGCTTTCCGGTTTTACTGTAGGCGCCATCGTCGAGGTCCGTGAGTCGAGGCAGCTGGGAGCGTATCTGCTCGATCATCTTCAATGCCTTATCGCTATTGCCCCGATTAAGGATCAAATCCCAATGGACTCTATCCCGTGTCATTCGGATGATTTGAGCAATAGGCGAGAAAAGAATCGATGAAAACTTTTTTGGAAGGATCAGGCGATGGTGGATTTCGACCCCAAAGAGCACCACGTCAAGGAAGGTCCTCCCGTCCCCAGGATACATCCGGATATAACATTCCGGGCGATCTCGAATCAGGACAGTCATATAGAGATAGTCCCCGCTCGCTACATCCCGCTTGATGGAAACATTGCCCCTTCCAAGGAGTGGGAATTCTCCATATTCATCCTCGCTAGCAAAGAGAAGATAAACCGATTCGCCGCGTTTTTTGATCTGGAAAGCCACCTTTCGTGAGTCTTCCCTTTGCGTATACTGGCGGGATTGAACATTTGAGAGTCGGTTCATGGGGGCAGAAATGATGTGTTTGTATCTGAGGCGGGTTTCCCAGTTTTCCGGTAGTTCACTCCCCTGTGGTCCCTGCCACGAAATGGTATTTTGCGCTATTACCGGCATCCCAGACGTGAGAAAACATACAAGAGCCAGGAGCATACATATGCTTTTATTCGAAGAGTCTATCACCATTGATTTCGACAGCCTCACCGGCTAAACGTTCCTTGAGAGTATGCAAATCAGGAGCGAAGAGGGGCGAAATTTCTATTCGGTACAGCGATCGATGCTTTTCGTCTCTCGGCACCCGAACTCCGCAAGACTCCAGATACCGCGCAAACTTTTCGATCTGACCATTTATACAGGTCTCGATGGAGTCATTGCCGCTTTTATTTTTCAAGGGAGAAAACTCCTCCTCCCTCACAGTTTCGTAAAATAGTGTCCGCTCGGCTTGTAGAATTACATCAAAAATGAACATTTCAAGCTTGATTCCTGCCCTCTCTACTACTTCGGTTTTTCCGTATTGAACGATAAGGGTTTTTACCTTCTTTCTGGTCACATGGAATGGCAAAGCGAGATCCTCACGGGACAAAAAATCTACATTAAATATATGAATGGCAATAGAGCCCTGAGAAAAAAGCAGCTCTCCTTCATCATCCTTGGCGTACATATTTTCCTCGTCCAGGTCTGAGTACTCGATTATGCTGCTCTTACCGTTGATGACGCCGATAGCACCCAGCTTCTCGTCAGGATAGGCCTTTTTCATCACCTTCGAAGAAACCTGCGAATCGGAGTATCTGTGGACTCCAAGAAAGAGAGGATCGGGTACGACAACGAGAGGATTATCGACCTGGAAATAAAAGATTTCCTCGACTCCATCGCGTTTCATCTTTTCGAGAAGTCTATGTTTTTTAAGAGCCCTTATCAGACCTCCATGACCGTCTGGATTGGTCATCAAACCTCCCGTAGGGGCCAATAGCAATTCATAGTTGCCATCGAAGGTTGGGAGAACGCCTTGCTGGAAAAATGTGATCTGCCTCTTCTGAAGGCCAAAATACGAGTTTTTTTCGAAAAATTTTTGTGTATCCTCGTGATTCAGAGGGCTGGTCATGATGTACCAGGGAATCAGAACGCTATATTTAAGTGAGGCGGCAATTAGCTTTTCGGCAAAAATTTGAAAGAGACTGGATTTACTGATGGGGCCTATCGGAAACATCCCTTTAGGTCCGTCAAATCCCAGTCGTGACCCCTGTCCTCCTGCAACAGTCAAGAAGGCTGTTTTGCCCGCCCCAATGAGACGCTCGCCAAGTCGAAACGCCTCATCGTTTCGACTTAGGTCATGCACACTGTTGTATGGTGCAGGTGTGAATGCTTTTGGAGTAATACTCTCGTTCTGCAACTCTCGGCGAAGCGTCGACAAGAGATCAAGCTCCAGAGATTGCAAATCCCGCAGGAGGTTTCGCTTCATTTCCTCACTGCGAGTACCCCAGCTGTCGAATATATGTATCTGCCCTGCCTGTTTCAGGCGTTCGATGACGGACTGTCCGTTCATATCGTTCTCCAATCGATTTCTAACTCTCCGCAACACATCGACGAGATCACCCCGAATTTCCGCGATCCGGGATGTTATGTTTGGATCTCGCTTTTGTATCTCCTCCCAGATCTTATCTTTTGCGCCGGTGAGAGTGTACTTTCTCTCGTAGAGCAGGTGCTTGAGGCGGAAAAGCAACTGTAAGTCTTTTTTGGAATAGATGCGACGACCCGAAAGAGTTTTTTGGGGTGAGAGTAGAGGGATCTCCTTTTCCCAGTATCTCAGGACATGCTGTTTGATACCAAGCAGATCACAAATCTCTCCGATGGCGTACATTCGTCCTTACCATAGATAAGTTTAGCGATGTTTACCATATCGTTGGCTTCGCCCACAACCCAAATTTTCACAGAAGCCGACGATATGGATGCTTATTCCCTCATGAAAGTCAGTTCTACTTCACCTTCACTCTGAGGGGTATCCACCTGAATCCCAATTCCTCCCGAATCCGGTTTGTCAGATAGCGGGTATAAGCTTTATTCAATCGTTGAGGAGAGCTTGCAAAAAAAACGAACGTAACAGGATTGCACGAGACCTGTGTGGCGTAGCGAATCTTGACAGCCCTGCCCTTTACAGTGGGGGGAGAATATTCCTGTATCCACCTTGAGACGGCCTGATTGAGTGTCGAAGTCGATACGCGCCTGACTAACTGCTCCTTGATAGCAACGCTCAGATCGAGTATACCCTGTACGCCAAATCCCGTTTGTGAGGATATGGCTCGCACAGGAGCGAACCGGAGCACAGGAAAGAGAAATGCAATGCGGTCCGTCATCGCCTGAAGAAGATTAGCGGTGGATTCCATGAGGTCCCACTTGTTCAAAACCAGGATGATACCTTTTCCCTCTTTCTCGATCAGTGCCGCAATTTTCTTGTCCTGTTCCGTCAGTCCCGTTTTCGCATCCAGCAGAAGAAAAACCACATCGCAGACTTTGATTGTGCTTATCGCCCTGCTTACAGAGTAGTGCTCCACAGACCCTCTGATATTTTTCTTCCTCCGAATTCCTGCGGTATCCACAACCTCGATTCTTTTTCCTCGGAACCGGAACTGTCCTTCGATTACATCCCTGGTCGTGCCGGGAATATCAGAAACTATGGATCTCTGTTCACCGAGTAGTTGATTGAGAAGAGTTGATTTCCCGGTATTGGGTTTGCCCAGTATGGCCAGCTTAGTGACCCCTGGCGGTGAAACACCAACCGACGGCTGCTGAACGACATTGACGTCTTTAAGAAAAGAATGAATCTCCCTCTTCAAGAGCATGAAATTTCGTCCATGGGCGGCAGATACACCAAGCACAGTCCCGAATCCCTTCTGGTAGAAATCCCATACAAGAGACTCCCGTTTCTCGTTATCGACTTTGTTGACAACGAGGATAATTTTTTCGCCGAAAGGCCTCAGCTTTTCGATAAAGGCTTCATCGTTCGAGCTCAGCTCTAATACGTCGACAACCAGCAGGATCAGAGACGCCTCCTGCCCAGCCTGCACACTTCGATCGCTGACAACTACAGCCAACTCATCTCCTTCGCTGGCTTGGTATCCGCCTGTATCGATCAATTCGAAGCTCAGGTCATCGATCACGCAGTTAGATGAAACGGGATCGCGGGTTACGCCGGGCGTGGAATCCGTTATCGTGCGACGTTTGCCGAGTAGCCTATTAAAGAGCGTTGATTTACCAACGTTCGGCCCCCCGAGAATAGCGACTCTGAGAGGATTTTTTTCAATCTGTTCAAGTTTATGGTTCATCTGAGTCAACCTATAAGATATTACATATAGTTGGCTTCGCCTACAACCGAAATTTTATTCAACAACGGGAGAAGCCAACTATTTAGCAATCAATTTTTACTTTAGCTGAATACGCAGGTTCCAATTACGACGTAAAAAACACCCTCGATTAAGCCGATGATTAGAGAGACATGGCTCGGAAAAAAACTTCATTAGGATGTCTCTTCTGGCTGGCTCTTGTCCTGCTGGTAATTGTTATTTTCCTCTTCAATCAAGGGAATATCGAACACGTCCTAAAGCAAACAGGTTTTTGGGATCTCTTCAGAAATGACGAGACTCCGCTGGATGTAACCATCAATTCCAATGATGGCTCTCAAGAAAACTCCGAGAGTCATGAAAAAAACGCTACCGAGGAACAACCAACCGAGATTGTCTTAGATATCGAGGAAAAGACTCCTTCGGAGGAAAGTCCTGCGCAGGAAAAACCAGCGTCTGAGAAGGAAAACATCAGCTCCGTAAACGAGCAAAGCTCGGAAAGCGAGAAAAAGCCCCACGTACGAAAGGCACGGATCTATTTTGTTGTCGTTACACCGCAAGGCGGTATCAAGTTGAAAAGCGTTATCCGATCAGTCTATTTCGATAATTCTCCCCTTAGAGAAACCCTCAAGGCGCTTCTGGATGGTCCCAGCACGGCAGAGATCAATCAGGGGCTTCTCAGCATCATTCCCGAGGGCACAGATCTACGCAACGTTTACGTCAAGGGTCATACGGCGTTCTTGGATTTTTCAGATGACTTCCGATTCAACTCGATCGGTCAAGCGGGACTCAAAGCCCAGCTCAAGCAAATAATATTCACAGCGACAGAGTTCTCGAATGTGAGTGACGTGCAGGTCCTCATCGAAGGAAGGCGGCAAAAATATCTAAGCCAGGAAGGGCTCTACATCGCAGATCCGGTGTCGCGAGGCTCAATAAACTAATCTCTTAGTCTCTCGATTATCTTTTTAACCTCTGCTATTTCCAACTCAGCATGGTTTTTAATCAAGAAGAAGTACTCCCTGTTACCTTTACGTCCCTCAATCGCAGATGGTGCAACCCGTGTCACATAACTTCCGCCTTGCCATAACATGTCCAGCAAATCGCTTAGTATCGTCAATCGATCCTTGGGATCTGTCACAACCCCTCTGAAACTCTCATTTGGCATCCGCCACTCAAATTGCGGCTTGACGAGGCTTATCAACCAGCCCCTTTTTACAAGTCCCAAAATGTGAGAACCTGCCCCAACGATTGATCGAAAAGAGAGGTCAACTACCGCGGCATCAGCACGTGGTATGAAGTGAGATCGCTCTGTTCTCATAATATTGGTTCTCTCGTAGACTTTGACTCGCCTGTGATTACGAAGTGAGTAGTCGAGCTGATTGTATCCAACGTCTACGGCGTGAACCAGCCTTGCTCCCCGGCGGAGCAGACAATCCGTAAATCCTCCGTGGGCGCAACCGGCATCTATGAAAACCTGATCATCTACGGGTATGCCCCAGTCTTCGAGAATACTATCAAGTTTCTCTCCCCCTCTGGATACGAAACGCTGACGCGCTTCAATCACGATCGATGTATTCGTGCCTATCATTTGATGGGGTTCTTTGGAACTCTCACCGTCCACTTTCACTTCGCCACAGAGGATCGATGCGAGGATTTCGTCTCCGCTTAATAGCGGGAATCTCAACTTGATGAGCTCTTTGAGTCGGATTTTTGAGCTTTTGTTTGGCTTGCCGCTCTGTTTGTATCGCTCAGACAACGCCCGGTAACCTCACACGACAGACTCTTCCTTAATTCTCTCAATGGAACGTGTCTTTCCTGTAGCGGTATCTATACTAAGGCAGACTCCATGGATCTCTGCTGCTGTGTTGGCTACTTCCAGTTTCAACGGCATCTGAGTAAGTCCTCTCTTGAGGGCGATCCCGCTATCCATGCCAATGCACGAGTCCCGGGGCCCGGTCATACCAATATCGGTGATGTATCCCGTGCCTTTCGGCAAGATTCTCTCATCCGCGGTCTGAACGTGGGTGTGCGTGCCAACGACAGCTGATACACGACCGTCAAGGTACAGGGCGAGGGCTTCCTTTTCTTGTTGGGATTCAGCATGAAAATCCACGATAATAATATTTGTATCTTTCTGCATTCGCGTCACAGTATCGCGACCGACTTTGAATGGGCATCGAATATTTGACAGGTCAACTCGCCCTTGCAAATTACATACACCTACCGAAACATCCTTGACTCTCATCACGCAATGGCCACTTCCTGGAACTCCGACAGGATAATTCTCTGGCCGCAAGAGGCGGGATTCGGATTCCAGGATTCTCAGTATTTCTTTTTTTTGCCAGATATGATTCCCTGATGTGATGATATCCACTCCCGATTTGTAGAGATCCTCCACATCTGATGGAGTGATGCCTTTACCGTCAGCAGCATTCTCCCCATTAGCGATTACGAGATCGACCTGATTCTTATGTTTGAGTTTTTTTAAACCGGTAAAAACGGCCCGGCACCCGGATTTGCCTACAATATCACCGAGAACCAGAACAACTAATGATTCTACCAAGGTACCCTTTCCGCTTCTGCTATCGGGCGTATTCGATAATACGCGTTTCCCGGATGATAGTTACTTTGATTCGACCGGGATATTGGAGCTCTTGCTCGATACGCTTTGCGATCTGCTTTGCCAGTTCTTTAGATGTGGCATCATTGACCTTCTGATTGTTAACGATAATTCGAATCTCACGCCCCGCCTGAATGGCAAATGCTTTTTCGACACCGTCAAAGCTTTCCGCAATTTTTTCGAGGCTCTCCAATCGCTTGATGAAGGTATCCAAACCTTCACGCCTTGCTCCAGGTCTCGAAGCAGATATGGCATCCGCGATTTGCACTATTACGGCTTCTAAGTTTTGAGGCGTCACATCGGTGGTGGCGTGGGCTCCGATAGCGCTTACGACCTTTTGACTCTCCCCCATTCGACGGGCCAGCTCAATTCCAAGCTCGATGTGGCTGCCTTCGCCATTAGATTCGACACCTTTTCCGATATCGTGTAGCAGAGCCGCACGTCGAGTCGTTTCAACATCCGCACCCAACTCGGAAGCAAGTGAAGCCGCTATCATCGCTACTTCTTTAGAGTGAAGCAAGACATTCTGACCATAGCTTCTTCTAAAAAATAGTCTCCCCAGTGCTCTGATCCCCTCCTGACTCATGTTGTGAATACCCAGGTCAAAGAGAACCTTTTCCCCTTCTTCAATAATTCTCTGATTGATTTCTTTTGTTACTTTTTGAACCACCTCTTCAATCCTAGCTGGATGAATACGGCCGTCGGAAATCAATCTTTCTAGAGAAATTTTAGCCACTTCCTTCCTGATCGGGTCAAAGCAAGATATTACAACAGCTTCAGGAGTGTCGTCGATAATGATATCAACCCCTGTGAGGGTCTCGAGTGTACGAATGTTCCTCCCCTCACGACCGATGATTCGACCTTTCATCTCGTCGTTCGGCAAACTCACCGATGTGACGGTTACCTCTGAGCTGACATCTGTGGCAATTTTTTGAATAGTTGACAGTAGAACTTCTCGAGATTTTTGTTCAGCCGTAGCCTGCATCTCTTGTTCTATTCGATTAATGAGTGCTTGCGCTTCTTCCCGAGTCTCTGATTCGAGACTATCCAGAAGAATCTTTTTGGCTTCCTCGACGGACAAACCGGAGATTCTCTCCAGCTCCTCCTTCCAATTCTCCTCTTCCCTCTGGAGATCCTCTTCCTTTTCTAGTAAAACCCTCTCCCGGTTTGTGATAATTTTCTCTTGTTTTTCAAGAGATATTAACCTTTTTTCTAGGCTTTCCTCTTTATTGAGGACTCGTCGTTCAAGACGTTGCAGCTCAACCCTTCTCTCGCGTGTTTCTTTTTCCAGCTGATTCTTCTCTCTGATCAGCTGATCTTTAGTTTCTAGTAGAACCTCTTTCTTTTGTACTTCTGCATCTCGCAAAGCTTCCTGAATAATTCTTGCTGCTTTTTGTTCTGCAGAAGAAAGCTGAAATCTGGCATACAGCCATCTAATTAACCAACCTAGAATCAAACCCGCGAGAGGAAGAATGATTAACAATACATACGTCATCATCTTCCTCCACGAAATATTTGTGAGACAAAGTTTAACATAATTAAAATTTTTGTCAAGTATATTGAAGCTATACGGGATTTGCAAAAAACCGCCGGCAAGAAGCAGTGGTTTCCTCGAAACTGCAGTGATAGAAGGGAAATTCTTTTTATTTCTTGAAAAAGAGATTCAGCCGATTAAGGATTGTATCTATATTTAGGTCCTCGTTACGGCCAAATCCGAAGAAAATTACAGCATCCTTGTTTTTATAATGCGATGGGAAGAATACACCTTTTTTCAAATATTTTAGATCCTCCTGAGCGAAGCGGTTTTTTAATTGTGTTACTCGACCGATCTCCTCATTTATGAGAAGTGTCTTCTTCTGAATGAAATAGTTTTTTGATAGAGGATCATCCAGACCGAATCTTAGATTCTCTACGCTCGCGTCTCCCAACCCGAGGCTCAGCTCCGAAGTAAAAGCATCCTGCTGGCGGACGAGAAGCGCTACGCTCACGGCCCCGATTCTTTTCGAGATATCCACCAAGGCCATAAACTGGGTTCTCTTTTTCCCGGGACTCTCGAATTGCCTTAAAAACTCGTCAATATCGAATCCCGCACCGGAGACAGGAATCTTTTTGCTCTGGGCCTGCTCCCCAATCCCATGCTTCTCTTCGGAGCTTCCCAGGACCGTATCGGCAAGGGATTTAAGTTCTGGCTTGGCGCCCTTCGTCTCTTGCTCATAGACACCTTCACCAATTCGATAGACCCCATTTTCTACTGTTATCGATGTTTGCAGCCGAGTAATCTTCTCTTGAAGCTCGACCAGAGAAAGAGTTTGAACTCTCGAAATTTGTTGTACCTCAACGCCATCGCCTGTCGACTCTACTTCCTCCAGTTCCACCTCCTGAGGTGCCTCTTCTCGAGAAGCTGATTGGTAGAGCTCAACTTCCTCTTCTTCCACAATTTCTTCCTCTGCTGATGGGAGCGCCTCCAACTCCTCATATGGTTCTGCAGGCAGAGATTTTATCTCCGCTAGCGCTTCCAGCTCCTCCAACACTTCCTCGGCCTCTTCCACTTCCTCGGCCTCTTCCACTTCCTCGGCCTCTTCCACCTCCTCGGCCTCTTCCACCTCCTCGGCCTCTTCCACCTCCTCGGCCTCTTCCACCTCCTCGGCCTCTTCCACCTCCTCGGCCTCTTCCACTTCCTCGGCCTCTTCCACCTCCTCGGCCTCTTCCACTTCCTCGGCCTCTTCCACCTCCTCGGCCTCTTCCACCTCCTCGGCC
>SDBV01006169.1_pt1 | contig 16688 bp, 11 predicted proteins | sample 2277081 | NCBI WGS metagenome assembly SDBV01 (sample SAMN10402039, study PRJNA504765) | marine sediment metagenome | isolation source: marine sediment core GS10_PC15, 223 cmbsf | place: Arctic Ocean: Southern Knipovich Ridge | collected 2010 | reverse complement strand
ACTCATTCACCAAGAAAAAGAGATGAAGGAGGAACTTTATAGTAAGCATCAAGAAATCAATCAATACAAAGAAAGTATGCAATCATTCTTAAAAAACACAAAGCAAAAAATAATTGGTGTTATTTTTTATAAGCAACACCGCTTTGTCTTTGGTAATCGTTCTGCAAAAGAACTTATTAAAATAAATATTAATATCCAAGATGGTCATCCATTCACTAAAGCATTAAAACAGTTGGCACGCGATGTAGAAGAATATAAATCTCCACAAAAATCATTTACCAAAGATACTGATGGCAATAAGCTTGTTATATCTGGCGTACCTCATTTAGAACAAAATAGCGTTATCATTCTTATTTATTATCCTGATATTGCTGACATTTTAATTACACAGCGTGATTTTCTTAAAGATCCAACTAAATGGGATTATCTCTTATATTTAGAAACAACAAAATCAGGAACATTAATCAATCAATTAATTCCTGGTTCAGGTGAAACGCTCCTGAATTTTAAAATATCATTGTTAAAAATGGCACTCAGCAACAAAGCATTACTGCTCGAAATAGCTGAGGATGATTTGCGAGCTACTGTTGAAATACTTCATCATATTAGTTTGCGTGAAACATTGCATGTGTTAAAAGTACAAGGTCCAACCAAGAACGTGGATATTGCAATGCAACTTTTTGGCATTAACCCAATGTTTGGTATTGCTACCAATAATCAACAACCACTGCTGAAAAAAATGGATGGTGTCGGCACACTCTTTATTCAAAATATTCATTTTCTTGATCTTGAAACACAGGAATATTTGGCAGAATTTATCAAATACGGCTTTTATAAAATATTCAGAAGTGATCAAAAAGTGGTCAGTAATGTTCGTATTATTTGCTCAACCAATCAAAACTTACAAACACTGATACAAGAAGGAAAATTTTCACAAAATCTCTTTAATGAACTACAAAAAGCATCATTAAGTATGCCATCATTGGTTACCTTACCTGAACAGGAACTGAATGATTTAGCCGATGGTTTTACCGAACAAGCTATTCAAACACAAGCATTTAAAAATCTACTCACCTTAACAAGCAAAGAGAAAAATAAATTTACTCACAACCGCCCTGCAAGCTTGCAAGAGTTTAAAACAAAAATACAAAACTTACTTGTACAAAAATCTAAAGAAAATCAAATCTATGAAGAAACCCATTTCGACCCAGCATATACATTAACCGATCCTGATCTCATAGAAGCAGCACGGCTTGGAAAGCAAGCGCTCAAAGATCCTAAAATTATGGCAATGCTCTGGAACAAATTCAAAAATCAAAATAAAATTGCTACGTTCTTAGGCGTCAACAGATCATCAGTCAACCGCCGATGTAAAGATTATAACTTGATTTGAATCTAGTTTATGGCGAGTACGCAAAATGTATTTTGTTTATACGGGCGGCCAGCGCAGCAATGCTTTAACTAATTGATACAATAGATTAATAATTATTTTAATAGCTGTTGTCATGTATATCCTTTACTTTTTTATCGTATCGTTGTAAATCTTTATTAGTTAATGGGAGATAGTATAGTTATCCATTCAAATAAGATCAATTTTAGTAATGATTTTTTTATACAATCTTTATACATTTATTGAAAGCCCCTATTTTTTACTAGCGGTCATATTTATTTCCTTTTCGGTCAAAGCTTATTATTTCAGCATTTTAATTCCACAAGGATTACGCTCACCTACTATTCATAAACCATGGATCTTTTTATTAGGAGTACTGGCAGGATCAATAGTATGCGATAGCGCATGGATAATCAAAATAGTGCGAGAAATTTTTTTCCCCTATACACCATATACCTTCGTAATATTTTTTATTCGTCTTGCATGGGCATTTTTAATTCTGCAATATCAATCACTTGGATTGTTTATTGAAAGTTTATCGGAAAAGAATTTCTCATTAAAAACTATTCATAAAATTTTATTGTTCCCCAGTAGTCTCTTTTGTTTGTATTTTTTATATATGGCATTTTTTGATGTTTCCTTAATGACTGAACTTGAACGGGAAATTGCTAAAGACATCGGCTTTTCAGCTCCATTTGAGATCAAAATGATGCGGTATACTGTTTTTTATTTATTAAGTCTAAGTCTATCAAGTTTATTTTTTTCCATCAAAAAAATACGTACATCCAATCTGCCCAAAATACTCAATAAACAACTTACTATATTCTTGGCATATCTTATTTTACCATATCTTTTTATTGAATTCCTTCAAGGAGCATATGTTAGTTTTAAAGTGTTCCAAGCATATTTTTACCCATGTGTTAGTATTTCAACATTGCTGCTCACCTATGCTGTTTATTATTGTATGCGCAAAGTTATGGGCTTGCGATTTTTAAATTTTAATGATCATGTTCAATCAAAATACATATACAATTTTATCGACGATTTTAAAGATGCACTTGAACAATTAAGTTTTGCAACAGATATGCAAGAACTTGGCCATATTACTCAAATGTTTTTTAAAAATGCATTTAACTTATCACTGCACAATGTAACGCTGTATATTCGTTCATCAAACACAGCACAAGGGAATACTGTGCCGCAAGAATCTCGTCAAGCAGAATCTATTGTTGAAACATTTATCAATACAGATGATACTTCGATATGTTCATTTATGCATCAATCAAAAATTCTCATTTATGATGAAATTGCCTTTAGTTACTTTTATGAAGAAAATAAAGCAAGTCAAACAATAGTAACATTTTTTAATACTATCAATGCTGATATTTTTCTTCCTATATATAAAAAACAAAAAATTATTGCTTATATTATTATTAAACGAGATGCCCGTCTTAATACATTCTATTGCAAGATGGAACGCGACGAAATGATTGTCTTTGCAACCTATTTGGGCAACGTAATTCATCTTTTACATAACAGAAACCTAGAAGCACTTATCCATCATGAAAAAGAACTTAAAGCAGAACTATATAGTAAACATCAAGAAATAAACCAATATAAAGAAAGTATCCACTCCTTTTTACGTAATACCAAACAAAAGGAAATCGGTATCATATGCTATAAAGACAGACGATTTATCTATGCTAATCAAGCAGCAAAAAAGCTGGTACAGATTAATATCAATATACAAGAGGGGCATCCACTTACTAAAAAAATTAAACAGATTGTTCAGCATGTTAAAGAATATAAATCACCACAGCTATCTTTTGTTAAAGATAACAACAATAAAAAAATTGTTGTATCAGGGGTGCCACATTTAGAACAAGATATGGTTATCATACTTGTTTATTATCCAGAAATATCTGATATTTTGACTAAACAAATAGATCTACTTAAAGATCCAACTAAATGGGACTATTTACTGTATTTAGAAACAACACAATCTGGAAAACTGATTAATCAATTAATTCCCGGTTCGGGCGAAATACTATTAAATTTCAAAATAGAGCTCCTCAAATTAGCTTTAAGTAATAAAGCATTGATCTTGGACATGGCTGATGAAGATCTTATGCCGACAGTAGAAATAGTACACCACATAAGTTTACGTGAAACATTACACACTATCATCTTGCATGAACCTGCAACCAACCATGATATTGCAATAAAGCTATTTGGCATCAATCCTATTTTTGGGATTAATCTACGCCCTAAGCCCCTTCTTGAACAATTAGATGATATCGGTACACTCTTTATCAAAAATATTCATTTTCTTAATTTTGAAACACAAGAATATTTGGCAACGTTTATTAAATATGGCCTTTATAAAACATTCAAAAGCGATCAAAAACATTCAAGCAATGTACGTATTATCTGCTCGACTAATCAAAATTTACATATGCTCGTACAAGAAGGAAGATTTTCACAACATCTCTTGAACGAGTTACAAAAAGAATCATTAAGTATGCCATCACTCGTAACGTTATCTGAACAAGAGCTCAATGATTTAGCTGATGGCTTTACTGAACAAGCTATGCAAACACAAGAAATAAAAAACCATCTTGAACTAACAGGCAAAGAAAAAAATATATTAGCATATAATCGGCCAGTCAGTTTGCAAGAATTTAAAACAAGGATACAACAATTACTTGCGCAAAAATCTACAACAAATCATATATATGATGAAACTACCTTTGGTTCAGCACATACATTAACCGATCCTACACTTATCGAAATACAACATATTGGCAAACATGCACTCAAAGATCCTGTCATGATGGCAATGCTCTGGAATAAATTCAAAAGTCAAAATAAAATTGCTACGTTCTTAGGCGTCAACAGATCATCAGTCAACCGACGATGTAAAGATTATAACTTAAACTGATGTGCGCATTATCTATACCTTTTACTTTATTCCGAGCGAAAAGTAAGAATATAGGCAATTTTAGGGCAGTTTGGCCCTCGAATTGGCTCCATATCAGCCTTATTGGTATGAAATGAGGTCTTTTCAGGCCTGAAAAGGCTCATAGATGCAAAAATTGACAATCTGGCATGGGAGTAAAAATTTGTTTGGAAAATTCTTGCTTTTTGAATATTTTTTAACTTATACTGACAAGTGTAAGGTAAAGGTATTGTTTAAATCTTCATAACCAAAAGGAGAAAAAATGAATATGAAGAAAAACCTTATAAAGGCTGTGTTATTGTTAAATGTTACATCAATGGCTCTTGCTGTTGCACCCAAAGCCAGAGGATGGAATCCTACAGGAGATAAGCAAATATCCTTTCAGAATGACTATCTCAAGGTTAGGGCTGCTAGCAAGCTTTGTAGCGCCATTTTTATTAGGGTTAAAAGTGGTGTTGTTGATCCGGTGCTTATCAAAGTACAACGTTTCCGGAAGGACGATATACCCGTGGAAACGAGGAATTCAGGGTTTACAATGAGCCCAGGGCGTAGAAGGCAACCGGGTGAGAAACAGTTAGTTTCCACAGATTGGGCTGGTCCTTTTGCGCAATCTCATTATCGTATAACGTGTTATCAAGAGGACGGCAAACCGAGAAAGTGTCAAAATTTGATTGATTGGCAATATAAGAATAAAAATCGGGGCTGTGTCGCTGGTTTTGCAGGTTTCCACCCTTTTTGTATGAATGGTGTAACCGCTTTGAAACGAGATAAGAAAGTTTGTCCTGTTCAATAGGAGAAGCTTATAAGTGAGAAGAGAAAAGGCTCGGCTTCAATCGCCGGGCCTTTGCTCAATTACTGTAATTGTCTCTTTTTTCTTGTATGCTTCAACATAATCCTTTTAGTCAAACTTTGCACAAAATCTATATATCGTGTTCCGCAATTGTATCGAAGGATACAAACATAAACAATTAACAGTAGAATGTTGATAAAACAGATCCTCTTTTCTATCATTTTATAATAAAACTTAGAATTACAAGGAGGAAAATGCTACGTTCAGAATTTCAAGAAAAAAAAGATGAATTTTTACTGTATCTTCATGTAGAAAGAAATCTTTCTGATAATACGCAACGTGCTTATACAAGTGATCTTAAGCAGTTTATAATCTTTTGGAAGCACTTTGATAAGTATGAAAAAAAACCTCTACCATTGCGACAAGTTATTGAACGGTATCTTGTAAGCCTTTTTTATAAAAAAATTACCAAAAGTTCAATTGCACGAAAATTTTCCTGTTTTAAATCATTTGAAAAATTTTTACGTACGCAAGGCATTAGACTTGAACTTAATCTTACTCGGCCTCGCATTGATAAAACACTGCCCATCTATCTAAGCGTCGATGAAGTTTTTTATCTTCTTGACACCGTAAAAGATGAAGATTTACTCACAAGGCGCCCTTTACGTGATAAAGCAATTTTTGAACTTTTTTATGCTACTGGCATCCGATGTTCAGAATTGGTCAATATTAGTTTCAAAGATATAGACATGGATAATAAAACAATTCGTATTGTTGGAAAAGGCAAACAGGAACGAATTGCACTATTTGGTAAAAAAGCAAAAGAACGGCTTATTAACTATTTTAAACATGAACGATCACATCCACACAGTAATGATGAAAAATTATTTCTTAATTATCGTAATGATCCATTAACACCCCGATCTGTGCAACGAATTTTTGAAATGTTTAGAAAATTTTTAACCGTAGAACGCCCTATCACTCCACACAAAATTCGTCATTCCTTTGCAACCCATTTACTTAATCAAGGAGCAGATTTGCGCGTTGTACAAGAGTTATTAGGGCATAAAACACTCGCAAGCACTGAAAAGTATACCCATGTATCGCTCGATGATCTTGCTCGATTATGCGATACTATTCATCCTATTAATGCCATCATGAAAAATAAAAAATAACTATACTCATGTTCATATCTGCCAAAAAACTGAATAGTAAAATTACCTATATATTGTGCAGCGCTTGCTTAGCTATGATAATCATTAGCATTCGCCTTGTGTATCTACAAATTATTAAAACACATAATTTTTTTACACAAGGACAAAAAAACTTTTTACGGCTTGAGACAATACCTTCACCCCGCGGCAATATTGTAGATAGTACCGGTAAACTTCTCGTGACAAATCGCCCAGTAACAACCGTATATTGGCAAGGAAGCGGCAATCCAGTTTTAAATGATCAGCAACAACAGATCGTGAATAAAATCCAGACTATTATCGGCAACGATATAGCAACAGATAATACCAAGATGAACGCTATTAAATTTGCTGAACGATATTATAAAAAAACATTACTTGCTGCCGATCTATCATTTGATCAACTCAGCCAAATAGCGGAACAGTTTCCTCATCATAATAACATAATAATCGATACCCATTTTAAACGATTTTATCCTTATAAATCATTAGCAAGTCATTTACTTGGCTATCTTGCCAACATCGATGTAGAAATGAGTGGCCAAATGGGTTTAGAAAAAGTTTTTGAAGAAACATTAAAGGGCGATAACGGATCTGTTCTTAAAATTATCAATTCTTGGGGGAAAAACATAGAAGAAATTGAACGGAAAAAAATATCTGCAGGTAATAACCTACAAATTACTCTTGACAGCAATTTACAAGCTATTATAGAAAATGTTTTTCCTAAAGATCAATGTGGCACATTTATTATTATGGATCCGAATGACGGCGCGTTGAGTGCGGTGACTTCACAACCAACATTCGATCCAAGTATATTTTTAGATCCTATTTCACCAGAAAATTGGCAAGCATTGCAACAAAAAAAACCATTTTTAAACCGCGCATTTAATGCAAGCTACCCACCAGGATCAATATTTAAACTAATTACCATCAGTGCTGCACTAGAAAACAACATTATAGAACCGGATTCAACATGGGCCTGCAAGGGGTTTGTCTCATTTGCCAAGCGTAAATATTGGTGCCACAGACGTTATGGTCATGGTGAACTAACTACCGAACAAGCACTCAGCCTATCATGTAATATTTTATTCTATGAAATAGGTAAACGTATAAACATTGATCTATTGGCCGAGTATGCACAAAAATTTGGATTGGGACAAAAAACAACTATTATTTTTCCTGAACGTACTGGCCTTGTACCAACAACAGAATGGAAACAGCAAACAAAAGGTGAACCGTGGTGGCCAGGCGAAACACTTTCTGCCGCTATTGGTCAAAGCTTTCTACTGGTAACACCCATTCAAGTTGCTCGTATGATAGCAAGTATCTTTACTGGTTATCTTGTCAAACCACGCATATTAATCAATGAACCAATTAGTAAGCAGCCACTTGATATTAAACAAGAAACCATTGAATTCTTAAAAAAATCAATGAAAGCTGTTGTAACAAAAGGTACCGGTAGGAATATTAGTAAAGTAAAAGATATTGAAATATATGCAAAAACAAGTACTGCTCAAACAAGTACCTTCTCCAAACGACTCCTTGGTAAAGAGTATCTAGAACATGGTTGGTTTGTTGGTTATTTGAGTTACAAAGATTATAAACCACTGACTATTGTCATATTGATAGAACATGTTGGTTCATCACGCATCGCTACCCTTGCTGCAAAGAACTTTTTGATAGAATATAAAAAACTTATGGATAGTAATTATCCCACAATATGATTCAAAAGTTTGGCCGCCATTTTTATTCTACTACGCCAGAAAACTCCAGTTTTTAAACTGGGAATGAATGGCGAGTAGAACCCTTCGAAGCTTTAGCGAAGTAGGGTTGGCTTCGAAGAATTTCGCGCGATACAACGGCTTAAAAACCGTTGAGCGCTTCATTTTATCTTAGTTAACATATCCTATTAGGCAATCTAAGCAGGGCAAATTAGTATTACTACACGATATCTAGCACCCTTCTTGCTATTTCTATTTGAGTTATATTCAATTTTCCCTCTCAAGGCATTAACCTAATTTGACATAAAATTTGTTTGTGGCATAATAATTATTATGCATAATACTGAAATTACATGAATGTATTGGGGTTTTTATTATTAACGTATTTTACTATGAGGATTGTACAATGTTAAAAGAAATAAAAAAATATCATTTTGCTTTAATGGTTCTAGCTTTGCTAACAACATATGCAAGCTATACTATGATGAAAGATAATGAAGAAGATCAAACAGAATGTAAAGCTGATTTTACTTTGGACAAGAGAATTAATCTCAGATATAGTTTGTTTCATGAATTTAAAAATGAGCCATGTGAACACGCGATTTGGTTGATCAAAGAGGCCAGAAGAGCAGCGTCTGAGATACTAATACACGATTTAAAAATACGTACAGGCAAAGGTGGTGATTATACTTCTTGGACTAATTCATTGGATAAAGCAATAGAAATTATTAAAATTATTGGTATGGAAGACGATAAATAATTTTAATTGACGAATAAACTAAGTAATATGCAATGTGCATGAAACAAGGTATATTGCGTATTACTTTTTCTCATCATCATTCTAATCTTAAATAATCTCCATTTTACTTTGCCCGCATAGGGAAAATTATCACTTTGTTCCTACCGTAAAGTTTGGTAAACTTGACAGACGTTGCCAAATATAGATCATATAACCTATTTTTAAATGATAAGGAATACAATGAGCCTCTTGTATAAAAAAATAATTACCCCTACATTTCGCTTTATTTTTTTTGTCGTCATCGCTTATTCACAAGTCTTATCCTGTAACGCTAAAGAAACATCTCATGAAATGGTTTTATGGTATCTGCAACCTGCACATAGTTGGAATGAAGCGTTACCGATTGGGAATGGTAGACTAGGAGCAATGGTTTTTGGTGGAACTTCTCGGGAGAGAATACAATTAAATGAAGAAACCATGTGGACAGGGCAGCCTCAAGATGCGGATAATCCAGAATCTCTCAAGTACTTGCCGCTTATTCGTCAGCATCTGATGGAAGGAAACTATACAGAAGCGCAACGTCTGACTTATGAAAAAATTTCATGCAAAGGAGAAGGTAGTTGTTGGGGCAAGGGAGCTAACAAAGATTATGGCTGCTATCAAACATTGGGTGATTTAACGTTGCTTTTTAATGGGCATGATATAAGTGAAGATTACTGCCGGTCTTTAGATTTAAAAGACGCCTGTGCTCAGGTTGCATATTCTTCTACAGAGGGGATCAAGTATACTCGAGAGGCTTTTTCAAGTGCAGTCCATCAAACTATCATTGTGCATATATCTTCAAATACGCCAAAGACCCTCAGCTTTTTAGCTCAATTATCCCGCTCTGAATGTGCAGAAATTATGTGGGACGGATCTGACCTTATTATGCAAGGGCAATTGTATAATGATAAAGGTCTTGAATATGCTACCCGCATGCGCATTGTCCTTGATGAAGGGGAGCTAGCATATGATGACAAACAGAAAGGATTATTCATTTCCAATGCTACAAATGCAACAATTTTTATTGCTGCAGCAACCAACTTTAAAGATAAAAAATTCCAAGAAACTATTAAACAACAAATTGAACATGCAAGTACCCTTTCATATTCTGATTTGAAAAAAGCCCATGTTGAGGATTATCAACAACTTTTTAATCGTGTTGAGTTAAATTTGGGGACAACCAATAAAAGCCTTTCTTTACTCCCAACAGATGAACGGCTTATAGCATGCAATAAAGTAGATGATCCGGAACTAATCAATGTATACTTTCAATTTGGAAGATATTTACTGATCAGCAGTTCTCGACCTGGAACATTGCCTGCAAATCTTCAAGGTATTTGGGCAGAGCAGCTTCAAACGCCGTGGAACTGTGATTATCATGTTAATGTTAACTTGCAAATGAACTACTGGCCTGCAGAAGTAACAAATCTTTCTGAATGCCATTTTCCTCTTTTTGATTTTATTGAAAGCCTACAAGAACCTGGATCAAAAACAGCTCGAGTTCATTATGGTGCGCGCGGATGGGTGGTTCATTGGACAACAAATTTATGGGGCTTTACTTCACCAGGAGAAAATCCTCGCTGGGGACTTTTTCCTGCTGCAGCAGGGTGGCTTTGTCGCCATTTATGGGATCATTATCTTTTTACCGGAGATTGTGAATTTCTTAAACGTGCTTACCCTATTATGAAACAAGCTGCCGAATTTTATATTGATTTTCTTGTTGAAGAACCAAAACATACATGGCTGGTTACAAGTCCATCGAGTTCTCCGGAAAATGCCTTTACTACTGGCTGGCAAATGGCAGCAATCTGTATGGGGCCTTCTATGGATCAACAAATCGTATGGGACCTTTTTTCTAATACCAGTGCAGTAGCTCGCATACTTGTCATAGACACGGAATTTGCTGATAATCAAGATGACAAGCGTTCTCGTTTAGCACCCCCGCAACTTGGTAAAAGAGGAGCATTACAAGAATGGCTTGAAGATTTTGACGAGTTGGAACCCGGACATCGTCATATATCCCATTTATATGCTGTATGTCCAAGCGAACAGATTACTTTACACAAAACACCTGAGCTTGCCGCAGCTGCAAAAAAAACCTTGCAACAAAGATTGCATTCTGGAGGAGGGCATACTGGTTGGAGTCAAGCATGGATTATCAATCTTTGGGCTCGATTGGGAGAAGCTGAACTTGCATATCGCGGCATAAAAAAATTATTGAAAAAATCTACCTTGCCAAATCTATTTGATAATCATCCACCGTTCCAGATAGATGGTAATTTTGGAGGAACTGCAGGCATTGTTGAAATGTTATTGCAAAGTTATCAAGATGCAATTTATATATTACCTGCCTTACCCAATGCTTGGTCAGACGGATCATTCAAAGGGTTATGTGCTCGTGGAGCAATTGAAATTGATTGCGAATGGCGGAATAAGCAGATACAAAAGCTTATATTAAAACCTCGCAAATCATCAACATACACAATTAAGGTTCCAGCAGATAATCAGTGCGTTTCTGTTACTAGTGCGTATGGAGCTCCTCTCTGGAAACAAGACGACAATTATATTTCTTTGGATCTAAAAAACAATATTGAATATCAATTAACTTTTCTTTAATTAAAGATTATAAAGCGTTATTATTTTTAACAGTAAGGATTATCGCTATGACTAACTATATATATGCATTATTCTTTATAACTTCATTAAGTCTAACAGCACCATTTTCTCTACAAACCAAAACAAATGATGCTATTCATCATGAAATAAACGTTGAACATCACCAGTATCCACAATGGCATCAACAGCATGCAAAATGGCGTATGTTATTAAAAAAACATTTTGGTTCTTTGGCGATAGGGGCTACAATTGGTGTGCTAACCGGTACATGCTGCTTTTGCTTTGATAAATATACCCCCATTCCATTTCCTATAAACTGGATTATCTTTATGACTATAAGACGTAAACTTACCGGTTCAATAGTAAAAGACATGAAACAGTACGAAATCGATCATAATGGAGAAACTATTACAACTACTGCTTGGCTGAGTGATTGGATAACGTATTTATATCAAGTTGCTCGCTAAGCAAATTTTATTGCGCAGCCTTTTGAGCAACCGCAACCTTTTTAGCTAGCTTGCTAATTTTACGCTGTGCAGTATTTTTATGAAAAACTTTTTTACCTTTGGCACGAGCTAATTGTCCTTCGACATCTCTTAAAAGAGTTTTAGTTGCCTCTAAGTCTTCCCCTCGTTCAATTGAATCAACAACTTTTCTTATTGCCGTTTTGATTGCTGTTTTACGAGTAAGATTTTTTATTCTTCGAACTTCACTTTGTTTAGCACGTTTTTTTGATGATTTAAGATTTGGCATATACCTACCTTCATACAATTATAAAACTTTTTGAACTTTTTTAGCCTTTACACATTTTGTACATACTCGATCATGATGTACTTTATTTGAAGCATTACCAGCTAAGGTAAAATGCATCTTATGCACATTGGGATACACCCAACGCTTTACTCTGTTTTTCGCGTGACTCACTAAGTTAGCAACTTGTGGGCCTTTACCACATACGGCACATATTCTTGCCATTGTTATATTCCTTTAATAACGTATCAATTGCTAGATTTACTACCATTAAGTTTACTAAAAAATAGGATTTTTTCAAATGCGTCTCACTTATTGCAGCAAGGCAAATAATTTTTGGTATATCGGTTGACCAGCAGCCACAAAAGAGGTATAGTCCGGATCAATAGCCTTACCTGCAAAATCAGACACCTTACCACCCGCTTCTTGGATCAATAACATACCTGCTGCAACATCCCACCAGGCAAGATCTCGAAAGAATAGACCATCAAGGCGTCCAGATGCTACATACGCTTGATCCAACGCTACTGCCCCAAGATGCCGAAATGCATATGTCTTTGGAGCTATTACTCGAATTTTTTCCAATAGCTGTAAAAATGACTCATTTTTTGCGTAAGGCAACCCAACAACAACCAGACTTTTTTGCAAGCCTTCAGGGCGCGAAACACGCATCTGGGCTCCATTACGAAAAGCCCCCTTGCCACGTTGCGCATAAAAAAATTCGTTCGTCAACGGTTGAAAAACAGCCCCCCATACAGGAATATTTTTATGCGTTAAAGCAACAGATATACAAAAGTAGGGTAATCCATGAGCAAAATTGGTTGTACCATCCAGCGGATCTATAACCCAACAATAATCACCCTCTCCCCGCTTGCCTGACTCTTCAGCAAAAAAAGCAATATCTGGAGATAACTTGGCCAGCTCATTTATCAGATATTCTTCACTCGCCTCATCGGCTTCGGTTACAAAACCGTGCGCTTCTTTTTCTCGGCACGTCAACGTTGTATAGTTATGAAAATATGAAAGAAGAATGTCTCCCGCATTGCGGATAATCGGTTCTACTGCCTTGCAAATATCTGTTTGCAGAAGATCCATACAGTTCCCTTATGTTAACTTATATTCTTGCCGTGGTTTTATACCTAATAACTCATAAATTTCGCTGGCATACATCGTCTCTTTTGCAAGCAACGTTTCTGCCAACTTATTAAGCTTGTCTCGATTTGTTTGCAACAAGTCTATCGCTTTTTTATAACATCTGTCTATTATTTTAGTCACTTCCTGATCTATCAGCTCTGCTGTTTTTTGAGAATATTTAAAGTCAGTGTAACTTTGCCCATAAACAACTGGCCCTATATCAGACATCCCATAATGACATACCATATCACGCACTATATTTGTTGCTACTTTGAAATCACTGTATGCACCGGTTGTCAATTTATTAAAAACAAGTTCCTCAGCTGCGCGTCCGCCCAAAGCAGACATAACCGATGCGAGCATCTCGTTTTTATCTGTTGTATATTTTTCTTTTTCTGGAAGCCAATGCGTTACTCCTAATGCTCTGCCGCGTGGTATTATGGTGACTTTGTGCAGTGGATCGGTATCTTCTGGCATAAGTAATCGAACCAATACATGCCCTGATTCATGATAAGCAGTAATGTGCAACTCATCTTTAGATTGCACTTTACTTTTCATCTCCTTGCCTAACATAATCTTATCACGCGCTTCTTCAAAATCCTGAATCATTACCTGATCTTGATCGTGCTTTGAAGCATTAATTGCCGCTTCATTAATTAAATGAGCTAAATCAGCACCAGAAAATCCTGGCGTTCCGCGAGCAATCTTTTTTAAATCAACGTTAGGATCAATTTTTACATTTTTTGCATGCACAAGTAAAATTTTCTCTCTACTTGTTAAATCTGGGTATGGAACCTCAACGCGACGATCAAAACGCCCAGGCCGCAACAGCGCTTTATCGAGTACATCAGGGCGATTAGTTGCTGCAATAACAATAATCGAGTCATCTTTTGATTGAAAACCATCCATTTCTGTCAATAACTGATTCAATGTTTGATTCCGTTCATCATCTCCCGAATGCATACTTGAATTACGATGACCTCCAATAGCATCGATTTCATCGATAAAAATAATGCTTGGACTATGCTTACGCGCTTGAGCAAAAAGATCACGTACTCGCGATGCGCCAACCCCAACGTACATTTCTATAAACTCAGAAGCGCTAATACTGAAAAAAGGACAATTAGCTTCACCTGCAACTGCTTTGGCAAGCATCGTCTTGCCGTTACCTGGCTCACCAACTAATAATGCACCTCGTGGAATTTTTGCACCTAAACGACGATATTTTTCAGGCCTTTTAAGAAAATCGATAACATCTTGCAGCTCCTCTTTAGCTTCCTCTACACCCGCAACTGCATCAAAAGTAACTTTAACTTGCGAAGGCATAAACATTTTAGCGTTACTATTTCCCTTAATTAATGGATTAGAGGCGACTCCTTCATCAGAATTTCGTGACAAAATTATAGTTCTATGCGCCTCCTCTAAATCTTTCATAGTAACTTCATTTTGATTACTCTTTGAGGCGTTAATTGCAGCCTTATTCATTAAACCAGCTAAATCAGCCCCGCTAAATCCGGCGGTATTATCTGCAATCTTTTTAAAATCAACATCATCTCCAATTTTAACCCCCCTGGCATGAATTTTTAGTATCTCTTCACGACTTTCTGCATCAGGAAATGGCACATTAACGCGTCGATCAAAGCGTCCTGGACGCAAAAGTGCTTTATCAAGCACATCAGGCATATTGGTAGCTGCAATAACAATAACTGAACTTTCCTTTGCTTGAAAACCATCCATTTCAGTTAACAACTGATTTAATGTTTGTTCACGTTCATCATGACCACCACCAAAACCGGTTCCACGTTGACGGCCAATAGCATCAATTTCATCAATAAAGATAATACTTGGCGCACATTTGCGTGCTTGCATAAATAGGTCTCTTACCCGTGCAGCACCAACACCGACAAACACTTCAATAAAATCAGAGCCGGATATACTAAAAAACGGGCAATTAGCTTCTCCAGCAACAGCTTTTGCTAATATTGTCTTCCCATTACCTGGTTCACCAACTAATAACACTCCCCGTGGAATGTTTGCACCTAAGCGGCGATATTTTTCTGGATTTTTTAAAAAATCAATGACATCTTTAAGTTCTTCTTTAGCTTCGGTAGCCCCTGCAACTGAATCAAATTTTTCTTGAATGGTTAACGGCATGAAAAGCTTCGCTCTGCTTTTACCGATAGTGAAGATATTACTGCCACTGCCACCGCTGCCACGATTCTGACGCAGAAAATACCAGACAGCAAGCAACGTTAATAATAATAAAATTATAGGGAACAAATACCATATATTAATCTGACCAGAAAGATTTTCAACAATAATCTCCACATTATGTTCTTTGAGAAGATCCCAGTTTTTAGGGTTATATGGTATAACTGTTTCAAACTTAGCCCCATTTTTTAATGCACCTTGCACATCTTGGCCTGAAACATGTACCCATTTTACCTCATCATGCTCTACCTTATTTAAAAACGTTGAATAACTCAGCGTTTTAACTTGGCGCGTATAATCAGTAAGCTTGGCAAGAGCAATAATGCAACCAACCATAACCAAAACTGCGATCACCAACTGTTTAGGACCACCTTGAAAAAATGAATATTTTTTACCTTTTATTTTCATGCTACTTAATTAACTCGATTAAAACAGTTAACATTCTGTACATCGGCAAGTTACTCTTTAACAACTGAATGGCTTGCCACTAAACAACCACACAAACTATTCTAATAGAATATTGCCCCTAGGTCAAGAATAGATAGATACCATACCTGTTATTAGTATAATAAAAGGATAAATACCTGTCGATCATTATATCAGGTAATAGCAGCAGATTTCGCCTATTTTTCCTATTTTTATACCATAAATAACCGGCTGCATCTTAAATGCTTGTTGAGTATATCAAAAACATTATCTATGGATTATATTTTCTTTTCTAATTTCCGGGCCAAGAATAGTAGCAAGGCCCACTAGTTTTCGTTGATTTTCTAAATCAATTTCTACACCCGGTAACTCTTGACGAAGCCTCCTTTGATCTTGCTTTGCTATCTGATTACGTGCTAGGAAAAGGAATTTAAGCCTACCCAATCCATTGAATGCACCTTGTTGAATGGTAGTTATCTGATTATCTTCTAGGTAAAGCCATCTAAGACTATTCAATCCATTGAATGCTCCTTGTTCAATAATAGTTATCCGGTTACATTCTAGATAAAGACCTATAAGACTTCCCAATCCATCGAATGCTTGCTGAATGGTAGTTATCTGGTTATGTTCTAGGTGAAGCCATCTAAGACTATTCAATCCATTGAATGCTCCTTGTTCAATAATAGTTATCTGGTTATATTCTAGATAAAGATCTAT
>SDBV01006168.1_pt1 | contig 16688 bp, 26 predicted proteins | sample 2277081 | NCBI WGS metagenome assembly SDBV01 (sample SAMN10402039, study PRJNA504765) | marine sediment metagenome | isolation source: marine sediment core GS10_PC15, 223 cmbsf | place: Arctic Ocean: Southern Knipovich Ridge | collected 2010 | reverse complement strand
AGTCCCTCCAGTTGGCTTTCCATTTTCTTCTCCCTTCTGTTCTTTTATCTGTTCCCTCTTCTTCTTAAGGAAATCCTTAATTCCTGTCTTCTGCATATCTTTTTCATTAAAGTTATTCACTCCAATAATCGCAACTAAAAGATCTTCCATAAACTCAGTAGATATTTTTGAAGCATCGTCTTCTGTTATCCCAAGAGATTTGGAAAACATCAACTTCGCATTTTTTGAAAGCTCTGATAGAGATAGTTCATCACCCACATTTAATAAACCCATATCTTCTAAAGATAAAGGCATTACCTCAACCTCTATTTGTTCAACACCATCTCTCGCCTTTGCAGGAATCTTACAAATCTTTTTCTTTGCGTATAACTTTTCAATAGCTTCTAATTGATTACCCATTATTTATTCAACCCCCTTACAACTCTATCGCTTCCATCGCACATCTTCTTAGTTTCCCCAATAGGTGTTTCTTCAGTGTGTGCTCTTGATTCAAGGGCCTGGAGTCTTGCATCTTGTTCTTCAAGCTTAGCAATAATCATCCTAGTATCTTGACTAGGGATATCATCCATAAGCCATTTAAGAGTCATCCCATAATCTCCGCAGAATTCTTCTTCTGCAAGAGCCATGAAAGCTTTTTTTGTTTTATCAGGTATTCTCGCTATATGCAAAGATTTCCTGTTCTCCTGAAGTTTTTTTGCCAACTTAAGTGCTGGGTTTTTAACTTCAGGTTGTTCTGTTTTTTCATCCATATCCTTTTCCTCCAATTTATTTGGTTTAGCCGAATTTATTTGAAGTTGTGTAATCGGCTATTGCAGGTAACGCATCATCGCCCCCTCCTGCTGCACAACTCTCCATCATTACGTTTGTGTTCGCTGACTTATCAAAAGCCGCGCACTTATACATAACTGTGAATTTCAAGTCACCATCTGTAAAATTTGGTTTAACACTTGTAATATGTCCATCTGCATATCCTATCCTTAAAGCATTCAATGTATTATCAATTGCTTCGCTTGCCCTCACTGTTGATGTTTTATCTGTCCAAAGAACCAATACTCTATATTTTTCTCTAACTCTATTATTAATCACTCTTTGTGGTGATTCTGAAATAATATAGTCTTCACCAGAATCTATAATATCAGATGATAAAGCTAAGGTAGTTGCATTAGTTATTCCTGTAACTTCAGCTCTCTGATTATCAGTTGTATTCACAACCGTATCTCCAACCGCAATTCTATTTGTAAAAACTTCTGAAGAATCTACAAGATTATTTGTTGAGTCTGATGTAGTTGTTCCAGCGACAATTCTTACTCCTCGAGTAATTGTATAATCCTCACTTGAAGTAAAAACATCTGCAGAAATTGATAACTGAGTCGAACTATCTATAGCAGAAACTGTCGCGTATGTGGTATCTGTGGTGTTTTTGATTCTATCTCCAACTCTAACCCCTTGTATTGTAAAGTTTTCACTTGTATCCACCAATTTATTAGGGGTTGCTGTTGTAGTTGTTCCAGAAACAATAACTTTATTCCCATGCAATAAATCAAAGAAACCCCTTCCTGCTCCAGTCTCTAAAGGATAAGCTTCAAAAGTTATCGTTGAATCCCCTTCAGGAATCCATTTTGTGAGTCTCCCCCCATTTACTAAAGGAACACCTTCGATATCTTTCTCACCGATATCAAAGTCTGAAGTTTCAATTATAGAAGCAAATTGAACTTCTTCTCCACCAATAACGGACATGCCAATAAGACATTCTTCCATCCATGCATCATTTGCCATCTTAACTGAATTTATTTGACGTGGTGTAAGATGCTATTGCTGGAAGAATATCTCCTGCTGTAGATCCAGCACAACTTTCCATCATTACATTACCTGCTGCACTTTTATCAAATGCTGCTACCTTATACATGATGGTGAATTTTAAATCTCCATCTGTAAAATTTGGTTTTACGCTAGTAATGTGTCCATCAGCCATACCAATTCTAAAAGCAGAATAAGTATTTGCGGTTACAGACTGGGCTGTTGTGGGTGTTGGATCATTTGTCCAAAGAACAAGCAGACGATATTTGTCTCTATTCCTATCATTCACAATCCTAATCGGAACCGAGGCATCCACAGTGTGCATCATATCATAGAAACCTTTTCCAACTACTCCGGTATCTGTTCCAGCTTCTAAAGGATAAGCTTCAAGAGTTACTGAAGAATCTCCTTCCGGAATCCATTTAGTCACTCTTCCACCATTCACAAGAGGTGTACCTTCGATATCTTTTTCACCTATGTCAAAATCAATAGTTTCTGTTACGGCTGCAAATTGAATATCGCTTTCACCAATTTTGGAAAAAGCCACTAAACAAGTTTCCATCCATGCATCATCTGTTGCTACTGCTGCCATTTTTTATATTTTTAACGTCCATTTTTTTAACCTCCTTGTTTGTCCTATCTTGAGGCACATTTAATTGGTTTTTCTTTTCCAGCTTTTCAACATCTTCAACCTTCCAGATATCATTCTCTTCTGGAGGCTTATCTGTTAATATAAATTTTTTAGGTTCAATAAAAATATCTTTCCCAAGGAACCTATCTCTAAATTTCCTAACATCTTTTGCCTTGTTAGTAACTTTATATCTTTTTTTTCCTTCCATTATAAATTTATACCTCTTGAAACCAGTCTTTTTAAAACAGGCCTAAGTTTAGGTCTTGCTCTTCTATAGCCTTGGGCAATAAAAGGGTGCGGTCTTACAAAGATTGCAAAGCTTTTAAGTTCTTTCTTTTCAACCATCCTTGCTTTCTTACGAACATTTCCAACCCTGGCTATCTTGGCCCATGCAAGTAATCTCGTTCTTCTTCTGGTTATACTGACAAAATGAGGAGCCATAGAATCCAGATAAATTGCATAGAGCCTTATAAATAAAAATCCAGTATTACTCCTAATCCTCTGATCCCATCTAATTCCTAAACTTTGTAACGTTCCAGTAAAATCTCTTATCTTGGCCTTTCTAGCAGATAATTTCATATCTCTTTCTAAAATTTTTCCCCAACGTCTCATCCCTAATCGAGTCATCTTAGGAAGTCTTTTTTTAATCCTATTTAAACTTTTAACTGCATTAAATAGATCTCCTGTTGTTTTTATTATAATTACTTTAACCATCTTAAGTGCTAACCTGTATCCTGCTTGTAAAAGACAGGATAATACTCCTCCTATAAACTAATTCATTATGATTGACTTCTGTTCCTACAGCGGTTGTATCCACACCAGCAAATTTAAGTGAATTATTGCTAAGTGTAATTCTATTCGTTTTGTTCATAAAAGTTTTTACAAAACTATTTGATAAAGTATCTATTTGAGTTAATCCTTGGCCATCTTTTTCTCCATATCCTCTATCACTGGTAATAATCTCAACCTCGATATCCCAAAAGACAGATTTAGATTTCATATCGACACTCCCTTTTCCTTTTTCTTTTTCAATATCAACATCAGCAGGGTGAACAATAAGATAAGGGTAGCCTTTAAAATCAGTAGATTTTACATCTGGTTCTCTAGAATAAATCCATTTACGAAATTCTGCAGAAGAAACGTTTGGATCTGGAATATTTGCTTGAGTCATCAAAGCTATTACATTATTCCTAGACTCGCTAAATAAATTTTGATATGTTACTTGATTTGCCATTTATAACCCTCAGGTTTTTAAGTTTTTTAAGTATTGCCCATTGGCAATACAATATGGGATCCTATTATATCTTGAATTTCTTCTCTATCTACAGTCAAAGTTTCCGGTTGGAACTCATCCCTTCCGGCTATCAATGATTTTCCAAGATTATCGTTAATGAGCATCTTCTTTGCAAAAAGCAAAGCCAATCGAGTTATATCTTCGGGGATTGTATCATTCCCATAATAATAAATAATTTTAATTCTATTTGCAACATCACTTTTTGTTAAAGGGTCAGGATCTGCATCTTTAAATTTATAGAACAGACCTTCAGCCGTAGCATACATGGAAGTATCCCATGGTTGAACAACAAAAGTAACTGCAGTCCCTTCAATTGTTGATGATCTAAATAATATTGTTGAATGAACTTCATCATCTTCACTATGTGTTGCTGCAGTTGTTCCTTGTGTTCCCCTGGTACAACCTGTTAATGTATCTGTTGTAATTCCAGTATATGAAATAACTTCACTTCCAATAATAACCGAACCTGTACTTGGGAAATTAGAACCATCTCCGGAAGCAAGTACAATTGAAGAAACTGAAGCATTTATATCTGCAGATAAGGTTGAAGAAATATCTTTCAATGGTTTTTTCTTAACAATTATTCTATCTAAAAAGATTCCTTTTGATTCTTGAACCTCTGTTTTTGAAGGATATGAAGGATTTGTCGCGGTCCCATCTGTAAATACAGAATTTATCTTTTTATCAACTCTTTTATCTGCCCTCTCTAAAACAGAAGTAAGATAACTATCAGACATACCAATATCAAAATATTTATATTTCGCAGTTAACGCATTCGTACTTAACAAAATCACACCTTCGGAAGTAAGTGTAATTTCTCCAGTATCTTTATCTAAGGTATAATGTGTTGCTTCAGTCATGGCAGAAGCGTTTGCATAAAGCGTATAAGAGCTAGCAATAACATTTATCTGATCCAAAAAGAATTGGGTCTTTGAATCATTTCCCGTACCAACTGCTTCATTTGTTGGGGTTTCATCACCAATATCCCAAGAAGGAATATTTTTAACAATCCCAAGTATTTCTCCAAGTTGTAGTGTTGTTGCATATTTTATTGCCATTTTTATGTTACAAAAGCCACTATTAATCCAGTAACCACCATTCCTAATAAAGTGATTGTAATTGTTGCCCAGGTAGGTAATCTATTAGAAAGATGATTTGTAACTTCATCTGTTTTTGTAAATAATTTTCCTATACTTGATTTAATATCTCTTATATCTTTTTGAATACCATTTATCATAACTCGATTCTCTTTTGCCAGGATTAATGTAGTTGTCATTTTTTCTTTTTGAATATAAAAACCTAATAATAAATTAGGCCTTTAATTTTTTTTCCAAGGCCTGAAGTACACCATCTCTTTTCTTTTCAGACTTTTCTAACTTCAAGAGCTCTTCTACCTGATCTTTAGGAAGATCATCCCCTTCAATAGCTTTTTTGACAACATTTGTATTCCTATCAAGATAGTCATCTAACATAGGATTTTTCTCAGGTGCTTTTCCGGGTTCCGAATCTTTTGGTGCTTCGGGTGCCGAGCCCTCTCCATCTTCCCCAACTTTTTCTACAGGGGATCTCTTATACATCTTTTGCCAAACCTCAGCCTTAGCAGCAGGTACTTCATCTCCAATTTTATACCCACCGATCTCTTCTATTGTTTTATACATTTTTTCCTCCATTTTATTTATTTGTTGTTTAAGGGGTTGGAAAAATCAACCCACAAAAACAAATCCGATAGCAATCACTTTGAGCTCATTAATAATAAGCTAACAAAGAGATTTTCCACACATGACTTCCACCATCTCCTGCGAAAGTAATAATTGTACCTGACCAAGTATTTTCAGTTGAAGCACTTACATCAGCTCCATCTAATGAACTACCTTCAATAGTTACGATTCCAGTCAAACCGGGTACATACGTCACTAAATCTAACGTATCATCCGAAGCTGTAACTGTTATCTCAATGTACAACCTTGTTAATCTCTTCTCAGATGTACCGTACTTAATTGTATGAGGTACATGATGCTCTTGGATTAATGTGGGTGTTATTTCATCTCCCATTTTTCAATTCCTCCTCCACCTTTTGAAAAAAGGTTTCTTTGTTTATTTGTGTACAAGTCCTAAGGACCTGTTTCTATCTCTTATGAGATAGGTCGATTGATAGCTTCCAAAAAATAAAGGAAGCTATAATCAAAATTAGCCTAATTAGGATGTAGCAGCGCCGTAGATTTGAACCATACGTCTCGGACCACGATTGTAAGTAGCAAAGTAAGATTTTATGAAAGCGTCTTCGCTATCAGCATTCTTACCAAGTCTTTCAATTGTAGGTGGGATCCATATAGCAACTCTATGTGTTTCTAAATCAACAAGGAACCAGTCATCAGAGTTACAATCTTTATCTTCAAATACAGGTATTCCGTCTGGGAATAAATCTGTAGTGAAACCAAAGTCTGTATCTTTTGATGTCAATAATCTTCTGCTATCATCAAATACCCCTCGTAACATATCTCCTTGAACTAAGGATGTAAACCAAACTAAATTTCTTTTGTTTGCGCCCTCTGTTACAGCTTGTCTAACTGCAGCCCTCAAACTCGTCATAGTAATGGCATCTGAGTTTTGATTAATATAAGTATCTCCAGCTGAATCTGGACTTAACTTATTAGTTGCACTTCTTGTCAAGTTATATAGGGTTGTATTATTTGCACTATCTGTTATATATTCAAAACCAATAATAGCGGTAGCTGTTTCTAATCCAACTTCTGCGTACAAAGCTGCATTAATAACTGCCATCATATCCATAGTAGAATCTAAAACTTCTTGTGCAAAGACATCACTTACAGGACCTCCTCTCGCAGCAGCAATCATATCTCCATCAACAGAAACACCAACTTGAATTTTCTTAAACTTTGTTTGGTATTTCAATCTGGTTACATTACCTGTAGTAACAGCATTTCCTGTGTAGAAAGCCGCACTTGTATTCGCTGCAATCTTAAGAGTAAATTGAACATGGTTATTTCCTTGCTTGCTATAATCGTCTTTTGTCAAGACATTCCATGTAACAGTTGCCTGGTTTAGAGCATTATAGATTACAGGATCATAAACATCTTGCAATTCAGCAGTACTTTGTAAATAATCTGCGTCTGTATTCTGATTTGTCGTAATACCTAAACCCTTGAATTCTAAGTTAGTACCATTCACACCAAAGCTTTTATACTCTCTACTTTCAACAGCAGATGTAGTTGCTGTTTGCCAGCTTAATCTAGGACTAGTCTCACAAATAGCAGCAGCTCTTCGGAATTGTTCTTTTAATTCAAACTTTTGGGGGTTTTCAACAATCTCTCTAAACTCCTTAATCTCGAGGGAGACTTCATTGTCTTTTCCAGGAGCTTTGTTATCTTTCAATACTTTTTCTTTAACTTCCATCCCTTCCAAGACTTTCTCCGCAATTTTTTCAGCAGCAGCATCTCTTAATTCTTTATCTTCAAGAGTCTTTCTGTTAGCTTTCCATTTTGCGAACTCCTTTTTTTCAGCATCTTCACCTTCTCCTGGTGTACCTCCGGGTTCTCCAGAAGGTTCACCACTAGCCTTAGCTTCTTCAGCAGCTTTAGCATCTTCAGCAACTTTAGCTTCTTCAGCAACTTTAGCTTCTTCAGCAACTTTAGCTTCTTCAGCAGCCTTATCTTCCTCTTCTTTAACTTCTTTTTTTATCAATTTATTTTTAACCTCCTTACATCTATATAAATTTTCCATGTCAACCAACTCTTTAAATTCTTTAAACCCGAACCCCATAGCAATTGCATTTGGGTTCTTTGGAGCACTTGCCATTGTATAACCTGCTAGGCGTGTTCCCGGTAAAAGATTCCTGACCAGTTTGTTACCAACCCAATCAAAGTCGGTTGTCATAAACCCGTCGGTATCGTAGGTTATGGAAAATGAATTTAAATTTCCACTCTCCCAATCTTTAATGATTCCAGGAGTGGCAGGATCGTCTTTTAATAATTTTGTATCAACATATAAGCCATATTCCCCATCTGTTAATTCAATAACTCTTGCAGGAGTATTTTCTACATCTGCTTCTCCAAAGAATTCTGGAACATACGGATGCCCCTCACTATGATGAACACCTGCAAGCCTAGCATCCCTTTCAGTATTCACCTGATTTGCAAAATCGTCTAAAGTTATCTTAAGAATCCTATCTGGAATATCTACCCCTTCTTCTTTATCGACATGATCAACATGCGTTGTTGCAATTAATCCATCTACATAAAAACACTTTTCCCCTTCTTTTATTTCAATCCCAACAACAGGGCACATAAATTCTTTTTTCTCTTTTCCCTTTGGAAATGGTTTTGTATCATCATAACCTTTTTTGTTCAACCAAGCATGGTATAAATTTTCTCCTTTCTCTTTTCCATATTGCTTAATGAACCTTGTATGAATTTTTACGAAATCTGGATTTTTTGGCATTTTAAGGATTTAATTTCTTTCCTCCCGCATTTTGTTGATTCTGATTTTGGGTGGCCTTCTTTTGATTAGCCTTATTTTTTGCATCTCTTTCTTGTTGAACATCTTTATTGTTATTATTATTTTCTAATAACATACCTGATTTAACCAAAGTATGTTCCAATTCTTTTTGGGCCTCTTCAACATCTTTTTCATCAATCTCCAAAAACTCTCCTGCCTTTTTAGAAGTCCAAAGTCCCAATCTAATTCTCTGCTCAGCAATTTGAGTTTTTTGCATAGTTGTCTGTGTCTCTCTAACTTCATCTTGAAGATATCCCCTACGGAATTGCATTTTAACACCAAAGAAAGGTACCCAAAGTTCTCTATTATAAGTTGCTTCAAGCTTACTTTGCCAAACACTTATTTTTCTCCAGTAACCTGAATCTGCAAGCCCGCCAGAATCTCCTCCTGCAGCTGCTTTCCCAACTAAAAAAGGAATTCTTCCAACAGGAACACCATACATCATTGCAAGAACACTTGTGAGATATAGGCTCAATTCTTTATGTTCCATTTGGTTTTCAATTTTCATTAATTCTTTGATATCTAAATCTCCAGTAAATACCAGGTTCCCATGTTTATTTTGAATCTTTTTATATTTCTTTAAAGTGTCAATTAAATATTGATGGTTTTTACTTCCTGCAAGTTCTTTTGGTAAAATAAAAACATTGTCAGGCTTTCCACCATTTTCAAAAAAGGAAACATAATTTTGTGTGATTAACCAAAGTAAATAAACTTCAGATAGAATTGCTTCCATGGGTGGGAATGGATATGTTTTTCCATCGAAGGGCATTAATTTGAAAACAAGGATTTCTTCTTTAGTATATTCTTTTGTATTAACTCCAACTCTTTGTATATAACCAAGAACTTCATAAGAATCTGTATTAATTGACATAGTACTCGCTGCAACATGTCTCAATTTTTTTGCTATTTTATCTGAGCTATCTACTTTTAAGATTTTAACCATTCTCTCCGCTTTAAATTCTAATTCTTCAGATTTCACTTCAGGAAAGGCTTCATTTATAGCAAGTACACAAAATTCTTTTAATTGTATATCATCTATTTTTCCAAGCCAATTATAACCAATCCCATTAAGAAGTAAATCATAAATTGTTTCTTCTGCAACATCCTTCCCAATATTTGCTTCCCAAAATTTCTCTGCATTTAAAATTCTATTTCTTCCAGAAGCAGCATCTACTGGCTTAAAACTTATTTGATCACTTAACATATCTGTTGCAATAATCCCAATGAATCCCATAACTTGCGGGGATCTTCTAGCCCATTTCATAAATTGTTTAAAAGAACTTTTATTAGAAGTATCCGCAAATTTAGAAAATTGTTCAACAAAAAGAGAATTTAACAAAGGTAGGTTTTTAGCTCTCTGAAAATCGTTCGTTTTTCTTAGGAATTGTGTGAGTTGGACCATCTTTTTTTAATCTCCAATAAATACCTAATGATTGCTTTACTGCAAAACCCCATGCCAACATTGTGATCCAATTAAACTCCCACCCTAATAGAGCCCATACAGTGAAATTCACTATAAACCCTTCGATAAGAGCTTCTGATAACCACAAGGATAATTGGTTTCTTATTTCAATAAAATCAATTTTATGCAACCACAATTGGGGTGTTTGAATTATTTTATTGAATAAAGTCTGCAGCACGACTAATTTATCCTTTAAGTACTTACTAACTTTAAAACCAATATGATATTTAAACTTTTTGGTATCTGTTGATTCTATTTGAATAAAGGCAGCTTTTCTATTTCCTTCCCGTTTTGACAAACTCTGCTTTACTTCCCTTCTTATAAACCTCATCATAGTCCTCCCTTACTATTTTTCCAGAATAATAATCTTCCTCCAAGGCATGAATATCTTCTGGAGTTAATTTAAAATCTTTGAACAGGTCTTGTTTTATAAAATGCGCACTACGCATACTATTAATTGCTTGCATCTTTTGAAGAGCATACTCTGCCCTTAAAAATTCTTCAGATTTTAAACAACCATCTATATCCTCTTGAATCTTTTTTGTTTGAAGCTGAACTGCAATCATATTACATCTAGCCAAAAAATATCTCCCATTAATAATATTTCTAATGTAATCATTCTTTGTTTTTGCCAACCTTAATTGAATACCGAAGGCGATCTCTTTTTTTTCGACTTTTTCCCTAAGCTTCCTTCGAGCTGCTTCATCTCTAGTTTCTTTTTTTATCTTTATTTTTTTTGGTTTAGTCATGTTTTATACCTCCTTACACTTTCTATATTATCGTTACAGATATTGGGAGATTTTCAGGTTGAATAATCAAACTACAGAATCCAGCAATAGCGTCTGGAAAATCGTCCCTATCTCTTTCATTTTCGTGATGAACTTTTAAAAGATTTCTTGAAGTCTTTTTAAATCTAAGCATACTTAATTGTTTATCACATTCTTTAATATAAGGTACCTTAATCCTTCCCTGTTCTGCAAGCAATTTAAAAAGTGTATAAATCCTTGATTTGTTCTCCAGAGAAAATTCTACAGGCATGGCCATCACACCAAGTTGCTCTACCCTCTTAGTGAAATCTTCAAGTCCTCTTCCAACACCAGTATTATCCCATCCAACCATTGCAACCATTCGTGGTCCTACAGTAGTGATAAGATTTTTTAGATCTTCATCAATAATTTTTGTATAAGTAGTACCTGAAGGATATTCTAACATCTCATAAACATAAGCTTCATCGGCCCAATCTTCAGAACTCTTAGTAATTGGTACACCAATCACCCTAACAGTTCTATCATTAACCTTCCCCCAATCAAAAAATACATAAATTGGTTTTGTGATAACTGAAGGTAATATTGAACTCCTTTCTTCTTGCATATTCTTCCTTTCTGTTAATGTTAAAAAACCACCTTCGGGAGATGTAAAAATAGCAAGAAGTGTTGAATCAATTTGTTCTCTTGTTAAACCTTTACTTAATCTATCAAATTCTTCTTGAGTATTTGTTGGACAATCCAAAAAGTTAAACTGGTACCTATGAAATTCATCATCATTCCATAATTCCCACCCTATCCCTTGTTGACCATTAGGATTTCCAAAAACTATAATCTGGCCTTTTGTTGTATATGTTCTAGGTTGTAAAATTTGTTTGAAAAAATACTCTCCATTTTCATAGAAAGGCAACTCATCTGGAAGCAATAAATCAACAGCATATCCCAAAGCTGCTTCTGTAGCAGGAACACAAATAATTCTACTTTGAGTCAATTCTTTAGCCTGTATAAATGTCTTCCCTAACTCTTCATCATAAACTTCTTCATCTACAAAATGCCTAAAATAAATCTCTGTTTTGGTTTCAGAATCTCCAACATCATATTTATAATCTAATCGAGAATTTTGCAAAAATTGTTTAATTTGCCTAAGAAGATCTTTTGATTGAGGAAGTGTTTTTGAAGTCATCAAAACAGTTTTACCAGGATTATGAAAAGCAAATGTTAATGCCTTTACACAAAGTGCAATTGATTTTCCAATTTGATTTGCAGCAGCAAAAATAACTCTCTTATGGGAGTCATTAATAATTGCATCTTGATAATAATACATTTTAAATCTTTTTTTAGTATACTTAGGATCTTTAAAAAAAGCATAAGCATAAATTGTTGGATCTTGTAAAAGAACATAAGCTTCAGCAATCTCTTCAGGAGTCCCTTCTTCTAAAGTATTTTTTTCTAAAACAACATCCCATGCTTCAAATTTTGCAGCAGTTTTCCTAATCATTTCTACAGGAGCTCCACTAACAATTTCATAGAGAATATCTCCTCTCGCATGCTCTATTGTTGGCCCAATTATCAATTGTGAATTCATTGTTTTACCTTTTTCTTTTTAGAATTTTCAATAATAACAATTGATTCGCGAATTTTTGTTGAAATATCGCTATGCGAAACTTTGTGTAAATGCAAGTTAACACTTTTATCCCCATGCAACGCTTTTTGGATTTTCTCCAAAATATTATTATAAGACTCCACCCATCTTCGTGTATGATCGCTTAAGTACTTTTTATCCCTCATCTCATCTTTAATTCTTTTATCTAAAAAATTCTTAATCTGAACAGCAAGACGTTGTTGTGCTAACACTGGATTTTTCATTTCATTAAGCAATCTTTCAAAATCTTCTTTTGTAAGAATCTTAAATTCCTCATCCTTTTCTTCAGGGTGTTGTGCAGCAGCTTTTTCAAATTCCTTTTGACTTATTTCATCCATTGTTTTTCCTCCTGGTTTAATTAATATACAAAATTATTGCATCTGGCGCACAATCTAGTACGGAGTCTATTCCTCTTTCAGCACTCCTTTTAGAAATGTAACCTTCGCTTGACGCAATTATTTTTCCATTTCTTGCTCTCAATCGGAATCTCCATTGTTCCTTCCGATCTTTGAACACTTCAAATCTTGGTATCATTCTCTCCCTCCTTTTCATTTATTTTATCTTCTTCCTTGAAGATCATAATTCCTGGACTCATCCTACTCCTCTGGAGTTCAAGAGACAAATTAACACCTTTTTCCCATTCCAATTCTTCAATAATCTCAAGAGGGATGTTCACACTATAAACAAGACTTCCATTCGCTCTCTTAATTCTTTGTAATTTTGGCATTTTTAATATCTTGGATAACAAGCTTCATGCGCTTCTGCATCATAATTGTCTAATTTTTTAATTTCCCCAATCTGATCTGCAAACCACAAACACATTTTATATCTTAAATCATCTCTATTTTTGCACCAAATAAATGCAATAGGATATCTCCTTGTGAATGTCTCAACAATTTTTGCTAAAACTTCCGGTTTTGTGTATAATCTACATCCCCCCTTAAATCTTTTTGCTATAAATGTTTTTTCAGTGCATTCAACAAAAACAGCAAAAGACAAATCTTTTTCAATCGCTCTTTGGATTTCTGCAGAAAATCTTTTGTGGTTTTGAATCAAACTTCCATAAAGGTCAATTCCAGACTTTCTTTCAGCATGCGCTTTATTTAAGAGTTCTTCAGTTGTATAATCCCCTTCATCTAATTTTTGCATTTTAACCTTAAAACACTTCGGGTCCCACAATGGCTTTTGTTCACGAGTATCTATAATAATCACTTGTATTCCTCCGAAACCCCATATCCTATTGAAGTAATCTCTGCTTCTTCTGGATTGTCTTTTATTTTTTTATCTAAGATATTTTTGATTTCCTCTGATGTTTTGTCTTTAAATAAGCCTTGCAACATTTCCATCAGTTTTGATAGATCCTTGAAACTTATACTATTTCCGAGGATAAATTTCCCTTTGGTGATTTTGCATTTAATATATCCTCTTCCAAGCTGATCTGCTGCAAAAATCCTATGGAATCCATTATCCACATAAAAAACACTTGGATGATCTATGTCCATCAAAATAGGTACTGGCTCATATGTATCATCTTCTATCTCTTTTCTTATATACTCAAATCTCTCTGCTTCTGTTTTCAAGTTTGGAAATTTCTTAAAGATTCCATCCTTTTCTTGAATTGATAGTTTAGAAAAATTTACCCCCTCCCGAAACATAAAATCATGGTTCCTAAAGGGCGCATCTCTCTTGATTTCTGCCATTAGATCTAGGACCAACATCGATTCTATTTCTATTAACTCTGTTTTGAAACCATGCAATCCATGTCTCCTGTGAAATTCTTTTCTACTGATTATCATCTTATTCTAACAACTCCGGATTTAATTGTATGTGAGAATTATCTTTTATAATTAGACCAAGAGAATTCAATTTTGAAAGAGCATTATTGAATCCACCACTTCCATGTGAATATCCTGTAAGTTCTCCAAGATTCTCTTTTGAGTATGTTTCATAAGGATTATCTAAAAGTAACTGATAAATCTTCTTTGGGCAAACCCCCATGTTGTTCATTATTGCTTCTTTAGAAAAATCAAATTCTCCTGCTATCTCTGAGTCCATTTCCTTAATTTGTAAGGAATTCCCACTTCTTATGATCAAACCTTTATTATTCAATTGAGAAACTGCGTTATTGAATCCTCCTGATTTATGAGAATATCCAGTAAAAGCACCTATATGATGTTTCGTAAATGATCTCTCAGAATGATTATACAAAAAAGAATAAATCTTTTTCGCACAAAGTCCTAAATCCCCAGAAGTATCTGATTCGTTACCTAGGTATTCCCTAGGTTTTGGGGTGTCCATGGATACCCGAGGTAATACCTTCTCCCTTGAAGGAGTATTACTAACAATAGTTGATTTTGATTTAACTATTGTTTTTGGCTTAAAACTATACTCTGACCTATGAACAGGTTTGATTTTTAACATATTTCCAATTTTATCCATTAAACCAAGAAGATTGTTATTTTCTTTCCTCAAGAAAATTATCTCCCCCATCATATCTTTTTCAGCTTCTTTGAAACCCATTTCCCTTACCCTCTCTAAGGCTCTTTCATCAGCAATAGGTTTTGGTTGAACTTGTTTAGAAATTCTTAATTCTTTCTTTAATTCTAAAATCTTATTTTGAAATTCCTTTTTTGTCTTTAGTTCTGTCTCAACTTCTTTTGGAAGATCAATCACATCTTTCAATAGCTTTCTGATGTTTTCAGGTGTTTCTGATGCTTTCAATATGTTTTTACCTGGTTCTGGGTGTGTTGTCTTAACATCTCCAACTTTCAATTTAATAACTTCATCCTTAGAAATTGCCGGTCCATAAGCAAAAAATTCCCCATCATCTAATCTCTTTAAATTATTGCTTTGCTCTTTTGAAGTAAATTGCAAATCGTCGCTTGCTCTTTTTCTATCAATATCCAGGACTGTCCTTCCAACTAAAACATTATTACACTCTGCTGCAGCATCCTTATGAAGTTTAGATATTCTTTGTGTTGCAAGCACTCCACAGAATCCTCTCTTTCTCCCTCTTGTCTGTAAATCAATAACAGAACTTGTTGATTCAGATTTTTTACCTTCCGGACAGAACTGATGGGCCTCATCAACAATAATTAAACAAGTATGCCATAATGGTCTAGGAGCATTAACCAAAGAATCTAAGAATCTTTTGACAAAAGTTATCCTCTCATGATGTTTCAATTCAGATAAATCTATTATTGTAGAAACATTCAACTTCAATAATTTTATGGCCAATAATTCAGCAGTTTGAATATTTGCGGGAATCTCTCCATCTTTCCCAACAAGAAGATAATCATACTTTTCCCGGAGGGTTGAGAATTCTCCTTCAAGATCAATAACAATCTGTTGAACTTTTCCATGAGATTCTTCAAGAAGCCTTCTAATTAACCAGGACTTTCCACCACCTGAATTTGCCTGGATTAATAATCTTGTAGAAATCAATCTAGCTAAATCTATTTTTACATTATTTTTATTTTTAGTTTGTTTTCCAATAATCATTTTAATTTATAGACACTCATAATCTTCTCTGTTTTTTTATCATAGACGATCTCAACATAATTCTTTCGCAGGAAAAGATATTTATCTTTCTTGCTCTTGCTGTGGATCCTCAATCCCTGTTCCAGGATTAATTCAAGGTTTGATTTTTTCTTTACCATTTTTCACCTCCTTCAAAACAAACTTTATTCCTTTTAATTCCAATTTTGCATTATCAGGACAAAAACAATCATCTACATGTTCTTTACAAATCTGACATTGCATATAATCATCTTTCTTATTTCTCTTTAATCTTTTATTAGAAATCCTTACCTTGAGCTCATTTATTCTTTTCTGTATTTTATCCATTTTTATTAATTTACCTCCTGTTTTCTAGGATCAAGAGTATACCAAGAACTTTCAAATCTTATGTCTGTTTTAGGATTTACTGGAATTCCTATTTTCATAATTTTATATTCTTTCCCGTTAATCATTATAGATTTCTTAGTTTTCATTTTCTTGCAGCAATAAATTTAATGAATGGATTGTTTTTGTCATTGCACGCGCCCTAAAGACAAGTTGTAAAATTAATTCAGGAATATAAAGCCCATCATTTTCAAATAAATTTTTAATAACTTCAGCTCTCTCATTGTCAATATTATTAATTTGCTTTTTAATCCTCTCCTTGATTTTCTGATCCATTTGAACTTAAAATCTCAAGTCGCACCTCTTTCCCTGGTTCCTCTTTTAAGATTTCTTTAAGCACCTCCATGGGATTGAGAGTATATACTCCCTTATAAATCTTTCTAAAGTATATACTCACTTGAAAATTAGTTAGAAAATATTTAAAGCCTACTCCTCCAAACAAAATAACCATAAATTCACTACCCCCCCGTGATTACATTATCATTTTCTCACTAACTTAAGATAACGATAGATTTAAAAACCCTACTCTGCTTATAATCTCACAATCTTAATATAATAAGATAATAAAAAAAATGGCTAATATGACACAAATTCACACCAAAACAAAAAGAGGGGGTATTACAAGGTAAATTAGTGTTATCACTAATAAATACTAAGTATTGATATCAACGCCACTATAC
>SDBV01006167.1_pt1 | contig 16689 bp, 15 predicted proteins | sample 2277081 | NCBI WGS metagenome assembly SDBV01 (sample SAMN10402039, study PRJNA504765) | marine sediment metagenome | isolation source: marine sediment core GS10_PC15, 223 cmbsf | place: Arctic Ocean: Southern Knipovich Ridge | collected 2010 | reverse complement strand
CCAGTCGAGCCATATATCAACCATTGAGGCATCCACGGTTTCACGTAATTGCAACTCATACAGGTTCTGATAGCCCTGAACCCTGCGGTAACGAAGTTCATCCAGCGGCCGTACCGGTACAAGATAGGATCGTGCAGTATATTGCCTGCCTTCGTATACGATCACCAGGAAATACACCTTGCCGAAAACCGCTCTGAAGTTTGGACCTGTATGATAAATCCCGGGTGACGTTTCGGAAAGCTGGATTGAATTCGTCCCGGCAACTATTGTTACCAGTGCACCCTCAACCGGTTCAGGTATATCAGCCGGATCGGCCACCGGCCTGCTTATCTTAACTTCATGTGCTTTTCTCTCATTTGTCAGCACCCCTTCTACAACCAGCAGATCAGGCTGATGTGTATTCAGCTCCCATTCAATAGGCTCTTCATTGCAGGAAACCAGCAGGAAAATAAGCCATATTTTTATTAATCCTTTCATCAGAATGTAAAACTATAAGTTAGTGAAGGGACCACCGAAAACAGGTAAATCATCGATGGAACAAGAACTGGAGGTGTTGACAGATCACCGGGAACAATAGGTTCGTCTTTGGAAGTCAGGGTTTTGTTAAAATTAACTGAGAGGGGATTTTTCCTGCCATACAGATTAAAAATACTCGCCACCAGTTTATGCTGGTACCGCCTTGAGGGTTTGCTGAGCTGAATCTCTGTAGAGACATCAAGCCTGTGGTAATCCGGCAAACGGTCGTTGTTCTTTTTCTCGTAGATGGGGACTGCATATCCATTATAATAATAGAAACTGGTAGGAGAGGAGAAGGCTGATCCAGTCATATACAGCCAATTCATTGATACAATCCAGCGTTCCCTGATATTATATGAAACATAGAAGCTGATATCATGCGGCCTGTCCCATGCAGCAGGGTGGACCTCACCATCATACAATCCGTTGATCTGCCTGAATGACCGTGTATAAGCATACCCGATCCAACCGTTCAGCCTCCCGTAATATTTTTTCAGCAGGATCTCAAAACCGTATGCCTCTCCCTCACCAAACCTCAGCTCTGCCTCTATATGAGGGTTTAATAGCATATTTGCATGCTCTTCATAATCAATCTGGTTATACATTTTTTTATAGAAGCCTTCTATGCTAAGGTCCAGGTTGCCCCCTGGGATCTTCTGGAAATAACCCACCGAAAACTGGTCAGCGAGCTGGGGCAGTATGTTTGGCCCTGAAGGCAGGTATACCTCAAGTGTCGTAAAGGGTGAAATAGAATTGGTCACCAGCTGTTCATACTGTGTGGTCCGGGTATAAGATGCCTTCAGTGATGAATTACGCCCGAACTGATAGGTTAGTCCCAGTCTTGGCTCCAGCCTGAAGTAGCTGTTGTATACCTGACCCGCTGCGTAATGAAGGGTATCAACCGGGGAATGGTCCTCCCCGTAGACGTATTCTGTTGATTCCCCAAGGTTTTGCCACAAACTGGCACGAAGGCCATACCGCAGGGAGAGCCGGTTTCCTATCGAGTGGTTATTGCTTGCATACAGAACAACCTCCCTTGCTGTTTTTGGAGAAACAACAGGCACATTGGTATTCGGGTTCTGTCCATCTTCATAATTGCCGGGATTGAAAAGGTGCCTGGAAAGTTTTGCGCCGAAATTGAATGTAATATCAGGATTGGCGTACCATGTATAATCCGACTTCAGACTGAAATTTGAGATCCTGGAATTCCAGTAAGTGTTCTGCTCAACATTGGTCAGAAGATAATAGTCATACTCGCTGCCGTAGAGGGTAGTATTTGAGAACAGCCGGTCACTGTACAGGTGATTCCAGCGGATGGTCCCGGCGAGATTTCCCCAGCTGATTCCTGAAGTGTTTTCAGCATTTGGTCCCTGGCTGTAATAATCTTTTCCTGTATAACCGGATACATGGAGGCGGTCACGTGTACCCAGCCTAATGTTCAGTTTTGCGTTCAGATCAGTAAAATTGAATCTCTGAATACCTGGGTTGAGTTCTCTCATATACCATGCAAAATATGAGGTGCGGCCTGAAACGAAAAATGAACTGTTCCCCTTGCTAAGAGGTCCTTCAACTGAAGCTTTGGCTGTTGCAATCCCAAGGCTGCCATTGACGATTACCCGGTTCATGTCTCCATCCTTTGTCCTGACGTCAATCAGAGATGATAATCTTCCCCCGTGCCGCGCCGGTATGTCCCCCTTATAAATATTAATATCCTTGACAGCATCAGGGATAAAGGTAGAGAAGATCCCCAGGACATGGGCCGGATTATAGATTGGGGCATCGTCAATCAGTATGCGGTTCTGGTCCTTGTTTCCACCGCGGACAAAAAACAGGGTGGACCCGTCACCCTGCAGGGTGATGCCGGGAAGGGCGTCAAGCGATTTTATAACATCCTGTTCGCCCATAAGGGCAGGCATGCGTTCAACCGAGCGGGGTTCAAGATTGATATTTCCGGTACGGATGGCAGAGAGGTCAATCTCGTCATCCATTTTAATAATAACAACCTCCTTGAGCATGGCAGGCTCTTCTTCAAGCTGAATATCAATTACCTGGTTTATAATCAGATCGGTATCCCATAGCAGGGTTTTATATCCTATGTAGGAGATGCTGAATTTATAGGTTCCTGATGGAATGGTAAGTGAATAGAAACCAAATTCATTCGATATGGTACCTTTTTCAAGTTCGGGGACATATACTGTTGCACCGATCAGAGCTTCATTTGACCGGGTATCCCTGACATATCCACTAAGTGTGAAATGAAAGGGACCTGAAGGTTCTGTTTGCATTGAGCGCCTGGATGGTTTAACAACAACATGGTCTTCCACTATTATAAATTCAAGTTTTGCCTGCCTTGACAGGTCCTCAAATGCCCTGGCAATGCTTGCCTGGGTAACCTGGATGGAAACCCTCGTTTCAAGGTCTATCTTTTTTGAACTGTATGACAATTCAATATCTCCCTGCCTGCTGATTTCCTGGAGTACATCCTCCAGTCTGCCATTGAATATGTTAAGGGTGATTTTTTGGGTAAGGTCAGGCTGGGACATCACCCCTGGTATTATGCTGGTCAGGAGCAGAATGCTGAGTATGCCTGTCCTCATTCTCCTCATTGTCGTTGGATCTAATTGGATTCCTTTAGCAGGATCCGGCCGTTATACTCGACAACCTCAATATCCAGCGTAGCTGCAAGTACATTCAGTATGGCATCAAGAGACTGCTCATGAAATGTTGTAGTAATCTTTGATATTTTCAGGGAATCGGAGGGGATGAATATTTCCGATCCGTATACCTTGTTAAGGGCGCCTGCAACTTCTTCGAGCGACTGATCTTCAAATACGAAGCTCCTGGTTTTCCATGCAAGGTAATTTTTGTCGATTGCAGTCGAGAGACTCAGGTTTTCCTTTGACTTATTGTATACAGCCTTGCTGCCTGGTTTGAGTATTATGGTTTTCGGTACCTCCCCATGCCAGGTCACTGCCACCTGCCCTGTTTTAACAATAACCTCAATTTCCTCGTTGGTTTCGTAGGCATTCACATTGAAGGAGGTGCCGAGTACCCTGATATCAACCTCTCTTGTTTCGATTACAAAGGGCCACTCCGGATTTCCGGTTACCTCGAAAAATCCTTCTCCCTCCAGACTGACACTCCGCTGATCTTTTTTGAACTTCTTCGGGTAGACCAGGATGGAATTACTGTTCAGGGTAACAGAGGAACCATCCGGCAGTATAAATTCCATGGAATTTTCAGCAGTGGTCATAGTATGGGAACCAACATTGCGGGAAGTGTAGAGTCCGCCAAGAACAAGAGCAATAACTACAACAGCTGCAACAGCAATCCTCGTTGCCATGAAGATTACGGGGCGGCTTCTTTCGCCTGGTTCTGAACTCTCATCTTTTCCGGAATCTTCGGCAGATCGGGAACTGCCATCATTTATATCCAATGTGGTTGAGGCCTGCTCGATCAGAGACTCCTGATGATTCCATTCTGCCTCCAGGTCGAGTGTTGCAATGGAACTAACAACATCCATTTTTCCCCAGACAGCTTTGTATTTTTCAAATAGTTGACGATTATTCTCAGAAGCCTCCATCCAATCCTTCAGCTGCTGCTTATCCTGGTCGTTGGCTTCTCCAGATAAATGCCTGGTAATCAATTTAATATCAATATGTTCTTCGTTTGTGTTCATAATTTTCTTCATTCCTTACACACAGGAAAAGATCTTTACCCTTATCAGGACATATGGTTTATTATGAATAATATCAGTATAGTCAAATAATCAGCAAGTTTTTCTCTCATTATCTTAAGTGCCTTGGACATCTGAGCTTCAACGGTTTTTATGGAAATATTCAGTTTTTCAGCTACCTCAGCATACTTTAGTCCCTCGAACCTGTTCAGCGTAAATACCTCCCGGCATTTTTCGGGCAATGCCTGCAAAGCATCATAGATCCTCTCTTCAAGTTCCTGCACCTCAAGCCTGTCGGTCCCATCAGCAAACTCTGTGCTGTCAAGACGTTGTAAATGAGTCTCATCCCTGTCAAACTTTTTCTCGTCACGAATGAAATTCAGGCAGCGGTTATGCACCGAGGTGAAAAGGTAGGATTTCAGGGATGAACTGGTATCTACTTTCTCCCTTTTTTCCCAGAGGTTCAGGAATACATTATGCACGATTTCCTTGGCAGTATCCTGGTCCGGTACATATTTAAGGGCGAATAGTGTGAGTCCCGGGAAAAATGACCTGAACAATTCCTCAAATGCGGGTTTGTCAAGTGAACCGGTGATATTTCTTTCCTTGGCTGTCACGCAGTTTATTGCTATGCCCTAAATATAGGAAGAATATGAAGATTGTAATTCAAAATTAGCATGCCTGACCTGACATAGATTTATTCTTTGCGGTTATTAAGCTTCAGATGTAATACTAATATGTATATGCCATGAAAAGGAATGAAATTAGCAATAAGCCCGGTTTTCGGGTATTAACCAATGAAGAAATGACTAAAACCAGGGGTGGTAAATGTTTTTTTCCCATACTTTATGCACAAGATTTTTTCAGAAAATTGCTGGATAAAATACGTGAATAGTCCCTTGAAAAATCAGTACAGCTTCCCAGGCAGGACTTAATTGGAATCGGGAGAGTGAAACGACGAAGATTAATTTTTTGTCTGTCAAATCAGCTTAAGACAATTGATTATATTCGGGTCTGATTTGAAATCCACATCTAATGACAACATTAAAATCTGTTTTTGTCCTGCTAACTGTCGTTTGCAGCAGCACATATCTGAATGCACAGGAAAATCCTGATACCAGCTATTGGAGCCATTCAGGAAAAGCCGGTATTACTTTTTCCCAGGTTGGACTTTCAAACTGGTCAGGGGGAGGAGAACCCTCCGCATCCTTTAATGGTCTTGTTTTTTATAGTGTGAAATATGAAAAGAATCCACATTTGTGGCAGACAATCCTTGATGCAGGATATGGAGCGCAGCGTCTCGGAGAATCAGACAAAGGCTTTAAGAAGACCGATGACAATTTAGTTCTGACCTCACGTTATGGTTACAAAATTGGTAATAAATGGTATCTCTCTGCCCTGGGTAATCTGCGGACCCAGTTCTACGATGGATATGTATACGAGAACGATACGGCCATTCTTGTCTCAAAGTTTATGGCACCGGGTTATTCAAAACTTGGTATTGGTATTACCTATAACCATAAGTTTGCTGATAATGAGTCTTTCTCATTTACATTTTCTCCTGTCAACGGGAAAACAACTTTCGTGACGGATGATACACTTTCTGCAAGGGGTATGTATGGGGTGGAGCCTGGTAAGAAGTTACGATTCAGGGGTGGGATGGACCTGATGGTAGCGCTAAACAAAGACCTTGTAAAAAACATCCGGCTTACAACCACACTATCTATGTTTATACCTTATGAGGATCTTTCAGTTGTTGATGTAAACTGGGATATGTCTCTCTGGTTTAAAATCAATGAATTCTTCTCGGCCAATATTAATACAAAGCTTGTATACGACCAGGATGTAACCTTTCTGGATGATGCCGGTCAGCCTTATAATTCTGCCGTTCAATTCAAAGAAGTACTGAGTATCGGATTGGTATATTCATTTTGATCTTCCGGAAGGATACCTGTACCACACGGAATATATTTTTTATTGTAAATTTGAGAAAAGCGAATTACTTACTAATTCTATTACTTTTTCTACATGAAGATTGAATTTGATTTATCCCCTGAACAATTTTCCGATAAGCTTGATAGGTTCTGGTCACTCTCGGGTGATAAAATCAGGCTGATTGAAAAGGATTATGATAAGAGCCAGGGCTCACCTGTTTTTACTGTTGGAGGGAAATATTCCACGCGGGGGTGGACTGAGTGGACTCAGGGATTTCAATATGGATCGGCCATTATGCAATTTGATGTTTCCGGGGATGAATACTTTCTGAATTACGGCAGGGAGAATACCTTAAATCTTATGGCGCCCCATGTAAGTCATATTGGCGTACACGATCATGGATTTAACAATGTCAGTACGTATGGTAATTTGCTTCGGCTTATGCTGGAGTCGAAAATACCTGCAAATGAATGGGAGAGAAACTTCTATGAACTGGCACTTAAAATAAGCGGCGCTGTACAATCAAGCAGATGGACAAAAATAAAGGAAGGTGGATTCATATACTCATTTAACGGTCCCCATTCATTATTTGTGGATACAATACGTACCATTCGTGTACTTATGATAAGCCACCTGCTGGGACATGTTTTTCAGGGGGAAGGTGATGAAAGAATAGATCTTCTGGGAAGAGCAATTCAGCATACAAAGGCAACTTCAGATTATTCCGTGTATTATGGCAAAGGCAGAGATGGATATGATGTCCGGGGGAGAACAGCTCATGAGAGCATTTTTAATGTAATTGATGGAAATTATCGTTGTCCGAATGCTCAACAGGGATTTAGCGGTTATACAACGTGGACGCGGGGATTATCCTGGGCAATGTGCGGTTTCGCAGAGGAACTGGAATTATTCGATTTGCTGCCTGAAGAATCCTTGAAAAGTTATGGAGGTAAAAAGGAAATAGAAAGTTTTATGCTTGAGGCGGCCAAAGCAACCTGTGATTTTTATATTGAGAATACCCCGGTTGATGGAATTCCTTATTGGGACACAGGGGCACCTGCCATTCATAAAATGGAAAGGCTGCTTGATCAAAAGGCCGACCCTTTCAATGAACATGAACCTGTTGACAGTTCTGCTGCAGCGATCGGTGCACAGGGATTGCTTAGACTTGGCAGATACCTGGAGAGGAAAGAACCAGAGCTGGGCAAGAAGTACTGGCAGGCCGGTTTATCGGTTATGAAGACATTACTGGATGAACCATACCTCAGTACTGCTTCCAGTCACCAGGGAATTCTGTTGCATACCATTTATCATGAGCCCATGGGGTGGGACAATAAACCGGATAAAAATCGTGCAGCATATGGAGAGTCAAGCATGTGGGGAGATTATCATATGCGTGAAGCATCGCTTTACCTGTCAAGAATATTAAAGGATCAGAAATACTACACGTTTTTTGGATGCATAGAAAATCTTTCAATATAATTTGTGACTGATGGCAACCGAGATCAAAAGCCTGGATGGGCTGTGCATTCACACCATTACAACAAAGCCTCTTGAATTTGAACTTGCCTGCTCAAAATATTCAGAGATCGGTGTTAAAGGTATTTCCATATGGAGGGATGCTGTGGCCGATTTGGATTACAGAACTGTAAAAGACTGTTTGAAGAAAAATGATCTTAGTCCCGTCTCCTATGTAAGGGGTGGTTTTTTTCCGGCTCAGGAATCAGAAAAAAGAAATGTGGCTGTAGATGATAACATTAAAATGTTACAGGAGGCTGCTGAGATGGAAATCCCGATGTTGGTTCTTGTCTGTGGTGCAGAACCCGGGCAATCCCTTCAAACTTCAAGGGAACAGATTAAGGAAGGAATTGAAAATATTCTGCCCAGGGCTAAAGAGCTTAATGTAAAACTGGCGATTGAACCCCTGCATCCCATGTATGCAGATACACGTTCGGCAATAACCTCTCTAAAGCAGGCAAATGAATTGGCCGAGTTTTTTAACAATGATTTTGTGGGTATTGCAGTAGATGTTTACCATCTCTGGTTTGACGATGATTTAGAGAACCAGATTAAAAGATGTGGCAAACAAAACAACCTGTTCGCATATCACATTTGTGACTGGAATGTTCCGACAGATGATATGCTTCTGGACAGAGGATTAATGGGAGAGGGTTGCATACCTTTAAAAAAAATCAGAGGATGGGTCGAGGAGGCCGGATTTTCAGGATATAATGAAGTGGAAATATTCTCTACGAAATTTTGGGAAAGTGATATGGATGTGTTCCTGGGTAAAATAGTCAATGCATATATTAACCACAGTTAAGAAAAGGATTTAAGATGAAAGTACACAATGTAGGAATTATTATGAACGGTGTTACCGGCAGAATGGGTAAGAATCAGCATCTCATGCGTTCCATCGTTGAAATCATAAAGCAGGGAGGTGTAAAAATTTCAGATAGTGAATATATTATGCCGGATCCAATTCTGGTCGGACGAAATGAAGCCAAGCTCAAGGAGCTCTGTGAATTATCAGGAGTTGAGAAATATACCACGGATCTTGACAGTGTGATTTCAGATCCTGCCTATGAAATATACTTTGATGCCCAGGTTACCGGGAGGAGGGCGGAGGCTGTAAAACTGGCCGCATCCAATGGGAAACATGTTTATTGTGAGAAACCAATTGCCTCTGATTTTAATACGGCGATTGAACTGTATGACTTTTGTGAAAAGGCTGGTATTAAACATGGGGTGGTTCAGGATAAACTCTGGCTTCCCGGATTGCTGAAGCTAAAACGACTTATACAAAATGATTTCTTTGGTGAAATATTATCTATTCGGGGCGAGTTCGGATACTGGGTATTTGAGGGTCATACCGTTCCTGCACAAAGGCCGTCATGGAATTACCGTAAGGAAGATGATGGTGGAATTATTATCGATATGTTATGTCATTGGAGATATGTATTGGATAATTTATTTGGAAGCGTCAAATCAGTATCATGTCTGGGAGCAACCCATATAAAAGAGAGAATTGATGAGCAGGGCAATGCTTACAAATCTACCGCTGATGATGCAGCATATGCTACCTTTGAACTTGAAGGTGGTATTATAGCCCACTTTAACTCATCCTGGTGCGTGCGTGTCAGACGGGATGATTTGCTGACCATACAGGTGGATGGGACAAAAGGCTCTGCAGTAGCCGGATTACGTGACTGCTATACACAACATTATGGCAATACTCCAAAACCTGTCTGGAATCCTGACATTCCGAATCCCATAAAATTCTATGAAGGATGGTCAGAAGTTCCTGAACAGGAGGTCTTTGAAAATGCTTTTAAAGTTCAATGGGAACTGTTTCTTAAACATGTCGTTAAGAATGATCCCTTCCCCTGGAATCTGAAAGAAGGGGCTAAAGGAGTTCAGCTTGCCGAAAAAGGTCTTCAAAGCTGGGCAAAAAAAGCATGGGTGGAAGTACCAAAAATATAGGTAGAACATTAATATGAAAAAAACAGCGTTAATTACCGGAGGATCAAGAGGTATAGGTCTGGGAATTGCAATTGAACTGGCGAAAGAAGGAATAGATCTGGCTATCAATGGAGTTCGTCCTGAAAAACAGGTAGAAGATGTTTTAGAGAAGCTCAGGGGACATGGAATAAGAGTAATTTATTGCCAGGGAGATATCAGTCAGAAGGTCAGCAGAGAAACGGTTCTTGAAAAGATCCGTAAGGAGTTTGGACAATTAAACTTCCTTGTCAACAATGCCGGTGTGGCGCCAAAGGAAAGAAATGATATACTGGAAGCCACCGAAGAAAGTTTTGATTATGTGATGAAAACAAATCTCCAGGGACCGTATTTTCTTAGTCAGTCTGTGGCAAATTGGTTGGTTGAACAAAAAAAGGAGGATGCCGGTTTCTTTGGCTCAATTATCAATATTACTTCAGTTTCTGCAACTGTCGCTTCTGTAAACCGGGGAGAATATTGTATCAGTAAAGCAGGTTTGAGCATGATGACTAAACTGTTCGCTGCCCGTTTGGGTGAATATGACATTCCGGTTTACGAGGTGCGCCCGGGTGTAATAGAAACCGATATGACCGCTGGTGTAAAGCAAAAATATGACAAACTTTTTCAAGAGGGACTAAGCGTTCAGCCGAGATGGGGACAACCGGAAGATGTTGGAAAAGTTGTACTGGCCCTGGTCAAAGGTTTATTCCCTTACTCAACCGGCGAGGTCATAATGGTAGATGGCGGATTAACAATTCCCAGATTATAATAAATTAAAAATTACAGCAATGAAAGCCTTTAAGAATACACTGATTATTTCACTCCTGATTTGCGCAACCATACCCTTCTCGAATGCCCAGGATGGCCGGAATAGGGAATCTGTTGCCGGAGGTGCCTCGTTCTGGCTGGAACCTCTCTGGGGCACTCAGATAGACCCTCGCTGGAAAGCAGGAGAAGTCATTGGTGATGTGGAAGATGGAATTACTGTTGAGTTCGTTGAGTTCTCTGCAGACGGCAAGTTACTGGTCACCGGAAATGGACAGGGAGAAGTTTATGTTCTCAATGCTTCCGATGGTAGCATAAGGCACAGGTTTACATATATTACTAAGGAGGAAGTCAGTCGCCTTGACAGTAAATTGGTTTCCGGTATTTCCGGAGGATTAACAAAATCGCTGGAAGTCGAGTGTGGTGCTTTCACTTCCGATGGCAGGTTTGTGGTAGTTGGGGGCAACCTCAACGGTATTAAGATATTTGACCTTTCTGAGGGATTGCTGGTCAGGCATATTGAGGTCAATGACGAAGTTGATGGACTTAGTATTTCGCCCGATGGCCGGTTTTTAGCCTATGCATCCCGTCGTTCAGCGATAGTATTGGGGATAAAAAATTGGGAAATGCTGAAAAATGTCGAATATGGAAAGGATAGCAAGGGAAGTGTTGTTAATTCAATTCACTTTACTTCGGATGGAAATTTCATGGTCATTGCCGGCAACGCCGGTGATGTAATGCTTGTCAGAACCAGTGACTGGAATTCAGTAGGGGATGGTCTTATTCCTGACGCGACTTCTATTAAGTCTGTACGTTTCTCACCCGACGAGAGGCTTGTTGCTGCCGGGAATGGTGGAGGGGAGGTAACTGTCTGGCGTACCTGGGATATGTCATTGGTTAATCAATACTCCAGTTTAGTATATATAGAGGCCGTTGCCTGGAGTTCCGACGGGCGCTATTTGATTGCAGGAGGCCGCGATGATGGTGAAGGGCGTATAAGAGTTTTTCGAACCAGCGACTGGCAAATGGTAGGTAATCCCACGGTTCTGGCTGATGGTGCAAGCATCGAGTACATAGATGTTCATGGTAACCTGATAGCCGTTGCCGGTGAAGACGCACATGTACGCCTGTATCGGATATCTATGATCGAACCCTAAACTTGAAATCTTATGAAAACTTTTGATATTGCAGTAATCCAGGGTGACGGAATAGGCAAGGAAGTTATTCCTGAAGGAATTAAGGTTCTGGAAAGTATGAGTACCCGATTTAATATTTCCTTTAAATGGGATGAGTTTGATTGGAGTTGCCAACATTATGCGAAGTCCGGAAAAATGATGCCTGATGATGGCTTGCAACAACTCGCGAACAAAGATTCAATCTTTCTGGGTGCAGTTGGTTTTCCCGGGGTCCCTGACCATATTTCCCTGTGGGGTTTATTAATTCCTATACGAAGGACGTTTCATCAATACATCAATTTACGGCCTGTGCGATTATTTGAAGGTGTTCCTTGTCCACTGGCGGGAAGAACCGCAGAAGATATCAACCTTATGATAGTCCGGGAAAATAATGAAGGCGAGTATTCTGAAATCGGTGGGAGAATTTTTCAGGGGACAGAGGATGAAATGGTGAGCCAGCAAAGTGTTTTTACACGCCGGGGTGTTGACAGGGTGATGCGATATGCATTTGAACTGGCCGGCACACGCCCTGAAAAGCATCTTACTTCTGCTACCAAATCAAATGGGATTGTTCATACAATGCCATTCTGGGACGAACGTTTCGCTGCTATTAAAAAAGAATACCCTGATATACGTACAGACCAGTATCACATCGACATTTTAACAGCCTATTTTGTGCTGCATCCGGACTGGTATGATGTGGTGGTTGGCTCAAATCTTTTTGGAGATATTTTATCTGATCTTGCTCCGGCTGTTGCAGGCACTATTGGAATTGCCGCTTCTGCCAATATAAATCCTGAGCGCGAATATCCTTCGATGTTTGAACCTGTTCATGGTTCTGCACCGGATATTGCCGGTAAAAAAATTGCCAATCCCATTGCAACTATATGGTCGGCTGCAATGATGATGGAGCACCTGGGACAAGAGGAAGCCGCCGAATCTATCATGAGAGCAATTGAAATTGTCCTTAAGGAGAAGATAGCTCATACACCTGACATGGGAGGCAATGCAAATACTAAGGATTGCGGCGACGCCGTGGTGGATGTATTAAAAGATCTCCTATAGCCAGAGTTTTAACCAGGGTATCCCAACCAAAATTAAAACTCCGATAAAAATAATTCCGAAAAGAGCCCCCAGACGCCAGAAAGTTTTTGAGGGTATATACCCTAACCCGTACCAGATGGGACTTGCACCGGTTGCATAGGGTGTAAGTATTCCCATTAAACCAAGTGAATACAATAGCAGGTAGGTCAAAAGGGTGAAATTCACGCCTTCAATATTTCTGCCTGTAACTAAAAATAATATCAACAAAGCTGTCGCATGGGCTGTTGAACTTGCAAACAGATAATGGATAAAGTAAAACACAAGCAATAAAAATACCAGGATGAGTGCAGGTGAAAAGATTGAAATTGCTGATGTAATTTTGATTGCAAACCAATCCAGAAATCCAACATTGTTTAGTCCCCCGGCAAGGGTAACCATTGCTCCAAACCATATAAAAACATTCCAGGCAGCCTTATTCGTTAAGATATCGTTCCAGGAAATAATATTAAATAAGACCATGAGGCAGAGAACTGCCAGGGCGGTGAGAGTTGCATGAATTCCCAGAAAACTTCCAAATATCCATAGTAATAAGGCCATGCTGGCCAGTAGGGTCATTATAATCTCATTTCTGCTGATTTTGCCCATCTTCTTAAGTTCATTTCCAGCCCATACCGGAATAGTCTTAGAGATCTTTATGGTTGGAGGATAAACAAAATATGTTATTAAGGGTACTGACAGGATTAGTATTATGCCAACAGGTAAGAAGTAAAAAAACCATTCTGTCCATGAAGGAACCGGGATTCCTGCATCCAGGACAAGGCTTTTCGCTAAAACATTTGTTGCCAGAGCCGTATAAAACATTGAACTTGTTACACAGGTACTGGCTAAAGCCACCCAGGAAATGTAGGATCCTATTTTACGGGGGTCTTTGTCCGGGGAAGAATCATAAAGAACCGGAATATTTCGAACTATTGGGAAAATTGTCCCTCCACTTCTTGCGGTATTTGAAGGCATAAATGGTGCGAGGATTAAATCTGCCAAAGCAATTGCATATCCTAATCCGAGGGTACTCTTCCCCATTTTGCTCACCAGAATCAGGGCAATCCGTTTGCCCAAACCGGTTTTCTCATATCCCAATGCAAAATTAAATGCAATAACAATGAGCCATACAGTTGTATTGGAAAATCCGGATAAGCCCCATGCTATTACATTTCCTGAAGGTCCAATTTTTAGTATACATGCTATTACAACCCCCAGGAGGACAATATAGGCTGAAGGGAACGGTTCAAGTATTAAGCCAATAAATACGCAAACAAACAGAGAGAAGTAAATCCAGCTATCCTGTGATAATCCTACCGGTGCAGGCAAAAAGCTCATTATCAAGCCAATAATGACGATTACACCAAATATTACAAATTTCTTCATATCATGGATTCAATGAATGATCAGTTTTTATCTTCGATGGAAATCCCCATTTTTTTCATCAACTCGGTGGCATTCAAAGTCTGGCAGGAGCCCCTTCTAAGTTTGTAATCAAAAATAAATTCTTCTTTCTCGATCTGCACTTCGAAGCTATAATTAAGAAGGCGGCCGGGGAATTCCTCTTCAAGCTTGCTTAGTTCAAGGTCATGGGTTGCAATCATTCCCCCGCAATTCTCCTTTAGCAATTGCCGTATAAACATTTCAGAGCCAAAATGCTTGTCCCTCGAATTTGTCCCTTTAAGGATCTCGTCAAGTATAACCATCACCTTTTCCCCTGTTTTCAAAACCTCAATAATCATCCTCAGGCGCTTCAGTTCTGCATAGAAAGTGGATTCCCTGCTGCTCAGGGAATCTTTGACCCGCATACTCGACAGAATTCGGACCGGTTTCCATTTCATTTTTGATGCATATACCGGTGACCCGGCATTTGCCAGCACAAGGTTTACACCTACTGTCCTCAGGAAAGTACTTTTCCCGGCCATATTCGAACCGGTGATCAGCATAAACTCTCCTGTCTGACTGATTTTCATTTCATTACGGATATTCTCCTTTCCGGGTATAAGTGGGTGCCCAAGAGACTCAGCCTCTATCATAATTTCATCTTTGCTAATAACAGGATATACGGAATCAGGATTATTAAACCTGAAGTTTGCCAGGCTGTTCAGAGCTTCAAATTTTCCCAGGATGTCAAACCATCCGGGAACTTCAGCGGCGTTAGCGGTTTTCCACTTCTCAAGCCAGAGAACACATAGCAGGTCCCACATAAATACTCCATTCAGTACTACAGCCATGACCATATTCAGTCTGTGGTCGAACCGGATAACAAGTCTTGCCAGTTTTTTCAGCTGAAGTCCCGCACTGATACCTGAAGATGATAATCCTTCTTTAAGTTCCCTGAGGTTTTCCGATTTGAAATTTTCTTCTTCAACCAGTCGGATGAGATTTGCAAAATTGTTAATCAGGTTATATTTCCGGCTGACCTGATTATGATGGTGGTTTATCTGCCGGAGATTCACCCCAACGATACCCAGCTGTAGCAGAACAAAGAATATGGGTATGTTGTATGGGATCCAGAGGAAGGCAAGTACAAGGCTCAGGATAGTAAGTGATGGGAGAACGACGAGAAAAATCCTGTAAAACCTGTTTTTGGTATAGTAAGGTTGTTCATCAAGCCAGATATTGAGTTGAGTTAAATCCTCCCTGGTTTCCTCTGACATTCTTCCACTGGCAAGAAATAACTGTCTCCAGTTAAGTTTTTCCGATAATTCCTCAATGGCTTCATGCCTGGTCAATATATCATCGGCTTCTGAAGGTTGGCTTAAGAGGTCCGCCAGCCTGTCACCACCCTTGCTGAGACTGGTCCGGTTAAGGTACTGAAAGAGAGAGTTTTCTCCAAATATGTCGAGGTCAGAAGAATTTGGGTGGCTGGCATCGAAATATTCCACACCTGAATCAAAGCCATCATAATTCCAGTCCAACACCCCTACCTCATCCTCATTAATTCGGATCAGTTCTGTGAGCATCTTTCTCCGGGCCGTAAGTTTTGAACTCATCCTTACAAAGACAAAAAGCAGAATTATTGCTGAGATGGAGAGTATTATTGCCAGGATAGGGTTTGAATTGAGCTGGACTGCCAGAAAGAAAATTGAAAGGACAAACAATAGCAGGCGGATCAGGGAATACCAACCCGATTTTTTCCTGATTTGCTCAGTTTCAAGTCTATGGGCCTTTGTTATTTTTTGGTATATGCTCCGTGCGTTGTCAGGCATTATTAAAGGAGTTCATCGAGGATCTTTTCCGCATCATCAACATAACTGCCACATTTTTTTTCAAAGTAGGCACCTTGTTCGGCTTCCTCAGCACCTTCCTTAGTCTTCAGGTCTACACCCATCAATTCCCTGCAATCAAGGCTGCCATGCAATTCGATAAAACGCCGGTTAAATTCTTCTATAAGTCCATATGTCTTGTCCCTTGCTTTTTCATCGTCCGGATTCACCCTGCCATATTTTGCACCGATGACCATATATGCTCCTGCAACCGCTCCGCAGGTTTTTTGCATCATCGCCATCCCTGCGCCGAACCCGGTGGTGATTTTAAGGGAGTCCGTAACTGAAATTCCTGTCATTTCAGAATGGGCTGCAAATACTGATTGAGCGCAATTTAATCCCTTGCGGAAAAGCCGGCCAGCTGCTTCTTTTGCCATAGCTGAATATTTTTTTGATGATTATTTTGGAAAATTACTTATTAATCCTCTAAATTTAGCTGATATATCAGTGAAAAAAACACAGTAATATCCAAATATGAATGATCTTGATATATTAATGGTAATTGCCTTTATCTGCATTGTCTGGTCTATTACATCCCTGATGATCCTTTCGGGCAAAGTTTCAAAGAGTGGTACAAGGGTACATTTCTTTCTGATTACACTTTTGTTTTTCCGCTATATATCAGTTTATGAGGAGATGACAAAGAAGAAAACCGGCAAAAGGGGACCCCTGGTCTATCATTTTGTTATTCCACTCTGGATTGCATTGATCCTGGTTATTGTCTGGATACTGCTGTCACTAGCTGGTTAAATCTCCTGCTTCTCAGGCACGG
>SDBV01006166.1_pt1 | contig 16689 bp, 20 predicted proteins | sample 2277081 | NCBI WGS metagenome assembly SDBV01 (sample SAMN10402039, study PRJNA504765) | marine sediment metagenome | isolation source: marine sediment core GS10_PC15, 223 cmbsf | place: Arctic Ocean: Southern Knipovich Ridge | collected 2010 | reverse complement strand
AAAATGGTTTAAGATTTTGATAATTGCGAGTTTGATTGGAGGTGCTGTTTCATTGATAATTGGAAACGATTTCCTGATGTTTAGCTTCTTTTTTATAGCAATTGTTACAAGTAGAAGTTTAAAGAAGTAATCTTATAAACTCTTTTTTTGTCTTGATTTTATGTTATACATAATTGGTTTAGGATTAAATGTTGATGGAATTTCAAAGTATGGGTTAGAAGTTGTTAAAAGATGTAAGAAAGTTTATCTTGAAAATTATACTGTTGATTTTCCTTATTCTGAAGACGAATTTAAAAATATAATTGGAAGAAAGATTTTTTCTGCAGACAGAGAATTTGTTGAAAGTTTGAAGATTATTGATGAAGCAAAAAAAATGGATGTTGCTCTCCTTGTTTATGGGAGCCCTCTTACAGCCACCACCCATATTTCATTAATTCAAGAAGCAAAAATATCCGGCATAAGATATAAAATAATCTATAATGCTTCTATATTAGATGCTGTTGCTGAAACCGGATTACAAGTTTATAAATTTGGAAAAATAGCAAGTATGCCAAAGTGGGATAAAGAGAGGAATTTCATCCCAGATAGTTTTATGAAAATTGTGCAGCAAAATCAATCTATTAATGCTCATAGTTTAATTTTAATTGACCCTGAACTTGAGTTTCAGGATGCTTTGGAAGAATTAGAAAAATCTTCTGAGAAAGAAAAAATCAAATTAAAAAAAATTGTTGTTGGCCAGGCCTTAGGAACAAAATATAAAAAAATTTATTATGATTATGCAAATAAATTAAAGGATGAGAAAATTAAATCTCCCTATTGTATAATTCTCCCCAGTAAGCTTCATTTTGTTGAGAAAGAAGTTCTTGAAGAATTGAGTAAATAATAAAAAATTTAAAAAGATTCAAAAACATATAAGAAATATGTATGACTTTAAAAAAACAGAACAAGAAATTCTAAAATTTTGGAAAGAGAAAAAAATTCCTGAAAAAGCTAAGAATAAAAATAAACAAAGTAAGAAAACCTTTTATCTAATGGATGGTCCTCCTTATGCAACTGGGCATATTCACATGGGAACTGCTTTGAATAAAATTCTAAAAGATGTTTCTATAAGAATGAAAAGGATGCAGGGGTATAATATTTTTGATAGAGCTGGTTATGATACACATGGGGTGCCGATAGAGTATCAGGTAGAAAAAGAAATTGGAAGTAAAGGAAGAGAAGATATAGAAAAATTTGGAGTCAAGAAATTCATTCGAAAATGTAAGAATTTTGCTACAAAGTTTATTGGAGTTATGAACAAGGAATTTGAAGATTTAGGTGTTTGGATGGATTTCAAAGATCCTTATCTTACATTAAGCCCAGAATATATTGAAGCAATTTGGTGGACATTTAAACAAGCTGAAAAAAAAGATTTGCTTTTTTTAGGAAAATACTCAGTACATGTTTGTCCGAGATGTGAGACAGCTGTGGCTTATAATGAAATTATTTATACAACACAAGAAGATGATGCAGTTTATGTTAAATTTCCTTTAAAGAATGAGAAAAATAAATTCTTAATAATATGGACAACTACTCCCTGGACTTTGCCGGGAAATACAGGAGTTATGGTTCACCCTAATTTTACGTATCAAGAAATAGAAGTTCACGGAGAAAGATGGATTATAGCTAAAGAACTTGTTCCAAAAATAATGGATGAGTTAGGAGTGAAGTATATTGTTAAAAAAGAATATAAAGGGAAGGAAATGGAAGGATGGAAATATAAAAATCCTCTTTTTAAAAATTTGAAAATAAAATTAAAAAATAGTTACAGGGTTGTGTTATCTTCAAGATATGTAAATTTAGATGAGGGAACAGGATTAGTACATTGTGCTCCTGGACATGGGAAAGAAGATTATGAAGTTGGAAAAAAAGCTGGACTTGATATGATTGTTCCTGTTGATATTTCTGGAACTTTAAAAGAAGAAACAGGAAAATATAAAGGTAAGAAAGCGAGAGTTGTTGATGCAGAAATTATTCAAGATTTGAAAAAAGACAATTATCTTGTTCATAAACATACTTATTCTCATGATTATCCTTTATGTTGGAGATGCAAAACTCCTTTGTTAATGTTAGCAATACCTCAATGGTTCTTTAAAATTTCAGATATTCATAAAAGGCTTTTAGAATTGAACAAAGAAATTAACTGGATTCCGAAATTAATGGAGAAGAGAATGAAGGCTTGGTTAGAAGGAATTTCTGATTGGCCAATCTCAAGACAGAGATATTGGGGGACTCCTCTTCCAATATGGATTTGTGATAAATGTGATAATAAGATAGTAGTTGGAAGTATTAAAGAGTTAGAAAAACTTTATGGCAAAAAAATAAAAGAGCTTCACAAACCAGATATTGATAAAGTTAAATGGAAATGTAAAAGTTGTAAGGGAGAGATGAAAAGAATTCCTGAAGTTTTGGATGTGTGGTTTGATGCTGGAGTTTCAAGCTGGGCTGCCTTGGGTTTTCCTCAGAAAAAAAATAATTTTGAGAAATTCTGGCCTGCTAATTTAAATACTGAAGCGACTGACCAATTTAGAGGGTGGTGGAATTCTCAACTTATACTTTCTACTATTGCTTTTAACAAAAAACCTTTTGAGAATATCATGGTTCACGGCATGATTACTGACATAGAAAAGAGGAAGATGTCAAAATCATTAGGAAATATAATAACCCCTCAGCAAATGATAGATAAATATGGTAGGGATTATTTGAGATATTATTTAATATCTGTATCTAAAGGAACAGATTTTGCTATAGATGAAAAAGCGTTTAAAGACATAGGAAAATTTTTTAATATATTATTTAATCTGCATAAATTTGTTTCTCTTATTGGTTTTGAGCTGAAAGATAAAGTTACTGGGAAAGAAATTGAAGATAAATGGATTTTATCAAGATTAAATTCAACTATAAAAGAGTGTACTGGCTTTTATAATAAATTTTTATTTCATAAAGCTGTTGAAAAAATAACAGAATTTGTCATAGATGATTTAAGCAGAACTTATATTCATTTTATAAGAGATAGAGAAGACAAATATATTAAAGATATTCTTAATTATTGTTTATATTCTGTGTTAAAACTGCTTGCCCCTATTACTCCTTATTTAAGTGATTATCTCTATTTAAAGGTGGGAGGAAAAAATTCTATTCATTTACAAGAATTTCCAAAACAAGGGAAGATTGATGAGAAATTAGAAAAAGAATTTGAAATTGTTTTCCAAATAATTGAGAAAGGGCTTGCAGAGAGAGATAAAATTAAAATTGGATTAAAATGGCCATTGGCAAGTGCGAAAATAGAATGTAACATTAAATTAAAAAAAGAATTGCAAGAGATAATCGCCCGTCAATTGAATGTGAAAAAAGTTGGATTGAAAAAGTCCAAAGAAATTTCTATTAACCTTGACACAAAAATGACTCCAGAACTTGAAGCAGAGGGTTATGCTCGAGAGATATCAAGACAAATTCAGTCATTCAGAAAAAAATTAGGGTTAGAAAAAAAAGATAAAATTAAACTTTTCATTTTTACCGACGACAAATTCAAAAAAGTTTTAGAAAAACAAACAGATTTTATTAAAGAAAGAACTAATTCAAAGAAATTAGAAATTTCAGAAAATGTTACAACTGGGAAGGAAAGATTTAAAAATAATATTGAATTTAAAATAAGAGATAAAAGAGGAAAAATAGCAATTATTTTATTGGAATGATTATATAAGAACATAACCTCTTTTATGATAGAAATGCTTATTAGGGGGGCATTTCTGAGAATACAAAAGTTCACATATAAAAACTGTAAGAACTTTTGAATTATAACAATCTTTAAAAATAAAAATTGTTATAAAATATAAGATGACAAAAAAATTAAAAACTTTTAACCATTTGAATTGTATAAATGGGAAGGAATTCAAATGATAGTTAAAGACGAATTCCTCAGTAGATTGAGGAAAATCTTTGATTTAAATCTTTATGAAGTAAAGGTGTGGACTGCTTTGCTTTCCAGAGGAACTTCAACTGCTGGAGAATTGAGCAGTATTTCAGATGTTCCAAGATCAAGAACCTATGATATTTTAGAAAGCTTAGAAAAGAAAGGATTTGTTATTATGAAGTTGGGCAAACCCATCAAGTTTGTTGCATTAAAACCAAATGAAGTTATTGAGAGAGTAAAAAAGAATTTAATGCGAACTGCTAAAGAAAGAACACAAAGGCTTGAAACATTAAAGAGTGATGAGGTTTTAGAAGAACTCAATAGTTTATTTACAAAGGGTGTGAAATTTGTTGAACCTTCTGATTTATCAGGAAGTTTAAAAGGAAGACAAAATCTTTACAATCACTTAGACATGATAGTTAGAGATGCAGAAAAAACAGTAACAATTGTAACAACAGCAGAAGGGCTTAATAGAAAACTTGAAGCATTAATGTTTAGTTTAGAAAAGTGTAAGAAAAGGGGAGTTAAAATAAGAATTGCCGCCCCAATTAATAACAATAATATAAAAGTTGCAAGAGACTTTAAAAAAGTTGCAGAAGTTAGAAACTTGGAAAAAATAAATGCAAGATTTGTAATTATTGATTCTAACCAATTAATATTCATGCTTCTTGATGATGAAAAATTCCATCCAAATTATGATATTGGAGTTTGGATAAATACAGAATTTTTTGCTTTAGCTTTAGAGCAGCTTTTTGAATTGGCTTGGAAAGATATGAAAGTTATTAAGTGATTATAAATTTAATGTAAAAATCTTAATAATTCTTTTACAATTTGTCCTTCTCTTTCTAATTCCCTTACTATCAATATTGATTTTTTTCTTTCATATCCTATTTCTCTATTAGTTTCTACAAGTGTATCATATTGATTTTCAAATTTTTCATATGCTTTAATATTTTCTGGATTTTCTAAAAGTAAACTCTCTAATTCAGACCCAATTATTTCATAAAAAAGATCTTCATCGCTGTTCTTTTCTACTAAATGTTTTAAGTCATAATAAATATGCTCTACACCACCTTTTTCTTTATCTTCTATTTTTCTATATTTTAAAATTTTAGTGAGTTTATTTTTCTCTCTTTTTATTCTTCTTCTAATTTTTTCAGAAATCTGATTGGGAGAAATATTCTTTGAAATTAATAATCTATAAGAGTAATTCAAGGTTCTTGAGATGTTTTTTATTTCTAGGATAGGTATAATAAAATCACTTGTTTGATACCGATCTATATTTTCATTAAGGGATTCTATCCTAGTTATTAAAGAAGATAAATAAACAGAAAGTCCATTAATAAGATTTTTGTGGTTAAGTTCTTGTTTTTTTCTTACTTTATCTTTTAAGCTTCTAAATACCTCAACTACTAAATCGATTTTTTTATACCCAGACTTCTTTTTCATTGCCTCGAAAAATATTAAATATAAAAAATAAAAATAAAAATTTTATTGCTTAAGTAATGCTAGTACAGCGCCGACTAATGTTGTTGCGACAACAATCCATCCAACTGCCATTACAAAAAAATCTCCTCCTACTGTTCCACCACCAAGCCAACTTGGAAGACCTAATGTTCCATTAATCATTCCAAATCCCACTACTAATGAAACAACTACTCCAGTAATCCATGCAATTAGATTCAACACTTTTGAATTTTGTTTTGCCATCTTACCCCCTTTTTTATTTAATTATTAATTATGTAAAAGAAAAACACTTTAAATAGGTTTTGATTTACATTTTTTCTATTCTATTTATTCCTAAAAGATGCAGAGAATTTTTTAAAACCTGTCTGAATACTTTAATTAAAACTAACCTGAATGGTTCTTGCTCTGAACCAATTACCGGACAGGCATGATAAAATTCATTAAAAATCTGTGCCAGCTGATAAGAATAAGTTGCAATTAATGAAGGATTTAAATTTTTATAAGAATTCAAAACAACATTTTGGAATTGTGAGAGTTTTTTTATTAACTCGAATTCTTTTGGCTCTAATTCAGGAATTTGGAATTGTTTTTTTTTGGTTTTCACTTTCCTTAAAATAGAACTTGCTCTGGCATAACTATATTGAATATATGGCCCGGTGTCTCCTTCAAAATTTAAAGCATCTTCTTTTTTGAATATAATATTTCTGTTTGAGTTTTGTTTAAGCATAGAATATTTTATTGCCGCTGTTGAAATTTTCAATGCTCTTTTTTCCAATTCTTTTTTAGAAAGTTTTGGATTTCTTTTTTTTATTTCTTTTTTAGAATAATGCATCATTTCTTTTATAAAATCAGAGTAAAGAATATTTTCTCCTGAACGAGAGGACATTTTCCCTTTTGGGAATCTTACTTCTGAAAAAGGAACAAATACACAATTCTTAACATTTTCAAACCCCATTAATTCAAGAGTTTTAAATAATTGAGTTATATGCAAAGACTGAGCTGCACCAACCACATAAAGACTTTTATTTATTTTATATTTCTTAAATTTCTCTTCTGCAAGAGCCAAATCTTTTGCAGAATACAAAACTGTTTTATCCTTTCTCAGTAAAACCCAAACTCCCAGATTATATTTTTTTAAATTAATTATTACAGCTTCATCACTCACTTTCGCTATTTTTTTCTTTAATAATTCATCAACAATTTCAATCCCCTTTTTCTCCATTTCACTTTCAAAAAAATAAACATCAAAATGTGTATTCAAATCCTTGTAAATTTTTTCAAAGGAATTTAAGCTAATCTTTTTTGTTTTTTTCCATAAAGAATTTAATTCTTTATCTTCTTTAGTCCCTAATTTTCTATTGATGGCTTCAACTTCTGACTGAAATTTTTTGCTTCGCGCCAACCTCTTGACAGCATCAACATAAATTAAAGCTATCCAGGATTCATCATTTTTTAATTTCTCTTTTGCGTGATATTTTTTATAACACCAGAGCCATTTAGCGACATGCATTCCTATGTCTCCATGGTAATTAGCGCGGATTACTTTGCCCCCACAAAATTCTAAAATTCTTGATAAACTTTCCCCTAATAAAGTCCCCCGTATATGCCCAATATGAAAAGCCTTATGAGTGTTTGGTTGGGAGAACTCAATCATTATCTTTTCTTTCCTCCCTAAATCAGTTTCTCCAAACTTTTCTTTTTTGGTTGTCACTTCCCATATAACTTTTCCTGCAAGACTTTTTCTGTTTATAAAAAAATTAACATAAGGTCCAGAAGTTTGAATATCATCCAAGTCAGTTACAGGAACACCTCTTATTTTTTCTCTTATTTCCAAAGCAACTTGGCTAGGCTCCTGCTTAAGTTTTTCAGCAAGGGAAAAACAAGGGAATGCATAATCACCCATCTCAACAGAAGGAGGTATCTCTAGAAGTTTTTCAATTTCCTCTTCTTTTAATTTAACTTTTTTTTCTTTTAATGCTTTTTGCAATAATTTTACTATCAACTCTCTCATAACATATAAAAACTAAAAGATATTATAAAGGTTACCAAAAATGAAGTATGACTTAATCATTATCGGTGCAGGACCTGCTGGTTTGACCGCAGGATTATATGCAATAAGAAGTGGATTGAAAGTATGTATTATCTCCAAAGATATAGGGGGAACAGCAAATTCAATTCTATCTCTGGAAAATTGGCCCGGGTTTAAAGGATCAGGAACTGAACTAATGAAACAATTTTATGAGCAATTAAAAACTTATGGACTTAATTTTATGATGGCAGATGTTAAAAATATTGAAAAGGGAAATAAAGAATTTATTGTAAAAACTAAAAATAAAGAATTAAGAAGTAGGGGATTAATTTTAGCAACAGGGACTAAGAGAAAAGAACTGAACATTCCTGGTGAGGAGGAATTGAAAGGTAAGGGTGTAAGTTATTGTGTAACTTGTGATGCATTTTTCTTTAAGGACAAAATAGTTGGAGTTGTCGGAGGAAGTGATTGTGCTGCTACATCTGCTTTGGCTTTATCAGATATAGTTAAAAAAGTTTATGTTATTTATAGGGGTGAAAAATTAAGATGTGAAGATATTAATTCCAAAAGATTGGAAAAAAGGAAAAATGTTGAGATAATTTATAATGCAGTTCCAAAAGAAATTAAAGGAAAAGAAAAGGTTGAAGGTTTGATGATTAAAGAAGATGGAAAAGATAGAGAAGTTAAACTTGATGGAGTGTTTATCGAAATTGGTTCTGTGGCTTTAACAAAATTTATTAAGAATTTGAATCTTAAACTTGATAAAGAGAATTACATTGTTGTTGATGAAGAAATGAAAACATCTGTTTCTGGAATATTTGCTGCAGGGGATGTTACACACCATAAATTAAAACAGGTTGTTGTAGCTTCTGGTCAGGGTGCAATTGCTGCAAAAAGTATTTATGATTATTTAAAAAAGTAATCTTTTTAAGTGGAATTCTATTTTTTTAATAAAAGAAAATGGATTTTCTTATAATATTTGGTATTTTGGGGGGATTAGCTCTATTTCTATATGGTATGTTTGTTCTTAATGAAGGTTTACAAAAAATTGCCGGTAATAAAATAAAATTATTACTAGAAAAAATGACGAATAAACCTTTAAAAGGTATTGCCTCAGGAACTGCAGCCACGGCATTAATTCAAAGCTCTTCTATAATGACAGTAACCTTAATTGGTTTAATTAATGTTGGTTTAATAAATCTTCCACAAGCAATTGCTGTTATAATGGGGGCTAATATCGGAACAACAATAACAGCTCAGATAATTTCTTTTAAAATAACGGCGATAGCCCTACCTTTTATTGTCATTGGTGCTTTATGTTTTTTTATTGCAAAAGGAAAATATAAACAAATAGGGCAAATTATTCTTGGATTTGGTATTATCTTTTTAGGCATGAATATTATGTCAAGCTCTGTAAGCCCTCTACAAGATTCTGTATTTTTTTTAAACCTCATGGCAAATATAGGAAAAATACCCCTATTGGGGGTATTAATTGGGGCTATTTTTACAGGAATAATACAAAGTTCTTCTGTAACAAGTGGGATGGTTATTGCATTAGGAACTCAAAATCTCATAAATCTAGAAACAGCAATAACAATAATAATAGGAGCTAATATCGGAACATGCGCAACAGTTTTGATAGCCTCAATAGGAACATCTCTCCCAGCAAAAAGAGTGGCAGCAGCGCATATTATCTTTAATATTATGGGTGCTATTATATTTATTCCCCTTATAGGTTTATTTGCAAAATTAGTAGTATTTACTTCCCCTAGTCTAGTAAGACAAATTGCTAATGCCCACACAATATTTAATGTTTTAACAACAATTATTCTTGTCCCAGCAATACCTATGCTCACATTTTTTATAACGAAGAAGCTGTTGCCAGGCGAAGAAATAAAAATAGATAATGGAATAAAATTCCTTGATGATAGAATTTTGGCAAACCCCTCTATTGCTGTCTCACAAGCATCAAAAGAACTTAAAAGAATGGGTTTAATCACCCTTGAAATGTTAAAGCAATCAAAACAAGCCTACATAAAAAATAATAAACAATTAATAAATGTTGTAAAGAAAGAAGAAGAAGTTGTTGATGAAATATGGAGAGCTTTAAATCGTTATTTGGCAAAACTTTCAGACAAAAATCTTAATAATGAGGATTTGAAAAAATTAACAATATTAAATCATACTCTGAATGACATTGAAAGAGTTGGTGACCATGTTAACAATATAGTCGAAATAGTGGAACAAAAAATAAAGAATAAAATAAATTTTTCTGAAGAAGCAAATAAGGAACTTAATCTAATGTTTGAAATTGTAATAAAAGGATATGAAAAGGCGCTGGAATTATTAGACAAACGCGATGAGAAAATTGGAAGAATAATTTCAAAATTAGAAAACATAGTAGATAAATATGAAGCAGAATTTGAAGGGAATCATATGGAAAGACTGAAAAGTGGGATTTGCAATCCAAAAGGTGGTGTATTATTTGTAGATACATTGAGAAATCTTGAGAGAATAAGTGATCATTCTAATAATATTGCAAATTGTATTATGATTGGATTTTAATAGAAAAAGTAATCTTTTTAAGTAGAATTCTGTTCTGAAAAATATGCGGGGGTGTCGGAGTGGTCAAACGAGCAGCCCTTAAGAGGCTGTAGCTTAGTGCTTGCGCAGGTTCAAATCCTGTCCCCCGCATGATACTATTTGCTATCACTCCAGGATAATCAATCATATTTATATATCCCCAAAATAATAAGAATTAAGTAGGAGGCGTTAACTTCGGTTGATGTTGAATGCTTCGGTATTCTTCTCCTACACTTATTTTCTAAAAATATTTTATAATTATCTTGTTGCAAAAATTTTATTCAAATAATTTAGAAATAGAAAGTCCTTTTTGTGCTCTGTAAATAGCTTCTGCAAAAATTGGGCTAACATCTATAACTTCTATACCGTCTCTCTCCTGATAGTGGGTGTTACTTGTCAGAACTTTTTCAAAGCGTTTGCAAATTTCTTCAGTTCCTTTTGTAAATAATCCATGAGTTCCATAACAAAATAATCTTCTGGCCCTATATTCTTTTAGAAGTTTTGCTGCCTCACACAAAGTTCCTCCAGAATCGATCATATCATCAACTATAAAACAATCCTTATCAGCAACATCACCCACAAATATCATCTCTTCAACTTTCCTTTTCCCCATATTTTCTCTCCGCTTATATATAAATGCTACAGGATACTCTGACCCTAATCTTTGAGCAAAGGCTTTTGCTCTATCTACTCCTCCTGTATCTGGGGAGATGATAACTAAATTCTCTAAATCTTTTATAGTATGATTTTCTTTTAAATAACGAACAACTTCTGGAAAACTATAGAGATTATCTAATGGAAGATTTTCAGGATAAAACCCCTGAATTTGGGGAGAATGTAAATCCATAGTAATTATTCTCTTTAAATTAGGAGAGATTGATCTTGCTAAGACTCTTGCAGAAATCGGAACATGTGGCTTATCTTTTCTGTCTTGTCTGCTATAAAGCATATCCGGAAGAACAAAACTAACACTTTCAGCAGAAGCACTAAGCAGTAAATCTTTTAACAAAAGAAGCTCTCCCCACCACTCCTGTGGATTTTTCGAAGAATCCTGTATAAAATAAATGTCTTTTTTTCTAACATTTTTTAGAACATGCATATCAATTTCTTCATTTCTAAAATGTTTTATAGAAACTTCTTCCAGGGGAATTGAAATCTCTTTTTTATCTTGAACATATTTTCTAATTTTTTCAGCAAAATCCCAAGCTTTTGAGATTTTATCAGCTAACAAAATCACCTTATCCATAAACTCAATTACATTAATCTATTTAAATTAATTTCTATAGAAAAACATATGATAAAATCAAAAAAACAAAATATCCTTTTATTGATATTCCTAGTTCTTTTATTAGTTGCAATAAATTATTCTTTTATTGACAAGGCACTTGAAAATTTTCTGTCAGATTATGAAATTGCAAGTGTAGAAAGAGTCATTGATGGAGATACTATTGTAATTGAGAATAAAACAAGTGTAAGACTTCTTGGGATTAATTGCCCTGAAAGAGGCGAACTCTATTATGAGGAAGCAAAAGATTTCTTAGAAGAATTAGTTCTTAACAAAACTGTAAAACTCAGATTTGGGAAAGATAAATATGATAAGTACAAAAGAACTCTTGCATATGTCTTTATTAATGGAGAAAATATAAATCTGAAATTAATTGAAGAAGGGTTTGCTAATTTTTATTTTCCTTCTGGAAAAGATAAATATTATAAAGATTTTAAAAAAGCATGGGAAGATTGTGTCAAAAATAATATTAATTTATGCGAGAAGTCAGAAGATATTTGTGCAGAGTGTATTGAATTAAAAGAATTTAATTATAAAAATCAATATGCAATTTTTTATAATAAGTGTGGCTTTGATTGTGAATTAACTGAATGGAAGATTAAAGATGAAGGCAGGAAGAATTTTGTTTTTCCAGAATTTACTTTAGAAAAAAATAAAGATATAAAAATAAAAGTTGGAGAAGGCATTAATAATCAAGAAACCTTGTTCTGGAAAGATGAAAAATATGTCTGGACAAGTTCTGGGGATACTTTATTCCTAAGAGATGATGAGGGGGGATTAGTTTTATGGAAGAGTGTGGGATATTGAAATAAATGTTGGATATATAATTAAAAGAATATAAATACTTATAAATATTTTATAATATTATAATTTAAAGGTGTTTAATATGGATAATGGTGTTATTTTAACAAAAAGAAAAAATAAAGATTTAGCATTTATCTTAAGAACAAATTTTTATGGAAAAATTGATTCAAATATCCCAGAAACCGTAATAAAAGAAGAGATAGTAGAAGAAGATGATGAGAGATGTTTTGCTCCGGGGGTTTCATTTGAAACTGTTGAAGACTATCTTAAATGTAAAAAAGAGGGAGATTACGAACAACTGAAAGATTATAAAAACAGAGTATTGCAATTAAATAATCGAGAAACCATTTATAGTGTATTAGATTTTTTAAATAGGGCAACAAAGATACAGATGCTAAAAAAAACACCTAAGGAATAATTCATCAATTCCAAGTAATAACAAAAACCTATTTCTCGATGACGATAATACTTTTAAAGAAATGATTTTTTCTTTTTTTAATTTTTCTAAAATCTCTGATAAAATAAGAATGATTTATAAGGAATAAAACTACCTTGATTAACATGTTTACTACAGATATAAAAAAGGAAAATACTGAAGAAGAGGCTTTAAGATTTTATCTAAAAAGGATAAATGAGATACCTCTATTAACAAGAAAGGAAGAAGAATATTATGCAAAAAAAATGCAGGAAGGTGATGATACTGCAAAAAATAAACTTATTGAGGCAAATTTAAGATTTGTGGTTAAGACAGCAAAAAAATATCAAGGAAATGGTTTGCCTCTTGAAGATTTAATTGAAGAGGGAAATGTTGGTTTGATAAATGCAACAGAGAAATTTGATTATAATAGAGGTTACAAGTTTATTAGTTATGCTGTCTGGTGGATAAGGCAGTCTATTCTAAATGCCCTAACTATGAAGTTCAGAACTATATATCTACCAATTAACAGATATAATGAATTATCGATAATAAGAAAAGAGTTAGAAAAACATCCTATGCGTAAACTTTCTGTTGAGGAAATAGCCAATAAAACTGATATATCAGAGGCTAATGTTAAAGTTTTATTACAGGCATCCAATGAACCAATCTCCCTGGATGCATCTACTAAAAACAATGATGATTCCTATCCATTAATAGACCAAGTCCATGGTTCTGATTATGAATATATGCAAAGAGATTTAGAGAATACATTTTTGGGCGAAGATATTCAAATGACTCTCCAGGAACTAACCAAAAGAGAGCAGGAGATTATTATACACCGTTTTGGTCTCGATGATAACATACCTGAGTCTTTAAAGGAAGTAGGAGATAAATATGGAATAAGTAGGGAAAGAATAAGACAAATAGAAAAAAAGGCTTTAAGAAAATTAAGGAAGAATACAAAAGCTAAAAAAATTCTGGAAGAATATTTAAATTAAATAATAAAAGAAAGTTTTTCTTTTTTTAATTTTTCATTGGGTTGGTGATGTATTGAATCTAAAATCTTTCTTCTATAATCTGTGAGATAGGCTTACCTGTTTTTTCTTTTAATTTTCTAAGTTTATTTATAGTTTCTACTGATAAAGTTATATCTATTCTCTTTCTCTGGAATGGAAGCTCTCTTGTTTTGTCATAATTCTCAAGAGCTTCAAAGACATCTTTATATTCTTTCAAAATTTTTTTGATTTCATTTGATCGCATTTTTATTTGATTACTCCTTTCAAATCAGGCAATTGTGATTCTATAAATTCTATAATTTCTTTTTTGAATTTAGGATTTAAAGATATTGCTTTGTATTCGGGTTTTTTATGCGAAATTATCCATCCTAATTTAACTAATTCTTTTATTATTTTATCTAAATTCTGAAATCGTTTGAAATGTTCAAGTCGGTCATATTTTGCACCCCAATTTCTTTTTGCAACTGCCAACTTATACATTAATTTAGCTTTTTCTAAATTTAATGACATAAAATATATATTCAAGCATATATTTTAAATGTTTCTATCTTTGAAAGATTTATTATTATAATAGAAATATTTATAAAGTTACTATAGTATACTATAATAAATTAAGAACAATTAAACTGAAAAGATAAGAATGAAAACTAAAGAAAACAAATCTGTATTTTTGGAATGTTTTGGAGATACTCCGCAGTTGAGGGTTTTTGATTTTTTGATAGGAAATTATTTTTTTGATTTTCCTATGACAGAAATTGCACGAGAGAGTAATGTTAGTTATAATTCTCTTAAATTGTTTTTCCCTAAACTTGTTGAATCTGGCGTCCTTATCAAAACAAGAAGAATTGGTAAATCTGATTATTATAAGTTTGATATGGAAAATGTTTTTGTAAAAAATTTAATAAAACTTAGTTGGATGTTGGTCAAAAAGGATTTGTTTAAAGAACAAAAAGTTCCAGCTTAAAGATGATAGATATCTAAAGGTTTCTATTTTAATAATTCATCAATTTCAAGTATAGGTATTATACTATAAGAATGTTTAAATAATTTAAACATAATAAAAGAGTTATGGAAGAGAAAAAAGTTTTGAGTGATTATCAAATTGAAATTATTAAGAAGGTAGTAGATGATTCAATAGAAGCTATAAGTTATCATAAACCCCAAATGCAACTAGGAGATGTTGTAAAAGATAAAAGCCATGATGAAACTTTAGGTGCTCTTGGATCTTTAGAAAAAGAGTTTTGGGTATTGGCTTTTGATCCTAAACTGAAATTTGGATTCTTTGATAGGTGTGGATATACAGTTAATTTGGATAAGGCAAAGGAATTATATGATTCTTATGCAGAAGAAAAAAGAGAATAAATAGTAATAACAAAAACCTATTTCTCGACGATAATAATCTTTTTAACTAAAGTTCTTTTAATTTGATAATGGTGTTATTTTAATAAAAAGAAAAAATCAAGATTTAGGATTTGTTTTAAGAGCAGATGTTTTTGGAAAAGTTGACCCAAATATCCCAAAAACTATAATAAATGAAGATGATGAAAGGTGTTTTGTTCCCAGGGTTTCATTTGAAATGGTGGAAGATTATCTTAAATCCTGTGAAAAAGAAGGAGATTATGAACAACTGAAAGGATATGAAAACAGAGTACTGAAATTAAATAATGAAAAAACTATTGATAGTGTAGTAGAATTTTTCCAATTAGTAGAATAAATTAGTATTGACTTTCTTGCATATTTTAATAAAAATTACCACTCTACAATAGTTATTACCGAAAGCTTTTTATATTAATTTATGCTCTATTTTTTATGGATTTAGAAACAAAAGTCAATACTAAACCGAGTATTTTGAAGAAGCTTGCAAAAAAAGCAATGCCATATATCTTAGCTGCTAGTTTAGGACTTTCTATTATAAGTTGTAAACATCCAGACCCAGTTCTAGGACCGATTTATGTTGAAAATACTATGACTCCTACAATTATACCCTATGGTGATATGTCAGATTGGGAAGTAAAAGTCACAAATGATGGGGATGAGATAGTTACAATTGAAAGAGCAGAAATACACGAAGATTTATTTATTGGGGGAGAAAAAGCAACTGAATATACAAATCCATTGCCAATAGAAATATTTATACCAGACAAAAGAATTTATCCAGGTGCTACAGATATAATTTTCGCAATGTATAATGTAATAAAGAAAAACGAATCAGATTTTGATTTTGTATGGAAAAATACTGTAACAGTTTATTCAGATGGAGGTAATGCTTCAGATACTTGCACTTATACTAGATTACCTAAGGACGAAATTATAGAACAATAATATTTTTAAATAAATTAATAGTTTTATAAAATAAAACACAATTTAATTCTTTTTAATTATTCATCAACTCCAAGTAATAACAAAACATATTCCCCCAAAGATAACAATACTTTTAAAGGAATTTACCATAATTTAGTTATGATAGATAACAATAGTTATTATTCTAGTTCTGATTATTCTCATATTCATTATCCTTTTAAAGAGGATTTATACGCAGAGTTGAAAGGAGGTTTAAATAAATAAGAAAAATGAGACAAGACGTTAATTATGCAAATCCAAGGGCTGGTAAACTTTCTATGACTCTCGGAAAACTTGCAAGAGGAGCTGGTTATCTCACTGGGTTAGCTGCAATAACTGGTTTAATTTTAAAAAACCAAGATTTATCATCAATACAACCAGATTATCTTCAAGGGTTTTTAGAGGATTTAGTCAGTGGACGTGATGGATTATTCACAACTTCTGTCATTACTAATATATCTGGGGGGATTGTCTATGGGATTGGAAAGTGGAAAAATTGGAGAAAAAACGAATAAATGCCAAAAAGAAATTGTAATAATTTTTATTTTTAATTAATTCATAACAAAAACATATACTTCCGACGACAATAATACATTTACGGATTGATTGTTTAAATTTCTTTTTTTCAATAATGTTTAAAAATAAGAAAAATCTAACTTTGTAATGAATTTACAAGAATATGAAAATTTTTATCATGTAGATATTTCAACACAAATCGAAAATAAGTGGAAAACAGATACTGTTTTAGGAATAGTTAAAGACTCCAAAAGATATTCTATAAAAATAAAAGCAAAA
>SDBV01006165.1_pt1 | contig 16692 bp, 16 predicted proteins | sample 2277081 | NCBI WGS metagenome assembly SDBV01 (sample SAMN10402039, study PRJNA504765) | marine sediment metagenome | isolation source: marine sediment core GS10_PC15, 223 cmbsf | place: Arctic Ocean: Southern Knipovich Ridge | collected 2010 | reverse complement strand
CCTTTCATCTCACCATGAGCAGCCTTTTTAAATGCCTTGTTTACCTCGGTAGCAGTAGTCTGCTTTGAAAGACAAGCCACGAGATCTATAATCGACACTGTACCTACCGGTATCCTAAGGGCACGTCCGTCATGCTTACCACCGAGATCGGGCATCACCTTATCTACAATCTTCATAGCTCCTGTAGTGGTAGGAATAATATTTAAAGCAGCAGCCCTACTTCTTCGAGGATCTTTAACCCGAGGATCAACATCTAATAATACTTGAGTATTTGTGTACGCATGTGTACTTGTCATAAGTGCTTGATCGATACCAAAAGATTCTTTGAGTACTTTAAGCATAGGATAGATAGCATTGGTGGTACAGCTACCTAATGAAACTATCGTATAATCAGACCTATAAAGTTCCTGGTTTACCCCAGGTATAATAGTAACATCTTCACCATTCGCAGGTGCAGATATTAACACCTTCTTGGCACCAGCCTTAAGATGCTTCTCAGCACCCTCACGATCCGTAAATCTCCCAGAGCATTCTACTACCCAATCTATGTTTAGTTCTTTCCATGGAGCCTGTTCAGGGTCAAGCACTTGAACAATAGCAACCTTTAACGAGCCATCAATAATAAGAATACCATCTGCATACTCAAGCGTTCCAGAGTAGGTCCCCAACAACGTATCATACTGTAACGCATACGCTATCGTTTCCTTGTCAGCACAGCCAACATTAATGACCGCAAGCTCTATCTGCTCTTGTGCCTTCTTATCCTGTAATAATGCCCGTATAAATGTCTTACCGATACGACCACATCCATTTACTGCTATACGCATATTCATCCTCTTTTATACTAAAGAAGCATATTATGCCGCATAATGTCAATAGATGCACAAAAAAATACTCGTTAAAGAAGCATCTTCTTTAACGAGTAAACCTTTAAGATTCTTGAAACGCATCAATACACTTTGTACCTTTGCATCGATGGCGCTGTGCTTTAGTGGGTGGGGTTTTCTCAAGAATAAGTTCTTGTTTTGTTCCACCCCACTGTATAGAACGATCCTTCGTTTCCTCTACTGGGGGTTCGATTATCGTTTTTTTCTTAGCCATACTATCTCCTTATATCAAAAAGGGGCTCTCGCCCCTTCAGTTATTATATCTTATCAATACCGGCAGAATCACAATGGGGACCCTTACAATGGTCTTCCCACTCAAGCTCTACCTCTTCTATTGCTTCTCCCCACTCAACAGAAAGATTATCTCCTGAACGCGGTTTAGTTGAACCGGGATCAGAAGACAGGGAACTGTTTTTATGTGTGTTCATTTTACGCCTCAGTAGGTTCTTCTACTAGTTCTTTTTCAAGATCTTCAGAAGCCTTAACCACTTCAGGGTCTAGCCCTTCAGTCTGCTTCTCAAGAACCCACTCTTGGTGCTCTTCAGTCACTTCAACGTCTTTGCAATCTGGACCATTACATTTCATAACTAATCTCCTTTATTAGATTATCCTCTCTATTACTTCTATTATTAACTATACCTAAAAACATTTCCATTTGTCAATAGTTCACACATAAAAGTTTCACACTGAATCTTTTAGAAACAGCTCGCTTTAATGCATAAATCATGCTAGACTCTTTATCAGAACGATCTATTAAAGGCATACCATGATTCCTCTAACTCTTCACATAAAGAACTTTATCAGCTATAGGGCTACCCAGACAATAGATTTTGAGCCCTACTCTCTGATATGCCTATCAGGGAAGAATGGCCATGGCAAGTCTGCCCTCCTCGATGCCCTTACCTGGGCAATCTGGGGCCAAGCTCGTAAGGCATCAGGCGTAGTAAAACCTGATGAAGGGCTCCTTCATCTAGGCCAAACCCATATGATGGTGAGTTTAGACTTTCTGTGTAACGGCATCCTCTACCGTATTAAACGAGAGTATACCCAAAAGAAGACTACCGGCCAATCAAACTTAGAGTTTGGCATCCTTGAAAAGGACTCAGGCACCTTTAAACCCCTCACCGATAAAACGATTAGAACCACCCAGGCCAAGATCATTAAAACGGTCGGACTGGATTATGAAGGGTTTATCAATTCTGCCTTCCTGAGACAAGGAGGCTCTCAAGAGTTTTCAAAGAAGAACCCAAGAGAGCGTAAAGAGATATTAGCAGCGATCCTAGGACTTGAACACTTTGAAAAAGTACGCCGCCTTGCTATGGACTCGATGAACCAGGTCCAAGCAGAAAAAGATCACGCTACCGCACTACTTACACGACTTACAGAAGAGCTTAAAGAAAAAGAGTCGGTACAAGAACGGCTTACTACCATTACTAAAGCTCTACTCCAGCTAGAAGATCAGGAAAAAAAGCTTACCGCTCAATACAATCTACACAAGAAAACTCTTGAAACCGCTCAACAACAAAAAGCTGACGTTGAAAAGATCAGATTTAAGCAGACCCATATAGCTCAAGCACTTGAAGAAGAGCTTCAACAGATACGCTCACAGCTCTCTACCTGGCGTACAGTAGCAAAAAAACAGCGTTCTTCTAAAGCACTTCCCCATCTTGAAAAAGAGCGACAAGAAGCACAAAAAGAGCTTAATGATATGCAACTGATCGCCGCAAAGAAGGTAACGCTCAAAGAAGAGTTTCTCTCAAAAAAAGAGGTCCTACGGGCTCTTACCCAAGAAGTAGAAAATGCCCATAATCTAACACTGAACACTCTTGAAAAGAAGATCACCACAGCCGACCTCGCGATTAAAACAGCACACGTTAAACATGAAGAACTTCTAAAAAAGCAGGCTCAAGCTCAACAGGAGCATAAGCAGCTTACCACCACCATAGCTCACAAAAAGAGCTCACTAAAAGAGGTTACTCCCCACCTAATAACAACCCATGAGAAAAAGCTTGAACGACGTAAAGGATTTTATCATGGGTTTGTAAGCAAGGCACATTCCCTTAAGACTACCCTTTCCTCACTTGTCCAAAAAATCAATCTCATTGCTACCTCCGAGCAAGCAGTATGCCCCCTCTGTGAGCAGGTCACCGACAAAGATCACCTCACCAACAAGTTCACCCAAGAGCAGCACCTACGTAATCATCAGCTGCAAAGGCTTACTAACGTATGCAACTCACTCAAACCTTCTCTTATAGAAGAGCACCAGTCGCTAGAGGCCCCTAAAAAACAACGAGAAGAACACCAAGTGCTCCTCGCCCAACTAGCCGAACTTAAAAAACAGCTGAACAAGTCTCTCCTAGAAACTGAAACGCTCTCAAAAGAGATCACCACCACTCAGCAACAGATACAGCTCCTACAGAAACAACAACAGGAGCTCTCAGTAGAACGACAACGGCTTGAGGTACAGTTTACCCAACAGACCCAAAGCCCCGCCTTTAAAAAACTGCAGGTCGAAGTACAGACCGTCGAAAAAGACTTACTCACTATTCCCTATGATCCCGCTAAAGAGCAGGCCCTTGCAGCTCGCTTAAGTGCCTTAACCGCTCATAGCACACAACAGCAATCTCTCCAAAAAGAGATAACCCTCCAAGATGAGCGTAAGCGAACCATCCATGAAAAGTGTACCCATGCACGTGGCCTTAAACTACAACTTTCAACGATCACCAAAGATCTCCCCGCATCACTGTTAGATGAAACAACGCTTAACCTCCAAGAGAAGCAGCTCACCCAGAACCTTGCTAACCTCACCAAAGAAAAAGAGGGCCTTATTCACCAGAAAGGCTCCCTTGAAGCACAAACAAAAGCATTGCAACAGAAAGAGCTCGAGTATAAAAAGCAAGAAACAACCGTTAAAGAGTGCACTAAAAAAGTAGAAGAGTACTCAGCTATCGCCTCAGCGTTTAGTAAAGATGGTATTCAGGCCTTACTCATTGAAGATGCGTTACCAGAAATAGAGGAGGAAGCTAACAACCTTCTTGCCAGACTAACAGATAATCAAGCTCACATAAGTATCGATTCCCTAAAAGACACTAAGAGTGGCAAGACTAAAGAGACCCTCGATATTAAAATATCTGACGCCGCCGGTGTACGTCCCTATGAGATGTTCTCAGGAGGTGAAGCATTTAGGATAGACTTCTCCCTTAGGGTAGCTCTCTCTAAGCTCTTAGCCCGCCGTGCAGGTACTGCGTTACAAACACTTATAATAGATGAAGGGTTCGGCTCTCAAGATGAGGATGGCCTTACCCACATCATGGATGCCCTACATACCATACAAGATGACTTTGCTAAGATCATTGTGGTGTCTCACTTAACCACCTTAAAAGAGCAGTTTCCGGTGCACTTCCAGGTAGAAAAGACACCTCAAGGAAGTATTGTTCAGGTTATAGAGCATTGCTGAGTTGACAATCGCTCCCCACATGGCATACTATAAAAAAACTCATGATCAAGGATACTTCCATGACAACCAAGAAATCATTCTCATTACGCTCAGCTATTCAGTTTGCCGTACAAAGCTTTATACCTAATGCTTCAACCTGGTTAATTTTAGCAGCTACCTGGCTAGGCATATATCTTCTGTTTGGTTTTATCCAAGCATATACCTACAGCTTCTGGATCGATCCTGCACTCGCAAACTCATATATCACGAATCTCTTCTTTTCAAGACAATTCATAACGGTATTACCTCAAGGAATTCCCGGAACGCTACAAGGCTTTTGGATGTTCTTCACTATATTTTGTCTCAGTCTACTCAGCACCTACCAGTTTATACGCTTCGCTTTTGGCGTATATAACAACAAGCCACTCTCACTAAGAGAGCTCTGTAGCATAGACAGAAAGACGTTTTTCCCTTACGTAGGAGCATTGGCGTTAGCTTTTATTAAGATCTCTCTGGGATGCATTCTCTTACTAATACCTGGTCTGTATTATATGGGTCGCTATTACTTTGCCGGCTTTTCTATTCTTGATGGAACAACAGATAGTATACAACAAGACATGAAACGTATTACCCAACTCACCTATCAGGTAAGAATCAAGCTTATCTGTATTATATTCCTTTGGGTCGCATACTTTGCCCTGCTACAGTTCATCGGTACAAGAGCATTTGCAATGCTTTTCCTACCACTATTTTGGCTTATTAATGTACATATTTATGAACAGTTAAAAACAGATCAAGCGGCACTAGATCAGGCAGCACCTCAGCAACCAGAAGCCTCCTAAGAATCAACAGACCAAGCTATTAGTCCCAACTTTGACTAATAGACCTCTTTGCGGTACAATAGAGTAGATTTAACACTCAACTTACTAGGAACTACCGATGACCCCACGTAAATCATTTTCATTTAAAGAAGCGTACAAATTTGCTGCTAACTCTACCATTGAGCACTTTACGACACTGCTAAAGTTTGCTTTAGTATGGTTTGCTGCTGGCGCAGGAGCAACGATTGCTTTTCTCCTCCTTGCTGCCGTAACCTGCTTACCTATTATAGGCATTTCAGCTATCCCTTCACTGCTCTCGCTAGATGGCATTATGAAGACATGCTACGTTGGTAAGAGCGCGATATTACTTACTCTTATCGGTATAGTTTTTCTCGTACTACTATCCTTCATGTTCGAGCTGTTTTCATTTCAATTACTACGCCTTGCAAAAGCATACTATGAAAAAAAGACTCTCACCATATCTGAACTCTTTACCATGAAAGGCACTCGGTTCTTCAAGTTCTGGGCTGCTCGCGCTCTCTATTACTTAAAAATAGTGGCTGGATTCATTTTGCTTGTTATTCCTGGTATCTATATAGCCTATACTTACTGCTTTTCAGGCTACTCAATTTTTGAGGGAACCACCGATGAACTAGGTGAAGATGCTCGGATTTCTGCTAACCTTACCCACCAAGTCAAGTGGCGTATCTTCTTTGCAATGGTTTTACAAGCATTATTCTTTGGAGGAAGTAGAGGACTGTACCTATTTGTTGCATCACCAATTGCTCTCTTTATTTTGTTCTCTATCTACCAACAACTTAAAAGACAAAACGGTGCTAAGGAACAAGTAACCGCTTCATAATATATATACCTGCATCACAAAATAACAAAAGGTAACTCATGCAGAAGTCTATCTCACTCACTCGTGCTTTTTCATTTGCGTGCAAAGAGTTTATTCATAACTTTGGAACTATTTTTGGTGTTAACATTTTCTGGATGCTCTTTGGTATGGGCTTAGTCATTCTTTTCCTTATCGGGTCTTCAGTATTCTGTTTTGTCCCTGTGGTAGGACTCATTCTTTCTCCACTACTAGTTCTATTCTCGATTGCAATAGCCTGCATCTTGTTCTTACAACCTTCACTGTACCAGATGCAGTTAATTCGCATCGCTATGGTAGCTCATCACAAACAAACCATAGAAGTGAAAGATCTCTTCAACGTCAGAGCAGTTAGCGTACTTCAATTTGCTTTCTTGCGGTTCCTACGTAATATCATAATAGGTATCGGAACCATCTTCTTTATCATTCCCGGTATCTATTTTGCAGTAGTATATGCGTTTCCTGGGTATACACTCATAGATGGTACCACCGATTCTATGGAAGAGGACTTTAATACCATTTCAACGCTTACTCGAGGTGCTCGCTTAAGCCTATTCTTTGCCTTTCTGGTAACCTCTTTATTCTCTGCATGTGCTATCGTCTATCTATTTCTTCCATTTTGCTGGATTCCACCACTTGCTTGGACGGTAATAGCAATTACTAACTGGCTACTCCTGCCATTAGTTACGCTTTTCTACGTAAGCATCTACGAGCAGCTAAAAGAACAAGCTTAACTCTTGCATTATCTCTCCCTAATATAGTAGTGTGATACAAACACGTACTACAAAGGAGAACTATGAAACAGATTAGACTACTCTCTTACGAAAAAGCCCTTGGCTTTGGCGTAACTCACTTTTTTAGACATATCTTTACCTTTTTCATGGTATGGGCCTGTTCATTGGTACTGATAGCTATCGCTACTGCAGGTACCATTGGCCTAGGAAGCATTCTTTTCTATCTCATCGATATTCTTAAGCATACCTCCTCAAGCTCAGTTATTTATTGGGTCCTCTTACCGGTGGTTCTTATTATAGCTTACTTTGTCTTGAACTTAGCACTCATCACCATCTTTGCTTATAACTATCAGATGCTCAGGTTTAGCATGGCTATCTATGAAGGCAACCCACTACCCTGGACACAGTTCTTTTCGTTCACCAGAAAGCCGTTTCTTCCCTATTGCCTAGCTCGTTCCTTTAGAGGCATTAAAGTTATCGTAGGTCTTGCACTGTTAGTTATACCAGGCATCTACCTAGCTCTTAAAAACTATTTTGCTGGGTATAGCATCTTAGATCGATCTACAAACTCTATCTTTGAAGACGCTCGTATAAGCGCACAGGCAACTCAAGATCTTAAGTGGCAACTTATCGGGTTTATCGCTATTCTTTGGATTGCACAACTATTCGCTACGCTCACACTCTTTTTCTTTGTACCGATATTGTACTTAGCTCAAGTGCATGCCTATAAACAATTAACAGTAAAAGATTGAGTTCCGTGTTATACAACAGCATCTGTTACTACGCTTTCAAGTGAAAATGCCGATCTAGTTATTTTCGTCAGGCTTGTGCTTTTTTTGATCGGGCTCTGAACTTTCTATCAACTTAATTACCGGCACTTCCTCGAAACTATTCTTGATATCTTGCCAGCACTCCTGAGGGTTTATAAGCGCCGAATCAAGCTTAGCCTTTTCTTGTAAGTAACGCCACGCAGTCTGAGCCTCTTCAGCATTCATCATACGCAAATTTTTGAGGAACGATATATCTAAAACAAACGCAATCGATTTAGAGTAATGCTTAGCCATCGCCGAAAATAGTTTAGCATCATGTGTCACTGCTGCATCTCCAAGGAAACGGGGTATGGCCCCTGTCGCAGGATAGTAACCATCCATATCTAATACACCAAGGTGGGTACTGAGTCCTCTATTGAATCCTCGTAGTGATTGGAAAATAATCAGATCATTCGTCACGCTAAGAAGCTTAATATACGAGTCGCAACAATAGTGCATAAGCCGATTTCCTGTTTGTACATCCCAGACGCAAATCATATTATCTCTTGCTACAGAAACAACTTTTGTACCGGCGGGAGTAATACGAACACCAGTAATTTCATCGGTATGACCGTTGCACACAACAGCCTCTTCTTTCTTTTCTCTATCCCACACACGTACCGTACCATCTTTTAATCCAGCAACGATTTTGCCCTGCCCTAAATCAACACAGGTACTCTTTCCTTCTATTCCTAAGGAAAGCTTCTCTCCTGTGCTTATTAACCAGGCACTCCCCTTAGCATTCAAAAACAGATCTCGGTTCGTCATAAAAGAGGAGAAATTTACCCACTTAGCAAGCTGTTTTCTCATTTTAGTATCCCACACATATATCATCGAATCATCTGCAGTTCCTGAGATGATTTTACCGTCATCAGCTACATACACTGCAGTAACCTCCTTTGCATGATTAGCTAAAACAAAAACCTCCTCTCCTGTTCTTATATTCCAACCCCGCACCGTGTTATCATGAGACCCGGTTACAATAAGTTCATCTACTACATCGGCACAGGTAACGGTTTCCGTATGGCCTTTTAAGACAGAAAGTCTTTTTCCTGTGTTACTATCCCAGATGTAGACTTTGCTATCAGAGCAACAAGAAACAATTTTTGCTCCATCCCGCGTTACACACGCTGCAAAAACTTTGCCCGGATGCCTTAATTTAAGAAGCACTGCACCAGTATGTAGATTGAATACCGTTAACTCAGTGGTACTAGTTTGTAAGATAACTTTCCCCGGTACGATGCAAAAAATAGTATTCTTTTTATAGGAACTCTCAAAGGAAGCCGGCTCAAAAGAGAAATCACCAAATTGCGTTACCAAGTTTCGAAGAATAAGAGGATTCCTTAGGTTCACCGGCAGACGTGCCATAAGCTCTGCTGGGACCTTAACCAGATCAGCTTGATTTGCAACTTCCATAGCACAATCTAAAAGAATAGTAATATCTAAATAGTTGACCGCCATAATAAATTCGATGAGAGTTATCCCATCAAGACTTTTCAAGAAATTGATGATTTCTTTTCGTGCTTCTCGTTCATTTTCAGCTTGAGTATCAATTGCATATACGTACTCCAACGTATTACGTATCTTAATCCACTGTTGTTCAGGTATACTAATATCTAAACCATCATCTATACTAACATCTTCCATTAAATTTCTAAGCGTCTTAGAAAGCCTTGCAAGACGCAGCCTAATGTCATACGTATGTCCTCCAACTCTTATGGTTACACTATCGTGATCATTAATCCGCTTATCAACATCGGTACGAGACCCCTGAGCAGCTTTCTTAGCAAGAGACATTAATGCTTCCAGACCTAATTTCTCAGCTAGCTCCATAATCGAAACAATAGTTTTACCATTGCATTGTGAAAGTTTAGTACGTATTTCTTGCATTATTACTGTAGTATCGCCAGTACCCAACCTTAAGCGATAGAGAAGCTCAAGGTACTCCCTAATACTTTCCCACTCTGTGGCCGTAACGTTTTGTAATAAATAGCTACAATCTGTACGTTGTGCAATATTCGCCTCTATAAAGAACTTAAGTATACCCATGTAGCTTTGATACGTATGCTTGTCGCATGTCTCGATCATAACTGGCGTAAAATCATTAGAATCGGCACTACTCATAAGTGCACCAAGCAAAGCTATTAAAGGTGCGGGCTCCTCTTCTTCTTCATTAAGAAGGTCCGGTCCCTCTAGCATACCAGCCAAATCTCCCAGATCAACACCAAATAGATCCTCATCAACTTGATCTAAACTAGCATCAAATGGAGGGAAAGCTTCTATACAATGATCCATTGCCCAAATCGGAGCAATGAAGCAGAGGCTTATAAGAGTTACTAATTTTTTCATGCATTATCTCCACTAGGAACATTATACGATATTTATATGAGCTATACATGTCTAATAGTAGCATATTCAGCAAGTTTGTCAAGCCGGTAGGGAGCTAAAAAGGCTCTCCTATCGCGCACACAGAGCAAAGCAAATAACTATTGAAATAAAAGGATGCCACGAAATCAAACATCCTTTTTGCGAAAACCTCGCTCAATAATGACCCAAGCCTGCTAGCCACTACGCTCACACTCTTTTTCATTATGCCGATACTCTACTTAGCACAAGTGCATGCATATAAGCAATTAACAGCAAAAGATTGAGTTCTACAATATACGAGGTATACTCAGAGAAAAACTGAAAGGGTTGCCCATGAAATATCTACTACTTATTGTACTACTTATTGTACTAACCACAGGATGCCTTAATGCAATGGATTGTACTACAGATAGCCTTGATGATGCACAAATTTCTGAAACAGCTGGTTTAGGATCTCTCGTGCAATCAGGCTCATTAGAATTAGACCAACCGACTTCAGCTCGTTCTGATGAATCAACCCTCCTCCTTCCCAGCTGGGGAGAAACATCAGGGTTGGAATTTCATACTAATGCTGACGATCAATCACCAGAAGCTCAAGCAGAACAAGAACAAAAGCAAGCCCTTCAAGCACAACAAAGGAAATTGTAATGACCTCTTAATATTCGGCAAAAGGCGCACAAAAAGTGATGAATTTAAGCCAATTGGCAGACAGTGGCAAGCCGCCACAAAAAAGGACTCCGGCTCAAACTCTCCCTCTAAACCAACACTTAAAAAACAGCGCTCACAATCATCACTTGAGCGAAGGCCAAAAGATCAACCATCGGAAGAAGACTCTCCAATAAGTAAAGTACGAGAACTATTGAATAAGATCAAACCAAAACCTCCTTTAGCAAGCAGCTCTTCTATTATCATCGGTAGCAAAAGAAGAGAGTCAGGAACAACAACCCCTGATGCAACCCCACCTTCAGTAGAAAGCTCTAAGGCAGCAAAATTACTCGGCCTCAGTGCCAGCACGCCTAAGCTGCCTCAAAGACAGAAATCAATCCTCACTTATGACCAATGGGTTCAAGACTGCTATACTCCTTGGTTACAGAAAGAAACTAGCCCTGAAAGCGGGCAAACCTTGCTGACCTTCTTTAGAAAAGGTGCCGGCATTCAGGTTCGCGAAGACTATGAAGAGTGGTTACAACAGGAAGGAGAGCACCTCATAGAAGTGGTAAATAGTAACAACTGGCGAAAATCCTTTCATCGATTCTTAACTACAAAGACATCAGAAGCTGGCCAATCTCTTATTGAAGAATTAGATGATTCTGTGGTAATCCTACCACGACAACCTCGAAGTAGCTCTATGGAACAATTACCAGATGCAACTCAAACAAAAACAGTACCAGCTCCTCAACCTAAAAACTTCACATTACAAGCTCTGAAAAGAGTATTACTTAATGAAGTATCTCTGGGAAATCTAAAAGCTGAAAACGTAGCCGTTATATTAGGCAACTTTGCTCAAGAGCTCACCGGCAATGAAGAAAGTGAAAGTGGGGACTCCTTAACAAAAGAACTCACAAAATCAGCTGCAGAAGTAGGCCGTCTCAGAGCACTTCAAGAAGATTCTGTGGATGAAACTACACAAACAGACTTAAGCAGGAGACTCTCCTTTCAAGCAAAACCTTCAAGAACTTCAGTAGGAGATGTTGAAATGGAAGGTGTTGAATATGACGAATAATCATAAAAGCGGATGATAGATCTCTCTATCACCCGCCAGTAGTTTCTTAATAAAACTAAAGTAACAAGCTTGCTACCATAGCTGAAAGTAGATTAGCTAACGCACCACCAAATACCGCACGCATACCCAGCTCACTCAGCCATTTACGCTTATCTGGTATAAGAGCACCGATACCACCAATCTGGATACCGATACAGGAAAAGTTAGAGAACCCACAGAGTGCGTAGGTAATAATAGACATCGTACGTTCTGACATACCCATTTTGAGCATCTCTGAGTAAGCAACTAATTCATTAACAGCTATCTTAGTACCAAGTAACTGACCAGCCTGCATAGCTTCAGTTCCCGTAAACCCTAGAAGCCAGCCAAACGGTAAGCATATAAATGAAAATATAGTATTAAGACTAATAATAGGAAGAGTTAGTCCAAGATAGTAATTAAGATTAGTACAAGTAAACCCAAGCAGCCCATTAAATACACCCAGTAACGCAAGGAACGTAATTAACATAGCACCAACGTTGAGGGCTAACCACATACCGTCAGAAGTACCCTGTGAAACTGCATCGAAGGCATTCCCTGCTTGAGATTCTATTGAAGCAGTAGCGTCGCACATCACCGCATCTTCCGTCTCTGGATAAATAATCTTAGCTATAACAATCGTTGCAGGAATCGCCATAACACTTGCCGCAATAAGGTGTGCTGCAGGCACTCCCATCGACATAAACACTGCTAATATAGCGCCACTTATCGTACCCATACCACTAATCATCATCACCAAGAATTCAGACTTAGTCATATGTTTTAAATAGTTCTTAATAAGCAAAGGTGCTTCTGTTTGTCCTAAGAAACTGTTAGCAACAGCACAAAGCGTTTCGGGCCCAGTAGTTCCTAATAAAGGACGGATAATTCTATTCATACCTTGTACTATAAACTGAACTATTCCTAAATAAAACAGGAGTGCCATCAATCCACCAAAGAACACAATCACCGGGAGCACCTTCACCGCAAATACAAAACCCCAGGGACCTGATTTGTCTATGAGATTACCAAAAACAAATGCTATCCCTACATCAGCAGCCTCATAAAGCGTCGTAAATAAATCAGCAATATGCTTTATAGCAAGACGTCCCCAGCCAGTCTTTAAAACTATCCAGCCAAGCGCACTATGCAATAACAAACCTGTCGCTACTAAGCGCCAGGGAATACGGCTACGATTATTAGACATAAGCACCGCTATACCGATAATTACAGCGATACCTAGGAAGTTAAAATAGCGATTAAACTCAGCAAGATAGGAAAGAGGATACATAACCATGCCCTTTGTGGTTGAAGAAACGTTTTGTATAGTACTACTGTGACACAAGCGGTTGCTTACGCCGTTCGATACGTTCCCTCTCCATCAGAGCATCCACGATGTCATCCAATTCCCCCTCAAGAACAATATCAAGCTTTTTTAGAGTAACATCAGCTTGATGATCTGTCACGCGATTTTGTGGAAAATTATACGTTCGTACTTTTTCTGCTCTCATACCACTACCAACAAGATCTTTACGCATTTTACTTTTTTCTGCGTGTTCTTTTTCTTTCTTAGCAGCGAGTAAGCGAGACTGAAGCATCTTCATCGCTTTCGCTTTATTCTTATGCTGTGAGCGTTCATCCTGGCATGATACCACTACCCCTGTAGGAATATGGGTTATCCTTACCGCAGAATCGGTGGTGTTAACATGCTGACCACCTGCACCACTTGCTCTAAACACATCTATACGTAAGTCTGAAGGAACAATAGTAAGATCAACTTCTTTAGCTTCAGGCATCACCGCAACCGTAGCCGTTGAGGTATGTACTCGTCCTTGTGATTCTGTAGAAGGCACACGCTGTACCCTATGAACGCCAGACTCATACTTTAAGTGACCGTAGACATCTCTGCCCTGTATATGAAGAACAACCTCTCTGATACCGCCTACGTCCGTCTCACTTATGCTTACTATGTTAGCACGCCAGTTACGTTTAACAGAATAGTTGGTATACATACGAAGCAGGTCACCCGCAAACAGAGAAGCCTCTTGGCCACCAGCACCTGCACGAATCTCAAGAAAAACCGAGCGAGCGTCTAACGGATCTGGCGGGAACATGATTTTTTCAAGCTCGTTTTGCCGCTCTTTAAGCACAGCATCAACCACTGCTAACTCTTCAGTAAACAGCTCAGCCATTTCTGGATCTTTAGACTCAGTAAGCTGAACTTCTAAGGAAGCCTTTTCCTGTTCTAAACGAACGATCTCTTTATGCTTTGAGAGTAACGTAGATACATACGACAGCTCTTTTTGAACGACATGCCGTGTGTTATTATCAAGTGCTGAAGAGCTGATCTGTTCGTTCAGCTCTTCAAACCTCTTTTGAATGTCGTCCCACGCAATGAGTGGTTCACTCATTGCTTTTTACTATACTTCTTATTGAACTTCTCAATACGACCAGCCGTATCAACATGCCTCTGTTCTCCGGTGAAGAACGGATGACAATTCGAACACAGCGTAGTACGTACCTCAGTGCGCGTAGAACGCGTGGGAAATTCAAACCCACAGGCACAATGCGCAGTGAGGTCATGAGATTCTGGGTGTATGCCATTTTTCATAGTTAGTGCTCCTTTGATGATCATATACCTCTAGTATACTCTATTTGAAGCAGTATGACAATTCTGCACAGAAGTCTTTTCAGGGCTCTCCCAGAGGCCGAAATGGTCGTCTTTTGCCATTATAGAGTAATCTTGTATACTTAGGGATAGGTAACAAAACCTCACAAGGAGACAGAATGTCTAAGCATTCATTTAAATCATTATCACTTCTCTCAATTACACTTCTAGCAAGTAGCATTTCGCTTACAGTAAAGCCATTAGCCCGTAAGGATCTTAACGTTGATAAGTTACATACTGATCAGCTTCATTTTCCAAAAGATTTCTTATTTGGCTTTGCTATGTCGGAGCAACAGAACTCCGGGGCTGACAATCTCCCTGATAGTCAGTGGACCCGTTGGGAACAAACCCAGTGGCCCGATGGGACTCCCCATATTAATGATGGCATGACATCTGGTGTAGCAAACGATCACTGGAATCGCTTCCAAGAAGATATTGACCTCATGAAAGCTGACTTTAATGCCAATACCTTCAGGTTCTCCCTTGCATGGGACCGTATCGAACCACGACCTGGTGAATTTAACGAAGAAGCGCTTCAGCACTATAGCGATGAAGTTGATGCCTGCCTCAGAGCCGGTATCAAACCGATGATTACCCTTCACCACTTTGCCCATCCAACCTGGTTTGAAGACATGGGTGGCTTTGAAAACGAGGAAAATATTCGATACTTTGTACGGTACTCACAAAAAGTGTTTGAGAGGCTTGGTGATCGTGTACCTTTCTGGTGTACGATTAACGAGCCAACGATTTATGTACTCCAAGGCTACCTTCCCCTCGACCATGGAAGCGTTTTCCCTCCAGGCAAGGGACGTGGAATTACCAAGACCGTCACCGCGTGGCCTTTAGCAATAACAGTCCTCAGAAACCTCATGCAAGCACATACTGAGACATATCAAGCATTGAAAGCTATGAAAAACGGGAACAACGCACAAATCGGCCTTGTTCATCAGTATCTTAAGTTTGAGTCATACAGCTCGTATGATCCCTTTGAAAAGTTCATAGGATTCAGATACAACAACTTCCTGGTTGATGCGGTTATCGATTTTCTAAAAACGGGAACCTTTACCTGTGGTATACCAGGAATTAATCGCCAAACCTATACCGCACCTGATGGCCCGCGTGGTGACTTTGTGGGACTAAACTACTACAGTAAAGTGTTTGTACGAATAGAACCCTTTAAACTTAAGGCTGGCTCTGTAGCTGCTCCAGGTGAGGTAATGACCGATCTTGAGTTTGGCTCGTATCCACAAGGTATCTATGAAGCTTTACAACATATGGCTACGATAGGTCTCCCAATCTATATCACTGAAAATGGTATTGCTGACAACCAGGTTCCTGACGTTCGCCGTGTGCAATGGATTAGGCGGTACTTAAAAGCTATTAGTGTAGCACTAGAAGACGGTGTTGATGTTCGTGGCTTCTTCTACTGGACCTTTACTGATAACTTTGAATGGAACCGCGGCTGGGCTAGTGAGTTTGGTTTATACACTAGAGACCGTGTACTCAAACAGGGAAGCCAAATCTATGCTGATATTGTCAAAGCTGCCCGCAATGGTGATCTCGAAAAGCACACTGAAGACTATATTCAAGATCAGGATGCTTTTAGACAACAGATGCTTGCTCTTAATAGCGGGAGCTCTAAGACGGTAAAGGTCCTGGGTAGCATCGCTATACTAACTGCCGCCTGGCTAGCTTATAAAGCAACAACAGCAGCAGGTGAAGTAAGTTAAACTCTCATAAGCAGTAAAAAGTAAGATCACTCTATGGTTAAAAAAGAGCCCTTCGGGGCTCTTTTTTTATACCATTGTATATTTCTCTCAAGTATACTATCCTACAAACAATCTCATCGTTTAACCAAAGGAGTAGTATGAGTATACAGTACAAGACAATAGCCATAGATGGACAAGATATCTTTTATCGTGAAGCAGGACCTAAAGAGGCACCAACGATTGTGCTTCTTCATGGCTTTCCCACCTCTTCACACATGTTTCGCAACCTTATTCCTGCTCTTGCAGATAACTACCATGTAGTAGCTCCAGACTACCCTGGCTACGGTAATAGTTCTATGCCGTTGGTTAATGAGTATGACTATAGCTTCGATCATTTAGCTAACGTGATCGATAAGTTTCTTATGAAAAAGGGCATTGATAAGTACACCCTCTACGTTATGGATTATGGAGCTCCTATAGGGTTTAGAATAGCTGCTAAGCATCCAGAAAGGGTACAAGGGCTCATCATACAAAATGGTAATGCTTACGATGAAGGCTTACTAGAGTTTTGGGACCCTATTAAGGCATTCTGGAAAGATAAGTCCCCTGAAAATGACCAAGCATTACGCGATGCTCTATTAAC
>SDBV01006164.1_pt1 | contig 16693 bp, 14 predicted proteins | sample 2277081 | NCBI WGS metagenome assembly SDBV01 (sample SAMN10402039, study PRJNA504765) | marine sediment metagenome | isolation source: marine sediment core GS10_PC15, 223 cmbsf | place: Arctic Ocean: Southern Knipovich Ridge | collected 2010 | reverse complement strand
CCAAAATGATTAAATTATGCGGCTTGAAGAGCCGTTTCCGGCCTTATGCGCCTGTAGCTCAATTGGATAGAGCATCGGTCTACGAAACCGAAGGTTACACGTTCGAATCGTGTCAGGCGCGTTAAAAACGCAGGTTTTCGGGGGTGTTTTTGACCAGGACCGCCCAATTTTCTTCAGATAAGAATAAAATTAATTTATCATAATCTGCTTTGAGACCTTCGAAGAGCGGATCAAAGGTATCGATATTTTTTTCTTCCCCGGCACATTCAAGTTCGCAAGCTTTTTGGCTCAGCCGGTTTGCCCCGATCATTGCGGAGGTGCCTTTTAAACTGTGAGCATGCAGCTCGACGTCTTCGGGATTTTTTGACTTCACGGCCTCAGCGAGAGATCGAAAGGTTCCGGGCATGTCTTCCTTAATGATCCCTATTATTTCCACGGCTTCTTCGGTGTCTTCGAAATTTTCCATAACTCCGGCGAAGTCGATAGGGAAATCGGCCTGCTTTTGCTTTTCAGAACTGTCAGACTCGGCGGTAACAGAGTGTTGTTCGGCGGCAATGTTTCCAAGCTCATGGATCTGGGAGCTGACCGAATCAATTTTTTCAGTGAGGTCCTCGGTCCCCGGCGATAAATATTTTCCCAGTACGGCATAAAGTGCTCTGCGGTTAATTGGTTTACCCAAATGCTCGTTAAATCCGGAAGCAAAACACTGTTCTATGTTCTCTTTCTTAACATCAGCGGTTAATGCAACAATTGGTAAATCCATGCCCTTCTGTCGGAGGGCTTTTACAGCCTCGTGACCGTTCATATTGGGCATATGTATATCCATTAGAATCAAGTCAAATGATGCTCCCTGGGCAATATCAACAGCTTCTTTGCCATCATTTGCAATTGTTACTTCAATTCCCACTTTCGCCAGCAATCGTTTGATAACCTGCTGGTTGGTAACAACATCTTCAGCAACCAAGCAGCTACCGAAAAATTTGACATTATCGAATGTATCCCGCTGTTCTGACATTTCAACATTGTGTCTGTCCAATAACGGCTGGGCGGTTACATCAACACCTGCCGGAATTAAAAGTGAGAAGACCGAGCCCTTACCAACTTCGCTGGTTAAAATGAGTTCGCCACCGAGAAGTCCTGTCAATTGTTTGGTAATGGTCAAACCTAATCCTGTGCCGCCATATTTGCGGGTTGTGTCTTCATGGGACTGCGTGAACAAGTCAAATATTGATTCATGTTTGTCTTTCGATATGCCGATGCCGGTATCTTCAACATCAAAACGGATAAACGGCTCCTTATTCTTTTCCTCTAAGGAAACATTTACGTACACATGTCCCTGCTCAGTAAATTTAATGGCATTACTTATAAGATTGAGCAGGCACTGATTAAGACGAGTGGGGTCACTATGAATTCGTGACGGCAGGTTATTGCTTTCAATAATCTTAAACTCAATATTCCTATCCTCTACCAGCGGCTCTGCCATTGATTCTATGAAATTGAGTATCCGGCCTAACGAACAGTCAATCATCTCAATGTCGAGTTGGCCTGCCTCGATCTTAGAATGATCCAGGATGTCATTTATCAAGCATAGCAAATTCCTTGCAGATTCTTTGACGGCATTAACATCCTTTTTTTGCTGATCGTTTAAATCTCCGTCAGACAGCAGGTCACTGAAACCAACAATAGCGTTCATCGGTGTTCGGATCTCATGGCTCATATTGGCTAGGAATTGACTCTTGGCCTGATTGGCGTACTCGGCCTGAATAGCCATTTCATTAGAATGTGCGGTAGCTTTTATCAACTTTTCATTGGCCTTTTCGGTTTCTTTTTTAGCCGCCCTGGCCTCTTCCATTAATTTTACACTTGCGCGATGTGATGCGTCCAGGGCCTCATTGCGTATTTCTAAAACTTTATTGGTCTCTTCGCTTTCTTCCCCGGCCTTCATACGCTCGGCGATTTTGTTGTTCAGATCATCCCCTGAAGCGGCCGTCTCCTTTAGCCTGGAAAGCATATCCTTAGATGATCTCGCTAATACCCCGACCTCATCTTTGCGGCCAGCATCAGGTATACCTGCCTTTTTACCATTGGCAAGCAGGGCCGTTGCTGCAGTAAGCTGTTTGATTGGCTTTATGCGGCGTATGGCAAAAATAATCGAAATCAAAACGCTACCGGCAACCAGAGAAAGTCCGGTTAGTTGAATCAATATCAGCGTTTGAGTTTTCTTGTCCGATGCTGTTTGCATCAAATCAACCGCCGTATTCATTTCCTTAAGGAGATCCATATTCTGCTGGAACATGGAGTCAAGGACATCGGAAGACAGAGACTCATCTCCGGCAAGCAGCAATTCAAGCCTTTTGGAAAAAGAATACCAGATATCGGTGACCACCGAAAGCTGTCTTAGTATTTCGCCCTCTGCCGGCGGACACACAACATAAGTCGTATCATCGTTAATAACAAACTGACCTGGAGCCTTTCCTCCGTCGCGCAAAGTCGTCAGGGTATTGGCGAAGACCCTCATCGTCATATGCAACTGAGCCTTGGCGGTATCCGACAGTCCATCCGTACTGCCAGTTTTAACGTTCGCAACCAGGAATTCCTTGAATATCTTCTGACTAAGCATACGCTGGCGTCCAGCCAGGTTAATCCCCTGTCCGTCAAACTCATGCTGATTCACCACTATAAAGGTTGAAAAAACGGCTATTAGACTCACCAGCCCCGGAACAAGTGCCAATATTATTAGTTTTGTTTTCAGCGGCATCTATTTATCCCAGATTTAGCTGTAATGCTAAATTGTTTATACCAATCGCCATTATTCGTTTAATTTTAATACGTAATCATTTGTCTCATCGGTAAGGATCACCCTATCTCGCTCGACCTTTTTAACTGTCTTATTATCAATCTTGTCACCTGCGCTTACAAATCTTCCGCTTATGAATGCTGATAAATTTTTGCCATCCAACATAATAGCGCCAAGCTTCAAATCAGAAACACTGATAACCTTTTTTTCTCTTTTTCCTTCTTCTTGCGATTTTGCAAATGGATCCCTCGGCCAACCGATGAATTCGGTTCTTTTTCTCGGTACCACATGGATAACGGGCATTAGCTGATCAAAGGTGAACGATGAGGTGCTTGCCGAGGCAGCGGTAGGTTCCTTACTATTTGACATCCAGATAAAAACCGCTGCTGTTGCAAGTACAATCAAAATGGCCGACTTGCTGTTTCGTTTCATTATAGGAGCGACGGCCGAGTGAACGTCATGCTGTTTCAAAACTGATGCTTCTTTTACAGCATGGACGGTAGGTTCTTCCGGGACATGGTCTTTCTCCTGCCCTATGAACCACGATGAAGTTACTTCCTCTTTAGCGGTTACCTGCTCCTGGGCAGTTTCATCTTCCGAAGCCTGGGACTCTTCGGCTACCTGCTCCTGGGCAGTTTCATCTTCCGAAGCCTGGAACTCTTCGGCTACCTGCTCCTGGGCAGTTTCATCTTCCGAAACCTGGGACTCTTCGGCTACCTGCTCCTGGGCAGTTTCATCTTCCGAAACCTGGGACTCTTCGGCTACCTGCTCCTGGGCAGTTTCTTCCGGGGCATGGTCTTCGGCCTGCCCTATGAGCCATGATGAAGTTATTTCCTCTTCAGCTACCTGCTCCTGGATAGTTTCATCTTCCGAAACCTGGGACTCTTTGGTTACCTGCTCTTGGGCAGCTTCAGGTTCAGATATCTGTTCCGGGGTTTGGGATTCCTCTTCCGGTACAGCATACTGCTGTTCAACAGGCCTTGATTCAATAGCTTTTTCTTTTAATTGCTCGTTTGTTTCCAGGGTTTCCATGATTTCCGGATCTGCCTGTTTCTTGGTAGCTTTCCGCCTGGTTGTTTTCTTCTTAACGTTTTTTTTCTTTGCTACTTTTTTTCCTGGCCCGGCCTTTTTAGTTGCTTTCTTCTTTGTTGCTTTTCTCTTTTTAGGGGCTGCCTTTTTTGCAACATCTGCGGTCCGATCTTTAGACAGTATACCAAGTTCCAAATCTTCCGCATCCGCCTGCATCTGGTCAAGTTCGTCAAGCAGCCGATCACAACGGTGCTCATCGAATAAAACACTGTCATAATTTCCAAAACCTTTCAGTATAGCATCCTGTTGATCAACAGGCCTTGCTCCAATGGCTTTTTCTTTTAATTGCTCGTATGTTTCCAGAGTTTCCCGGATTTTCGGCTCTGCCGGTTTCTTGGTAGCTTTCCACCTGGTTGTTTTTTTCTTTGCCACTTTTTTTCCTGGCTTGGCCTTTTTAGTTGCTTTTCTCTTTTTCAAAGCTGTTTTTTTTGCGACATCTGCGGTCCGATCTTTAGACGGTATACCAAGTTCCAAATCCTCCATGTTCTCCGGCATCTGGTCAAGTTCGTCAAGCAGCCGATCACAAAAGTGCTCATCGACTATAACACTCTCACAATTTTTGCGATTTTCAAAGCCTTTCAGTACAGTATCCTGTTGATCAACAGGCCTTGATTCAATGGCTTTTGCTTTTAATTGCTCGTTTGCTTTCATAGCTTCCCGAATTTTCTGCTCTGCCTGCATCTGATTAAGTCTGGCAAACTCCCGACCACGACAGCGCTCATCGAATATAGCACTGTCATAATTTTCGTGATCTTCAAAACCTTTCAGTAATTTGTCGGCCTCATCCACTAAATCATTAACTTTTCCCACGGCCTTGTCGTAATGGTACTGAATCTGATTCAGCGTTTCTTTTTTTTCTTCTTTAGCCATTTGAAAATTTCATTCTTGGAAACAATTCTTTTGCACGACTTTATCCTGGAAATCCGGGATTATAATTCCGCATACAGATTAAGTACGAGTTTTACACTTAGTTTAGACGGATTTTCTTTTCTCGGACGGATGGACAAACTTTCCACTTCTGTCATACCGCATGAAGAATCTTCAATATAGGTCAGGAACTGACCTACATTTTTGTATTCTGATTCTATCGTAAAGCTAATGGGCTGTTTCACAATGCCGGCTTGCGATGTCTCCTGTAACGACTGCTGAGCAATAGAACTGAACTGTATCCCAAGAGACCGTCCTTTTTCAGTTAGCTCAGTGATTGCCAGAGAAATGTCATCTTGCTGAATTGTCCAACTCTCTACATTTGAATTGTCCAATGCAGCGATGGCACTTTGCTGATCCAACAGTTTAGCCTGCACCTCACCCAGCCCGTTTGCCGCATTGCTCAGCTTAGTCATCAACGACCAGTATGCAAAAAGTAGAATGATCAGACCGGACACTGCACAGCAGGCGTACAGCATATACAGCTTTCTCGGCCCTAAACTTTCTTTTAATCTAATCATTCTGTTTGTAATTTTTGCTTCAGTTTTCATTCAATCCCCAGCTTTAACTCAAAGGTATTGAGGTTCTCTTTGGATAAATCTTTTGTAGATACCAATTTCACCTTCTTAAATATTCCTTTTTCTAATGAACGAATAAATCCGATAAGAACCTGCTCCCTAACCAGGCTGGGCGATTTAATTTGGCCTTTTAAGGTAAGCATGTTTTCTTTGGTATTCAGTTCAGTCAGAGAAACCTGCTCAGGAATAAGATTGGATATTTCTTTTAATGCGTCGCTCCAATAAGCTCGCTTGTTTAAGATATCGCTTAGGAAGGCCTGCTTTGGCAGTTTTTCTATCTGAGGCGACAGGGCCCCGAGTTCCAGTTCTGCTGTGGAAATACGTTTATCATAAGCTTCCAGCTTTATCGTCATTGCCGCATACCCTAAAATCAAGATCACGATAATTGCCGTGACCAGTACCTCAATTGAGAATCGTTTAATTAGCAACCTGACCCGCTGCTTTATCTCTACGGGCAGAAGATTGACATCGTCCGGCGAAGCCAAAGCCGCACCTAAAGCTGAAGCAAACCTGTTCGCTGTCTCTAACTCGTCCTCGCTTAAGGAAGGTTGATCTAATGCAAATGCTGAAACCGAATTGCCCGGCTGGACAGGAATATACAGGTTTTCGTTTAGTTTCTCGGCCAGATTCTTAAGGTTGCTGCCGCCTCCCAGCAAAACCAACGACTCAACTGCTGAGCCTGCGTTCATTGAATTGTTGAAAAAATTGAGGGAAAGTGAAATCTCTGTTACAAGTTTTTCTAAATTAGGACGCAGAAGTGAAGTAACCTGTGTACTGGAAATTTTATCATCTAATATCTCAGGGTTGCCGGAACCAATAAAACCATACCTTTTCTTGATAGTTTCAGCCTCTTGAAGTGTCAATTCCACCTTTCCAAGATCAGATACAAGCGACTGTGTCATCTCCTGCGTAAAATCCTGACCGGCTACGGGTAACTTTCGGCTGAATACAAGTTCTTTGTCCTGAAATACAAAAAACTCGCTAAAATTATAGCCAATATCCAAAAGTGCAACCGTTTTGTTCCCTTTTGAATAAAGATTATCGATGACGTTTTTTAAGGCAAAGCCATGTTGGGTAAATAAAGAAGGTTTGATCCCTGCCAGGTTTAATAAATCAAGGTATCTATCGACTGTCTCTTGAGGGCAACAGGCTATGGCAACTTTGTGTTTCTTAACTCCGCCTTCGGTACATTCCCCAAGGATCTGATAGTCCATCACTGCCGTCTCTATTGGAAAAGGTAGAGATTCCCTCATTTCCCATTTGAGGGCCTGCAAGATTTCAGATTTGGGCATGAAGGGGATGGCAGATACTTTTGTACAACTGTGAGGGCAGTTTATTACTACATTTATTATTGCATCGTGTATATTGATGTCCCGAAACACATTTTTTAGCGCATCTAATTGGGCTTGTTGATTGTCTATCGAAGAGTCTATTTCCTGCAAATTAAGATTCAAAGGAACGAGCTTACCTTGCTGATAGGCAAGTTCTGCCATCTTTATGGAACAAGTTCCTATATCCAGACCAATAAGCCGGTTTTTTTTGGGCAGAAACTTAGATATTTTAAATGGGATATTTCCCATTCTATTGCTCCTTCCAGGTATTCGTCTTAAGTGTTAACGATGCCCCTAAAGATACATCTTGCTGCACCATACGGGATTGGTCGTTCACCGTTCCGGTAGAGATCAACCGATAATCAGCTCCTCCTAAATTAGTTGAAGTTATAGTAAAACTTCCTTTACCCAAAGAATGATCCGTCTCACCTGTCCATCCTGAATCCTGCTTTAGATTATATATACCATAATGGAGCCCGGCTTCGGCTAAATGAAAGACCTGGCTATCAACAATTTGTGCCCCTACACTTTTTGTGCTCGCTTGCACAAAACCAAGATATGCCCCAACCATCGAAGCCAGGACAACCATCACCATCAAAGTGATCAGTAAAACCGACCCTTTGTTAGCACAAGTCACTCTTGTTTTGTGTTCAAATCTAAAAAGTCTCATAAGTTTCTCGGTCTGACTTTCGTTCTTGTTCTTACCGTTTCGTCACCTCTTTGTACTACAACATCGAGAGTGACCTGATTACCATTTATAGTTAAAGCTGTTTCGGGCGCCGTGGCATCGGGTGATACCAAATCTCTTAAAATCAGCACGCCGTCTCCAGATGCCGGAGCGTCCCCTCCATCTATATCGGCTTTGTGTAAATCGTAAAGATTTTCACCATAAGTAGAATCTAAAGTCGCATCGTCAGCGTTATATAAATACAAAACATATGTATTGCCTGATAAATTATCGTATTGAATAGTATGTATAATGGAACTGTATTGTCTCAGGCTGCCGTTGGCTGTTTCTTTCAAATCTCTAATCATTTTTTCCATTGCATAACTTATATCTTCTCTGATGCCGGTTCGGGTCATTCCTGAATCCCATGCATGCAGACCTACCACAAACAAATATCCACTTACCCCTAACATTATTGCCATGAGCAAAAGCACTATAATCATCTCTATGATAGTAAAACCTCTATTTGTCACGTTTGTCCTTCCCATACCTGCATAGTCACCGTCCCTTCGCGTTTCAATCATTTGCGACATATGTACACACATTGACAGATTGCTGTCCGCCTTGTTGCGTCCATCGTACTTCTACCTGCACATCTTTTAAATTTGGATCAACTTCGCTTACCATCACTACGCGATCATCTACCCATGGAAACCCCGCTATCGAACTCTCTGTCTCAGAAATAACAATGCTGTAGTCGCTGTCTCTTAGCTCTTCGAGTTTTTCATTAACCAGGTTGAGCGATATCAGACTGTATTCGAGATCGGAATCAGCGAATATAGCAACGCTCATCAGCTGCATCAATACCATCAACCCGCTGGCAGCGAGGATGATGGTAATCATCAGCTCAATCAAAGTGAAACCTCGTTTCATATTTCTCATACCTTAACCATACTTTTATTTTGTAACCGATCGGCTTATCATTGCCATTGCCAGTAATGCAAAGCAATCTTTGGTGTTCAAGAACCAAAGATTGCCACGGCCTTTCAGCCTGACAGTAACAACTCGTCAAATCGCAAAACACAAAACTTACCGGCAAATTAAAAACCGCCAGTGCCGCTTGTTCCATTAGAGATATAGACATCATCGTCCGGGCCGCCGACAATTGCTCCGGCAGTGCTAACCCCCGTGATGTCCGCCGTACCATCGGGACCTACGGAGAATACAACATAATACACCGAACTGCTTGCAGCACTTGTAGCGTAACTATATTCCTGTGATGTTTTAAACGGATCCGTAAGTGCTGATTTGATAATTGTAGGACTGGCAGCAGTAAGTGAGCTTGCGACGCTTTGCCAGTCAGAATCTACAGTTGTTGTTTGCACAGGATATGCCTGGCTGTTGTGAATGTAAAACGATTCAACCGCAGTAGTCAGGGTGCGTAACTCTCCTGCGGCTTTAGCAATGTTTCCTTCATCCTGCATTCCCTTCATGTAAGGCAGTGAGATACCAGCCAGGATAGCGATCACAGCGATCACGATCATGATCTCAATTAATGTGAATCCTTTTTTCATTTTAATTGCTCCTTTTTTTCCTTTAATAAAATACAATTCATTTTAATTTCTTGTTTCTGTTCTTTATCGAACAACAATTTACAGTTCTCTAAATCTACTTGTCGCTATTTTCTTAACAGCTTGACCATGTTAAACATTGGTAAAAGTATAGAGGCCATTGTAAAAGCTACAATTACCCCCATCACAACTAAAAGTATTGGTTCCAGACTTGCGACCATTTTTCTGATACTGTTACCAATGGCATGATCATAAAAGTCGCCAATCTTGTTTAGCATTTTTGCGAGGTTTCCGGATTTTTCACCTACGTAGACTATCTGAACGACATCCGGTGGAAACTCCTCGCTGGCCTTAAGGCTTTCTGCAAGGCTTTCACCTTCTTCTACGGACTGATGCACCTGCTTGATAGCCCGGCCCAATACCTGGTTGTTCACTATATTGGCAGCAATGTCCAGGGATTCTAAAATGGGTACACCGCTGCCGACCAAGGTGCCCAAAGTGTGGGCAAAACGGGAAATACAACTCTTGCGAATTATCGGTCCTATGATAGGTAGTTCCAAACTGACTTTGTCAAATCTGAACCTACCTGCTTTGGTACTGATATATCTTCTGAGTCCTAAGACTATCAGGACACCCAACAGAATGATCAGATACCAGAATTGCCGAATAGCTGTGCCCATACCATAGAGAATAATTGTTGGTAACGGTAAGCTGACTTCTGCACGACTGAATATCTCTACAAATTTCGGAATAAGGAAAGTAGCTATAAAAACAATTATCCCGGTGGAAGCTATGATTAAGATTATGGGATAATATAAGGCTTCTTTGATCTTCTGCTGCAAATCTGCCTGGTTCTCAGCATATTCGGCGTACCTATTCAAGACCCCGCCTAAATCACCGCCTGCCTCAGCGGCTTTAACCGTACTTACAAAAAGATTCGGGAAGAGCAGCGGGTATTTTGCAACCGCCTGCGAGAAGCTTTCACCTGCCTCTATGCTTCGAATCACACAGCCTATTATCTCGTTGAGCTTCTTGTTTTCACATTGCTTTTGCAAAGTTTCAAGACTGCTTATTACACTTAAGCCGGAATTTAACATATTGGCCAACTGAACATTAAACATGACAATGTCTTCAGTTTTTATTCGCTTACCTTTCCACTCTAATTGCCCCAGTTTCAAGCCGCCGAATACCTTGGTGATCGTTATCGGGGCATGCCCCATTTGCTGCAATTTCTCTGCCACTTCTTCTTGTGAGAAGGCATCTATTGCACCCCTGATCAATTGACCTGTTTTATCCCTGGCTTTATAGTTAAAAGTAAACATAGCCTATACATCCTCCGTAACGCGCATAACTTCCTCTTTAGTAGTTATGCCAGCTTGCACTTTCTTTTGGCCATCTTCACGAAGCGATTGCATACCAGTTTGAATTGCGGCCTTGCGGATTTGGTCAGCGGAAGCCTTTGCAGAAATCAATTCTCTGATTTTTTCATCGGGTGTCATTAACTCAAAAATCCCAATTCGGCCTTTAAGACCTGTCTCAAGGCACTCCTCACAGCCTTTACCTTTACATTCGGAACAAATTGTGCGTACCAACCGCTGCGACAATACACCGATAACGGAGGACGAAATCAGAAACGGCTCAACTCCCATATCCATGAGCCTGGCCACTGCGCTTGGAGCATCATTGGTATGAAGAGTAGAAAAAACAAGATGACCGGTTAATGCTGCCTGAACAGCCGCTTTGGCAGTTTCGGCATTACGGATCTCCCCGACCATAATAACATCGGGATCCTGTCTCAAGATAGAAGACAAAGCGTTGGCGAATGTAAGTTCGACTTTAGGATTAACCTGCATCTGGCGAACACCCGCCAGGTGATATTCGATCGGGTCCTCAATCGTAATAATATTTTTGTCTTCAGAATTTATAGCGTTCAGAGAAGCATACAGTGTAGAAGTTTTACCCGAACCGGTAGGACCGCAAACTAAAATTATCCCGTGTGGGCGGCAAATTAATTTCTTATATTGAGTCAGGATAGAAGGCGAAAAGCCTAATTGCTTTAGTTCCTGAATTACCTGGCTTCTATCCAAAAGACGCAGGACCACATTTTCACCATAGATAGTAGGAATGCAGGAAACACGGATATCGATATCACGTCCTTTCATCTTCATCTGGATACGACCATCCTGGGGAACACGTCTTTCGGAAATGTTCATCTCAGCCATCACCTTGATGCGGGAGATAATCGCAGACTGTAGATACTTAGGCGGTCCGCTGCGATTGTGGAGAAGCCCATCGATCCTGAATCTGATTTTAAACGTATCTTCCTCCGGCTCAATATGGATGTCACTGGCTCCCTGATGCACCGCTTCGATGATCATTGTATTAACCAGCTTTATTACCGGCGGTTCTTCAGCGATCCCCTGGAGCTTCTTCAACTCCGTCTCCTGGTCAGGTTTAACTTCCAATTTCTCGCGGTCTAAAGACCCAATTACTTCTTCCAGTGTACCTTTAGTACTGTAATATTGATCTATCGCCTTTTTAAGCCCTGTCTCAGTGGCAATCGTCGGCTCAATGTTAAGACCTGTTTTCATATGCAACTCATCTATCGCAAAAACATCTGAAGGATCGGCCATGGCTACGGTCAAGTCGTTACCTATTTTTAAAATAGGAATCATAAGATGTTTTCTGGCTATGGTCTCCGGTACCAAATCAATGATCGCCGGTTCTATAAGATAATTGGCCAAATCGATAAATGGCAAATCGAATTCATGGCTCAGGAACGCTGCTAAATCCTCCTCGCTAATTAACCCTTTTTTAATAAGAATTTCCCGCAAAGGCTTTGCGTCTGCTTTGGCCTGGAGTTCTGCTTCTCTGAGTTGTTCGGCAGTAATAAGACCTTTTTCCGTCAAACTCACACCAAGCATTTTTTTCTGGGCTATTGCCATTGTGTTACTACTCCTTCAGAAGTTCTTCAATTTTTGAAAGCAGGGTATTTCGTTTATATGGCTTGGTTACGTATGCATCAGCACCGATCTCTCTGCCAAGCTCTATATCTTTGGCCTCCGTTTTTGATGTAAGCATGATTATAGGTATCTTGGCATAGCTTGTATCGTTCTTAAGAAACCCGCAGACCTTATAACCATTTAGCCTGGGCAGCATCAAGTCCAGTACGATTAAATCAGGCTTTTGGGATTTTGCCTTATCGAGCCCTTCCTGGCCGTCATTTGCGATTATAACTTCATAGCCTGCGGTCGTAAGCATCTTGCTTATCAATACCACAAACGCCCGTTCATCATCAACAACGAGAATCCTCTTGGTAGCTTGCGCTACGTTGACAGCCGATCCTTCTGATTCGTTACATGACGAATTATCTTTAGCTTTTGAATCCACGATAAACTCCTAAGTTCTCAATAATCACCTTTACTTTTATAAGCCCAATTCCCGCTCGATCTTTTCTTTTAAACGTATAGACTCCAAGTGTGCCGGATAAAGCCCAAGCGCCAAATCCACTTCTTTCATTGCAGCCTCGTAATCACCATCGATGTAGTATTCCGCTGTATTTTCATAGTAATCGTTGACACGACGCATTTTGTTTATCCACTGCAATTCTTTCTTAGACCCGGACACTTTACGCCGAACATCTTGCGGGTCTGCCCATTCGTCAACCTGACCAACCTCGGTTATAATATGAGGGGTGAGCAGAACGATAACCTCTTCGCGTTGAACCTCGTCAGCAGTACCTCTAAAAAGCACACCTAAAAGGGGCAAGTCACCCAGGAACGGAACCTGCGTCTTTGCTGTTGTAATTTTATTTCTGAACAATCCGCCAATAACGATCGTTTGCCCGTCTTTAACTATTATGTTAGTTATTATCTCTGCAGAAGTTTCATCGGTCATGGAGCCTCTAAATGTGGCTGAACTGTCCTTTGGGTGAATATCTAAGCGGATATAGCCATCGTTGCAGACAAAAGGCCTGATAGACAATTTTGTGCCTGTATCGATAAATTTAACTTGTTCTATTGTCGAAGTATCTGTTTGAGTAGTTTGAGATTGATATGCGACTTTTTTGCCTATATAAACTTGTCCAAGCTGCTTATTAACCGTAAGTATTTTAGGATTAGCCAATATTGTTACATCAGTAATGTCTTCCACTGCTCTGATAAATCCCGCCACATCATCATGCGTAAAACCTATCGTCATGCCGCCTGTCAGACTTGAACTGCCAACCTTCGCTGATGTACCTCCGGACTTAAGATAATCCGAAGCACCTCGTGTTATATCTGTCAGATCATTTGCAACAGTAGTCAGCGTCTGCCAGTCGATACCGAACTGCATACCTTCTGTGAGTGTAGCACTCAAAATCGTAGCCTCGATCAGAACTTGTTTGGGCCTGATATCAATCGAAGTTAATATCTCCACAATTTTTTTGATATTTTCAGGGTAGTCGCAGATGATCAGGGTAGTCGCAGATGATCAGGGTAGTCGCAGATGATCAGGGTAGTCGCAGATGATCAGGGTAGTCGCAGATGATCAGGGTATCTTCCATTGCATTCGTATTGCCGCCGCCGGTTTGCGGACCGATACTTTCAACAGTAGGCACACCGGCTGACGCTGCCGCAGTAGCTTTAATTTCGCCATCTTCACTTAGGATTGATAAAACCATTTCGCGTGCATCTGCTGCTGTAATATAGTAGAGCGTGAAAACCTTATAGGTCATCAGGCTCTTTTCTTTCTTGATGTTATTGTATTCCGCTGCCGTATATACCTTGATCAGATTTCCCTGCTGCTTGTATTTGAAATCCGTTCCTATAATTGCCTCCACTGCCTCTTCGAACGTTACATCATAAAGTTTATTACATGCCAACTTGCTCACAATTTTAGGTGAAGACACAATATTTTTTTTATATTTGGCCGCCAGAATATCAAGTGCATCCCGGATTTGCATATCTGCCCCAAAAGCAAACGATTGGGTTTCGTCAACAACAGTAACATTTTCTGTCATATCCTGACTGGCATCAGTGGCAACGTTGTCATCTGTAATAGCCCTGAACCCATTGCGTCCAACATCAGAAAGTCTCTGGTTGGCCTTGGCAACTACAGTTGTTGCTGACACAGCCAATATGACGCACAATGCGAACAAGTAGCTCTTAAAATTGCCTTTTTGTTTCAAGTCCATAAAAGTCTCTCAATCTTTTAATAGCGCAAATTCCACGCGGTCCTTCCCTGCACGTTACTTTAGCTTCATCGGTACATTTCAAGGGCGTATTAAGCAAAATGTATCATTAACGTCACAAAAATTGGGGGTTTTTGACTTTAATCGACCTCAGAACAAGCAGTATATTCTCCTAAACCCTCCGTTTACCACACCTCTATTTTGTGGGCCGTCATATAAAGTGGGAAGGTTATAATACTCCCCAAAAGCTGGGCGTATCATTAGGGTTGTTTTGTCGCCTGAGATGATATTCTGGGTGCAGAACAATCTGGACACTATGTTTTCACTGTGGATTCGGCTGTTATATGTCTGAAAGGAGCATTGCTCAAATACGAAATCCGAATATCTAAATCCGAAACAAACTCAAAATTCGAATGTTCAAAATCTAAATCCCGGTTCTGACGCAGTCAGAACCGTTTGAACCATTTTGATTTTGGCAATTCGTACTTGTTTCGAGTTTCGGGTTTAGTGCTTAGAAAATATGGAACGACCGGCCCTGAAGAGCCTGGCGGTGATCGTGTTATTCTTCACCTCGTTTTAGAGAGAGCGCCCGGCTGTATACTTCTAAGGCCGTCAAAGTTCGTTTGTCTGGATGATTTCCAGATGATTGCACCAATTCTTTTATAGTTTTAGACACATCATCGGCGGTAAATTTCCTACTTTTGCTTTTTTTTGCTGCTTTTTTTATTTCAACGGCATCTGCTTCGAGGTTGGCTATTGCTTTATCAAGCTCTTTTTCCTTTTTCTTGACTTCGGCTTCGATCTTAACAATAGTTTCTTCGACTTTGGCTTTTTCAGTTGCTATAGCATCGCTGATTTCCGCTTGAACTATCTCTTTTTGCTCTGCTACTTGTTTGGCAGCCTTGGTTTTTACAGTTTTTGTTTCCTTTTTAGCTACTGACTTAACTTCTGCCAACAGTTCCTGCGTTTCGACGGCACATGCCTTGATGTTGTCTACTGCTTTATCAAGGTCTTTTTCCTTTTTCCTAGCTTCAGATTTGATCTTGATGATAGTTTTTTCGACTTTGTCTTTGGCTTTTTTAGTTGCTCTCGCTTTGGTGATTTCCGGCGGAGCCGTCTTTTTTGTATTGTTTTTTCTGCTCGCTTTAGACTTGGCCTTCGATGGCTGTTTCTGGTAGTTTTTTTGCGTTTTGACGGCATCAGCCTTGAGGTCAGTTATTGCTTTATCAAGGTTTTCCTCCCTTTTCCTGGCTTCAGATTCGATCCTGGTAATAGTTTCTTCGGCTTTGGCTCGTTCAGTTGCTATCGCTTCGGTGATTTCCGACTGAGTTATCGCCTTTTGCTCTGCTACTTGTTTGGCGACTTCAGATCTTACATTTTCTGTTTCTTTTTTGACTTTGTTTTTTTCAACCGCCAAATTCCCCTGGTAAGCTTTTTGCATTTCGTCAGCATGGGTTTTGAGCAAAGCTATTTGCTCTGTCAGAACCCGTACCTTTTCTTCACTTTCAGCCTTGATCTGAGCGATCTTTTCAGTATAGTTTTTTTTGCTCGCTTTAGTCTTGGCCTTGGATAACTGTTTCTCGTAGTTTTTCTGCGTTTTGTCAGCATCAGCCTTGAGGTTGGCTATTGCTTCATCAAGGTTTTCCACCCTTTTCCTGGCTTCAGATTCAATCCTGGCAATAGTTTTTTCGGCTCTGGTTCTTTCATCTGCTATCGCTTCTGCCCTGGCTATTTCTATTTCTTGTTCGACCTTGGCTTGTTCAGTTGCGATCGCCTCGATGATTTCCGACTGAGCTATCGCCTTTTGCTCTGTTACTTGTTTGGCTACTTCAGATATTACAGTTTCTGTTTCCTTCTTAGCTGCTGACTTAACTTCTGCCAACTGCTCCTGATAAATTTCTTGCATTTCGGCGGCATGGGTTTTAAGCAACGCTACTTGCCCTGTCAGAGTCTTTATCTTTTCTTGGCTATCAGCCTTGATCTGAGCTATCTTTTCAATGTAGTTTTTCTTGCTTACTTTAGCCATGGCCTTGGATAACTGTTCCTGATAAGTTTTTTCCATTTCGGCGGCATCTGCTTCGAAGTCGGCTATTGCTTTTGTAATTTCCGATTGAGCTATCGCCTTTTGCTCTGCTACTTGTTTGGCGGCTTCGGTTTTTATATTTTCTGTTTCGGCCTTGGCTGCTGACTTAGCTTCTGACAACTGCTTCCGATGGGTTGCTTGCGCTTCGGCAGCATGGGTTTTAAGCAAAGCTATTTGCTCTGTCAGAGTCCATACCGTTTCTTGGCTCTCAGCCTTGACCTGAGCTATTTTTTCAACATAGTTTGTTTTGCTTGCTTCAGCTCTGGCCTTGGATAACTGTTCCTGATAGGCTTTTTGTGTTTCGACAGCATGGATTTTGAGATTAGCTATTGCTTCATCAAGGTCATTCTCTTTTGCTTCAGCTTGAGATACAACCTTTGCAATCGCTTCTTCGGCTCTGGCTTTTTCAGTTGCAATCGCTTCGGTGATTTCCGACTGAGCTATCGCCTTTTGCTCTGCTGCTTGTTTGGCGGCTTC
>SDBV01006163.1_pt1 | contig 16693 bp, 21 predicted proteins | sample 2277081 | NCBI WGS metagenome assembly SDBV01 (sample SAMN10402039, study PRJNA504765) | marine sediment metagenome | isolation source: marine sediment core GS10_PC15, 223 cmbsf | place: Arctic Ocean: Southern Knipovich Ridge | collected 2010 | reverse complement strand
GGTGGCCCGCCCCTGTCCATCCGGCGCGTGATAGCACGCCAGGCGTGCCTGATTCGACGCCAACGCTGCCCGGATGCGTGCCAGCTTGACGGGGTTTCTGATGGGTCACAAGAGGCGGCACAAAGGATCACGAAAATAAGCCTGCAAGTAGCTCTTGCAGCGTGGTTCTTGAAGTACGCCTTGCGGGGCCTGTGGAAGAAGAAACCGCCAGTTCCTTAGCTGGGGGGAGTCATCTTCGCCCTTCTCTTGGTCGGCTGCGGGAGCTGGCTGGGGGGATGGAGCGGAAGCTGTTGCAATCTGACCGGCTCAGTGGTTAGGATAGGTTCGTGCCTGCCAAGAAACTCAACGGCAACGGCAAAACCAACGGCCACTGTAAAACCCACCCTCACACTGCCACTGCCTGCCGTGCCTGCCTCGTCCAGGGTTTGCAGGAGTTTGACACCTCCAGAATCAAACAGCTTGAACGCCAGCCGCACACGATCCGATTGATTTTCGACTTTCAAAAGCGCATCGGCAATGGCGTTCATTTGCTTGTCAACTGGTAACTGCGCCAGTTTTGCAGCGTCCAGCCCAAGTTCCTGGATTGCCGTCTTCGCTTCGCCCATTCCTTGTGCTGCCTCTGCAACGCGCCGAGCCATGCGTTGGAGGGCCATATCGAATTCCGCCGCGCGTATCCCGGCAAATCGTATTGCAAAATGAAACGCGGTGAGTTTTTCCGTTGCAATTCCTAGCCGCGTTGACATCAGCCCAGCGGCTTCTTGCATTTTTGTGGTGTTATTTATGAGGCTGGTAAACGCGCGGATAGACAGGCCGGCGGTCAACGCAAGCAGCGCCCCCTTGGCCGCGCTGATAGCACGCTCCATTCCCTTGAACCCACGGCTAGCGCCACGGGCGGACTTCTTGGCATTCTTCTCCATCCGATCAAAGCGCGTGCCAAGATCACGCAGTCCGGACTTGATGCCCTTCGCATCTAATGCGACACCGAGGGTGGCAACGTCGCGGGCCATCACTTACCTTTCGGCTTTGGTTTGGCAGCAGCGGTAGCGGCCTGATCCTTGCTTTGCTGCACAAGAAAAGCGCCGTCAATCAATTGTATTTTGGTGACCAGCAGGGACTCAGGCAGACGGCGATGGAGGCGAAACCATGCCTCGATTTCCGTGAGAGGGATCGCGCCCACACCGAACCCCATCGAACGGCCCCCGCTCAATTCACCGAACGCTCTCCACGCCCCGCGATTGGACGGCCACAGCCCCTCTTCCAATTCCTCCAGCCGGATCAATTCCGCCGGCGGGTCGCGGCCCAGGCGTTCCATCTCGGCTGCGACGTGCTCAAGGTTCGCGCGGTCTTTCCCTATCCGGAAGGTTTCTCCGGCGAACTCGGCGAGTTTCCCAGCTCCTCCTCCCTCAAGTCTTTGATCTCCTCCGCAAACTTCAGAATCATTTGGAGGAATCGCGGGGACTCCAGCAATTCACGGCGGATTTGCTCGCTGTTTTGCAACGGTTTCCCGTCTCTTTTGAATCCTTGGAAATCTAAGAAGATGTATTTGGCCGCCGCGTCCAGGTTGACTTTGCGGCGAATAGCCCCCGTGTTTTTGGCGGCCTTTGACTGGCGTGCACCGGGGCGCGAGGTCATACTGTCGAATATGGAATCCGCAAATTTCTCTACCGCCTCGGTGTAGCCCGTGCAGTCATCAGCGGCCACCTTTACCTTGGCGTCCTTAACCTCTTCGCCTGTTCGGAAATCAATGCTGTTGAACCAGTGTCCTTCTTCTTCTTGCGGGGCAAGATCGAATCGTTCAAAATCCATGACAGTCCTTTTGGGATGTCGAGTTGCAAAGGCCGCCCATTGCCGGGCGGCCGTTATTCCCTCCTGCTACAGCGCGATGGCCGGAACCATGCTCCCGTAAATGGTGAGCCCAGTGCTGCTGTCCATAAATGCCTGGAACGGCATCGTGATGAAGAGGCGATCCGAGCCGGACACCGGATGGTCAGCGCCGCTGTATTTGATGGCCGGGAGGGTGAAGAAAATCTGATTCCCGTCCGGGTCATTGAAGGAAATTTCCAGCGAGCTTTCTGTCTCGTCAAGAAATTTGTCGATCTCGACGGCATCCTCCATGTAGACGGTGATCGAGCCCGTCACCGCCGTGCGGCCAGCATCAATTTCAGTTGGTCCCGCAAACCCGAGCGGAAGGTCAACCGTCCGTTGCAAATCCACGTTGAGTTCAAAGGCCGTGATGATCGTGCTGGCCGAGCCCCCTTCCTTGACGGTCATTGTGGTCTGATGGGTGTCCACCGGTTCGGTGGTATCCACGTCGTCAAGCCCGCCAGCGGTGTCGCCACTGGTTCCAGTGATATCCCCAAGCTGTCCCATGATCCCAAAGGTGATCGGGACAAACGAGTCCGGCGCGGCGGAGACTCGCATCGTGGAAACCTTCACGCCTGTGTAAAGGTCGAACTGCGTAATGTCATTCATCCGCTGTTCGATTGCGAACGAGTTTTCAAACACGCCGTTCTCGAAATAGATGGATTGGATTTTCACGTCCTGGCCGGCAGCCTCTTGCGTGAGCGCTTCCGACACAGTGATTTCCAGGGCCGAGACTGCCGTGACGGTGAACACGGCATTGTTTGCAGACTGGCCTGCGCCCGTGGTGCGGATTTTCATATTGACGAGACACTTATCCGTGACCCAGCTTCCTCCTGTCCGTGTAATCTTGGAAGTCGCGTTGACAAAGAGGGTATCGGCACCGGCTGTTGAGGTAAAATCCCCTGGGTTGGCCGCCTTGACTGCCGAGTACCGCACCCCCGCGCGGATGAAATCCTTGAGGGCCTTCCAGGAAAGCTCGCAATTAATGTCCCCGGCGCTCTGCGCTACCCCGTGCCGGAAGAATGGGATCTGGGCATCGGAGCGTTGCTCCTCAGAAATCAGCCCGGTTTTCTGCGTATTGAAATCCCAATCCGTTGCCCGGAACTTATCGAGGGCAACAGCGGGCATCCCTGCCCCGTAAGAGGCTTCGCGGACGTATCCCAAATCGGCTTGGCTGGCGTTTGCGCGGGTCATAATATCGCTCCTTGCTGTTACGTCAAATCCACCGAAAACGGGCAGATCAATGGCTGATGGAAAAAATCGTCTACCTCGTCAAGAGGCGGCTCTGGAATCGGCGCTTGAAATCTCATTGTGCGGCCGCCGGCTGCGAGATTAAGCCCCATAGGAAAGAGGCCTCGCGCAGCATCCGCCCGCTGCATTACCTTCCTGGACTGGTCAACCCCGTGCGAAGGCCGCCCGAAAAAACTCAATTGCACTTGGCCGTCAAGCCGTTCTGTTCCGCCAAGAGCCGCTTGGCGATTCCCGAGGATATCCAGGGTGATCCGCATGAAACTGATCGTGCTTGGCAAAATATCAAATCGGACTCCATGCCACTCGACATCCGCCGCAGTGTAGGCCGCATCAATCGTTGCGATGTTTGTGTTCAGCCGATCCTCCGCCGCATCAAGCATGTCAGCCAGCAAGGTGTCCGCCGCCATTAGAGCCTTTTTGCTTTTCGGCGCGCCGCCACCCGGGCAATTGCCGGCCCCGCGATTTTTGGAATGCGGTTTACCACCGGGTCAAAGAAATTCTGCCCGCGTGAATGGGCTGTGCCTCGCACCACCAGACGCGCATAAAACGCGATGTTCCGAACTTCCGCCGGCTGATCCAGCCGCTTCGATGATTTACGACGCCACGCTGTTCGCAGCGGGCCATAAAAACCTTTCTTCTGAATCCGCCTTCCACGGCGTTGCGGCCCTACATATCCAACCCTACGCGGGGTCGCCTTGACCATCTCCTTCCGAACATCCTTTGCAATCTCATTGATGGATTCTACCGCCGCGGCCGGAGTCGTTTTCCGCAAAAACCTCTCCACGACTTGCGTGAACTGCGAAAAATTGAGCTTCATTTCAGCCATCACGATTCCCGTGCGTAGACTTCTTGCCACCGCCGATCAAGATTCCGCACATTGGTCACGACGTAACGCACCGAATCCTCGTCATCAATCACATGGGCCGCTTCTACGAGTGGAGCCTGATGCCGAAAAACGAGCTTGTGGGTCACGCTCTGCCCAGTGGCGCTAGCGATCTCAAGCTCTCGCCCGCTCACCGGATCAATTGAACAACGTGCGCCGCTCTTTACGGTAGATTCGCTGGCGCCGGTTTTGGTGCGGATAACGGATTTCACCGTGACCGAACGATTCAGTCTACCCGGTCGGCTCGCCATCGCTTTCCGCCTTTCGTTTTTGGCCGAATCCGCCAGACGGTGCGAGTGGCTTTGGGGTAGCCGTCAAAGGGTCGTGTTCCTTTGCCAGTTTCATTTTGCAAAGCTCGCTGGCAATCCCGTTGCGGAGCCCGATCACCGTCCCGGTTGAATAGGCTTCCACCTTGTTCCCGAAAATCTCCAGTTCCGGCGGAATCTTTTTGATGATTTCAATGAACATTTCAAACCTCAGAAAGTGATCGCCCGGTAGGGCCAGAGCAATGCGTCAACCGCTTGTGGTACTTCCGCTGTTATCGTTTCGATAACCACCGCAACCCGCGTCTCGTACCAGTGGCCGATCAGCAACTTCATGGCCTGGAGCAGCGCCGTCGGCGCGTCCGTTCCGGCATCGCCATAACCAGCCACGATCCGAATGGTGACAGCGTTGAGTTCCCGCTGCGTGCTCGGCCACACTTCCCCGAATGCAGGCATCAACCGACTGTGAACCGCTTTCGGGCCGGACACCAAATCCGTGTCGTAGAGCGCGCTTGACCACGTTTGCGAATCGCCCGCCGTGTCCGTGTAACTCACGCTCGTTACGGATTGCGTCGGCGGCTTCATCAATTCCAGCCATTCGCCTGACGACCAAGGGAACCGATCCCATTTGATGTCCCAGGTTTGAGTGATCACTGCTCGGCGGGTGTAGCTCTCCACATGCTCCCGCGCGGCTGCGATCAACAGGTCAATGTAGTCGTCATCGGTTATGAAGGCGGAATCCACCCGAAGATGTTCTTTAGCGTCTGCCTTCAAAATCGGCTCGGCCGCCGGAGCAGCGAACAGGTGCGGAGTCGCCACTAACTCGTGCATCACGCCCCCGCTGGCCGGCCCTTGGCTTTCAATTGTCTGGCAGGCAGTTTCGGTTTTTCTGCTGGTTTCGACCCCATAGCCAGGGATGCCTTATTTTCCAAACCCCCGCCTATGGCTGTTTTGGGTGTCGCAGTACCCGCCGTTTTGGATTCCTCAACTATAACTGTGGGAGGCTCCACGACTGTCACCTTGGGCGGATCGCACCATACAGCCATGCCAGTCACCACGTTGCCCTCAGCCTCAACCCGGCCAATGTCCGTGCCAACCTCATAGACGAGGCCAAGCTGTTTCCCTACCGTCATTTTGATGTGCGTCAACATGGAACTCCTTTATCCGAGCGGACAGTCCACCACCGCAAACACCGCGCCGTAGCCGACTTTCGAGCTGGAGCCGAGCGGCGCGAGCGTGTTAATCGCCAGTCCATGCTGAGGAGGCACGATCATCGAGCCGTCAATTTTTGCATGAACGCCAGAGCCCACAGCGATAACGGTCGCCTGGTCGATATTCCCCACCACGCGCCAAGCGGGAGTGCCGCCCGTGATGGTGTGAGCATTCGCAATCAGTGCACCTGAATTGTTTGCTCGACCAGACTGGCTCGTGAGAAACGATCCCGAGTAGGCGGTCGGCTTGGTCGTTTGCGCGGCAAGCGTAATGGCAGCGATTAACGACATGCCAAGTCCCATCGTTCCGGACACCGTGTAGTTATACACGGCGAGAATAACCAGGTTTTTGGTGCCGCTCTCGGGGTTGTTGTTGAACAGAAAGCCGGCCGCAGCCGTGGTCGGCCATGCGGCCACGGGCACAACTTCTGTCCCAGCGGCAAACGTCGCGTTGTAGACCAACCCTTGCCGGGTCAGTTCCGCGAGGGAAGGGAGGCCCTGGTCAACGTGCAGCCCGCCGAGCGGGTTGTAGCGCGGGCCAACTCCTACGCTGTCGGGAGTGTTCCTGAATATGTTTTTTACCAATCCTTGTAGGCTCATAACAATTTCCTTCCGTGCTTGCGTTCAAGTCATGGCGCGGGACGCGAGCCCCGCGCGTTCCTATACGGCGGCAACCGGAGTAACGGTTGGCGCCGCGAGGGCTTTGTAGCTGAGGGCGAAGGGGAACTCCACATCACCCGGTCCCTCGGCGCTGAGAATGACCTCAATGCGCACCTCCTCGGTCACGCCCACATCGCCGATAACGAGTTCAATGGAATCGCCGTCGGCATCGTTCCCCGCAATGGCCGAGCTTGCGCCATCCGCATGGCGGACCCAGTTGGTGCCATCAACTTTGCGGGCCACGGCAAGCTGTAGGGTTTCTGCAGCCGCCTTGTCCGCCCAACCGTCCGTGGTTTTGTCGAGATCAAACACGATCCGCACGTCGCTGAGCGGTGCGCCCCCGGCCGGAACGATGGTGACGAGGTTTATGAAATTGGTGTAGACGGCCTGGTCTTCGTCAATGTCCGCCTCTCCGATGATGATGGTGGGTACGACAAGGTTGTAGATGGCCCGGAGAACAGCAAATCCAGAGATGTCATTGGCGGGCGCGGCTGCGGCGTCGAACGCCGTAGGACCAGCATCGTTCAGAATGTCGTAAAGGCTCCGATCCCCCAGCTCCGTGTCGGTGCCGAGCTTCCCGTGGATGCTGTCCGTGGTCGTGTCGTTGGCCGAGCCGAGCGAGGATTCCTCCGTGGCGTTGTCCGCGTTGGTGGCCGATCCGCCGTAGTAGTTCGGCCCCACCACAAGGCCTGTCGCGCTGGCCGCCGTGACGCAGGCAGTGGTTTGGCCGTCGCCGGAGAACCAGTTTTTCCGCACCACCAGGTTCGAGTTGGCAACGCCGGAGTTAATGATCGCGGCATCAAAGGCATTGGTTCCATCGGAGCCGATGAAGTTGTTGCCCTCGATGATCGTGTCGTCTACGCCGGCGTCCTCGATTTCCATCAGGGCGTCCGGTCCATCGGCCGTGATGAGGCATGAGCAGTCGTCCCGGATTCTGAGCCCCTTGCCCGCTGCCTCGACCGTGATTGTTTCCAGGTCGTTGACGCCCAGATCGAAGTGGCAGTACTCGATAACGAGGTTGGCGGCGCCCACGTTGATCGAGGCGGTGTGGGCATTGGTGGCCTCGTTGTAGTAGAGCCCGCGGATGAGGCAGTTGTCCGCCTGCACGTCAATGCCGTCAATGTTGGCGTTGATCGTGAGCTGCGCCCGGAGCGCACCGAGGCCGATCCCAATGATCTTGACGCCCGCCACATCGAGGGTGATGAGCGTGGTGAGCGTTTCAGAGTGGCCGGGTGCCAGCAGGATGATATCCCCCTGGTCAGCCGTGCAGAGGCCGATGGCGAAGTCGAGCGTGAGGACGGGGAGATCCGGGCTTTTGCCGTAGCCCACGGCATCTGAGCCGGTGCTGCTGTTGGAGTCGCAGAAGATAATGGTGCCGGGCACCTCGTCCACCGAGGCGAAGACAAAGGCTCCGCCTGGCTGGTGGCGCGAGAACAGCATGGTTCCGTTGACGTTGAATCCAGTCATGTGAGGGTTCTCCTATAAGGTTGACCTGTGTAGACGGCACGGGGCCATGACACCCCGCGCCCGAAATTTACGCCGCCGTCTACAAGATGGCGGTCTCGGAACTTTCTTTCGCATAGCGGCTGCCGCTCAGCACGGCCACGGCGGAAACAATGGCACCGGCGCCCGGGTTGCTGAACTCCAGTTGGAGCCGGGGGCGATCCGCTGAAAGTTCATTTGCATCAATCTCGATCACGTAGAACGTATTATTGTTGGTGGACATGGCGAAGCCCGCCACGGTGGCGCGAATCTTGGCTGCCAGTGTGTCTCCCAGAGCAGTCGTCTCGCCCCAATAGTCAAAAGCAATGGCCGTAACATTCCCAGGGACGATGGTGTCCACCTCCTCCACCGTCACTGTGCTGGACGCCGCGATCACGCCAGCTTGGATGATGATGGAAACGTGGGAATGATTCGCCATCTCGAAAACGTCGCTGTTGACGATCCCACCGTTTATGTCGATGGGAGGGAGGATGTTGACGACGTGCCCCTCTTCGGCGATATGGAATCCGTAAGCGGTCATTGTGTTGCTCCTCGTTGATTGCCCGGCTCGCAGTGAGCCGGGTTTCAGTTACGATTTCAAGCTCTGCCGCACCGACTAGGAGCGAGTGGCAATCGCCGTGAAGGGTGAGAGCGCGTGACCCGATCCACCTTTTGCGGGCGTGATCGCGGTGGCGCCGATGGGCTGGCCGTTCGCCCGGAAAATGAACCGGAAAGTTTGCTCGTGCTGAATGAACCGAACGTGCATCGAAACATCCGCCTGGAGGCCGCCCTTTTCGATCCAGATATATTTGGATAGATCGGCCAAGATCAAATCCCCCACCGTGCCCACGCTCGGGCAGTGCTTCATTTCGACCAGAGGATAGCCGAGCAAGGCCCGCGAAGTGGGCTCGCTGACACCACCGGGCGCGATGAACAATGCCGTCCCGCCGGTGCCGACCGGAAGCTGGAGTGCATAGAGTTGAGGCCTCGTATTCCGGTTGTGCAGAAAAACGAGGTTGTCCCCATTGTTCCGCGCTTCCATTTTTGCGAGGTTATTGAAAACAACCGTCACAGCCGTTTGACCGGTTTCCTTGGTGATGCTGACGAGATTCGGGCCGGCCAGAATACCGAGCGGGCGGCCCGCGCCATTGCCGTTGATGATCTTGTCGTCAATCTCCTCCCCGGCCTCGCGAGCAAACTCATCTCCGATCCACGAGTCGAGGGCCACCGCATCGGCCAGCAATTCGTCGCCGGCGTAGCAGAGCGCCTTGCAGGCGTAGAGGTCAAGATTCAGCATTCGCAGTTTGGGCTGCGTGGCGGTAGCCGCCGTGCCCTCGTCGCTCCAAAAGAATTGCACTCCGCCGCCGCGGCTCCCGGTGACCTGCGAAGTCTCGTCAAGTACCGGAGCCTTGAACCCGTTGGAGTTTGGGCCGATGGTAACTTTCCGCACGAGCGGATGGAGAACGGAAGAGGTGCGCGCCCGGCGCATCAACTCCACAGAGAAATCCTTTTGTACCGCAAATCCGCCATCGGAGGGTGTGGACTCCCCGAGCCCGGACGCAACCGCCTGTTGAGTCAGGCGAGGATCGAAGGCATTGTTCATGCCTGCCTGCCCAACCGCAAAAAGGAAATCGCCCATCGTGGCAAAGGGCGCATCCTCGCGGTTGTCGTGGAGATTGGAAACGATGGTTTGTTGCTCGCCATCGCGTGCAGCCAGCGCCCTCTTGGCCTGGTCCGCCTCATGTTCGTGCAGGCGATCAAAGGCCGCAATCTGCCTGTCAGCAGACGCCAGTTCGCCTTCGATTACATCGAGGCGGGTAAGCTGTTCTTCTGTGAGAGATTCGCCGGATTTTTTGGCTGCTTCGAGGGTGGCCTTTTCCTCTGCAATGAGAGTGGCCTTTTGGTCGTACAGTTGGTCGTATCGTTCCATTTCCGTGCTCCCTGCAAAGTCGGTGCAGGGTCACGGACATAAAAAAGCGCGGGAGTCCCCACACCAGAAAACGGGTTCCTGGTCGGGCACTCACCGCGCAGTCGAGGGACTCGGGAGTATCGTGCGTCACCGTCGCCTGCCGGCTGATCGAGGGATCACCGGGTCAGGCGGGGCCTGATGAAAAGACTATCTCAGAAACATAACCGCTTTGTCAACCGGTAGTGGGTCAGTTTGAAATTAGGTTGCAGTGACCGCCAGGAGCCTCTGTGCTATCCTAGGGCATGGCAGAGAAACGGAAAAAGCGCCCTCGCGACCCGGTTCAGCTAGCAACACTGGTGGGGGATATTGCTACCGGGCAAGTTGAAGATCAGGAGCCCAGCGACAAACACCCGCCCTATGTTGAGCGAGGCAGAAAAGGGGGCCTCAAAGGGGGCGAGGCACGGGCAAAAAAGCTAACCCATGAGCAAAGATCAGAAATTGCCCGCATCGCTGCTGCCGCGCGCTGGAAGAAACAAGAAAAATAACCTAACTTGCCTCCTCGTCCTCCTCCGGCGCGTTCTTGCGCCATTCAATGTCGTCGGTCAAATCCATCGGAAGCTCGATGGACTCCTCTGCCGGATTGATGGAATTCCAGTGGTCCAAATCCAAAGATAACTGCAAACCGTCCCCGACCATCTGTTCTCGCCGAAGCACCGCCGATGCTTGCATTTGGGATCGTTGCGCCTCGTCTATGTCGATCCATAAATGCAACTGAACATCGCCGCGTTTGGTAACAATCACGTGATTTGCGCGGTATGGCTTGCCGGTCGTAGCATCCCGCCGAACCTCTTGCCGGGCGGCCCGCGAGAGGTCTTGCGCAAAACGCGTGAACGGATCGACCGGTGCTGGCATATCCCAACCATTTACAGCCGCCCATTTGGCGACTTCATGATGGTCTACCTCTCTTATGCCGGTCTGTTCCTTGTAAAGGCGAACAATTGTCTGTAGCTCGCGTGGTTTGGCCATCCTTAGCCTCCTAGATTTCCAAAGGGAGCAATATAGCCCCAGCCATCCACAATAGCGCTGGGCGCCACTATGTGCCGAATCTTGGCTAGGTGATTGCGGAACAGGTCGTAGCGGCCTGTGCGGTTCTGTAACTGGCCAGCAACTAACCCGGGATGAATTTGAAGTGTCCGTGCGAAACCTAAAATATCACGTTCCGCGAACAGTGGAGCTTTGCGGGCGATTAGGCTGTCAATTCGTTTTTGCGGCACACAAAACTCTGCTGCTGCCTCGTTTGCTATCCGTTCCTCCTCTGAATTTGATGGGCCACTCCCGGCCCGATCACCCTCTAATTCCGCATCCAGCATGGCAGCGCCTTGGCCGTGGTGCTGGACTAGGTGCTCAAGCTCGTGTCGAAGAACAAACCAAAAATTGTCGATTCGATCATATCGTATCGACATTCCGATTACTGGCGATTTGCTGTCCAACCAAAAACAGACACCGTCAATATTTGCACCCGGCAGAGTTTCAACAATCACGTACCGAATTCCACTTTCGGCAAGGATTCTGGGTGCGTGGCGGGCCTCTTCCGCTGCCGACCGCAATTCTGCCAGTTTCTTTATTGCGCCCCGCGCCCTAGCTTTAGAGAAAGTTGAAACCAACAAATCACTTGCGATCTCTTTGACGCGATAGAGCCATGCGATTTGAGCGGGAGTTGCGGGCGCCGCGACGCTTGTTTTCTTTGCGGCGTGCGGCAAGATTTCGATTTCGTCAGGCGAAGTTGCGCCAAAGAATTTTGTAAGCGATTTCTCGATGGTCTTGGTGTCCCGCACTCCGTCCCCTTCAATCCAACCGCGTTTAATCATGTCGGCAATAGGGAGTTCTCCGAAAAGATGGACACGATTAGCCAAACCCGGATCGGGAATTGTAACGATGCGAGCCTGTGCAAGATCATATGATTTTTGAAGCTCCAAGAAGGTTTCTGCGGGAACGCCAAACACCTCTCCAAGTTTGAGGGCCATTTTTGCGTCAAGATTTTTCTTTCCGGCGACCAGCTTGAAGAGGCCCGTCTCTTCAATTCCCAACACCACGGCTAAAACGCGCTGGGTCCATCCACGTTCTTCAAGCAGTTTGGCGATCAGCTGACCTGGGGTTCGATAGGGCGATTCAGTTTCCATATATATTTTCTACAAGGCCGCCGAAAGCCTGTCAAGAAAAACCTGCGCATATTCGCATACTGACCTTTTTGCTTGACTTGAGCATTTGAATCTGCCACCATGTACCCATGAACAGATTATCAAATCAGAAACGAGCGCAAATCCTGAGCCTGATGGTCGAAGGGGTTTCTATTCGGGCCATCGCACGCCTGACAGGCGCTAGTAAGAATACGATTGTGAAACTGCTTGCCGATGCAGGACAAGCCTGTTCTGACTACCAGGATCGCGAACTTCGCGACCTCCCCTGCAAGCGTGTCCAGGTTGACGAGATTTGGAGTTTTGTCTACGCCAAGGAGCGCAACGTGCCGGACTACCTCAAAGGGAGGTTCGGATATGGGGATGTGTGGACTTGGACGGCCATTTGTGCGGACACCAAATTGGTGCCTTCGTGGTTCGTCGGAAGCAGGAACGGTGAAGCCGCCCAAGCGTTTGTTAGTGACCTGGCGTCCCGCCTGGCAAATCGGATTCAGTTGACTAGCGACGGGCACAAGCCTTACCTGGAAGCCGTGGAAGAAACCTTTGGAGCCGACATTGATTATTCGGTGTTGGTGAAAATCTACGGCCAAGGCCCGGAAGGGCAAAAGCGGTACAGTCCACCGGAGTGCATCGGGACGCAGAAAACCAAGGTCGCCGGTAAGCCAGACCCCAAGCACATTTCCACGAGCTACGTGGAAAGGCAGAATCTCACTATGCGGATGCACATGCGCCGGTTTACTAGGCTGACCAATGCCTTCTCAAAGAAACTGGCCAATCACCAACACGCAATCGCGATCTACTTTATGCATTACAACTTCGCAAGGATACACCAGACATTGCGCGTCACACCGGCTATGGAGGCTGGCGTTACCGATCACGCCTGGACGATGGAGGAAATTGCAGAGATGGTCGAGGGAACAGAATCAAAACCAGCGAAGCGCGGCTCTTATCGGAAGTAAATTTCAAACTGACCCACTACCTGTCAACCCCTCTCGGCATGGCGCAATCGGCGTTGGCGGAATTCAAGTTCCTGATCGGGAGTGCGGAGTGGCGTTATGCTTAATGGGCCGTCGGTCGGAGGCGCCGCCCTTGATAAAATTCTTTCCTCGTCATCGTTCTCCGGTGGATCAATCCAGACTATCTCGCTGCTCGTTGTCGTTAGTGACGGCTCTTTATCATCTGTCATTACGAGACCGGAGGTAGCTGCTTCCGCCCGCGTCCGCCCCGCCGTAATTCCGCGCCCGCTTGCCATCCGGCCAAGCGTCTCCTCGAACGTGGCGATCTTGTCGACCATACCCAGCGCCAAGGCTTCTTTTGCTCCTACCACCCGCCCCTCTCCAAACCCGTTCCGAACAGTGGAGGGCGCCACACCCCGACCCTTGGCAACCGCCGCCGTGAAGGTCGCGAAGGTCTCGTCCACCCGTTTTTGCCGGAAGGCTTTCGCCTCATCGCCCAAAGGCTCGAAAGGGTTTCCTTCGGTTTTGAATTTCCCCGCACTTATCATCGTGACTTTCACCCCTTTGTCTTCGGCCATTTTAGAAATGTCCTCATGCACGACAAGTATGCCAATTGATCCAACTTGGCCGGAAGGCGTCACCACAATTTCATCAGCGGCGGAAGCGATCCAGAATGCTGCGCTGGCCGCCACGGAATTGGCGATAGCCACCACTGGTTTTTGCCCACGGGCTTTCAGGATTTCCGCAGCCAATTCCTCCACGCCCTCCACTTGGCCGCCAGGGCTATCGATTGCAAGCAGGATGGAACGCACTCCCGGGTCAGCTTGGGCTGCACGGAACATCGCCGCGACGCCGGTTGTGGTCGCACCACTGAACAGCATCCCCATCAGCCCGCCCATCGGCTTTTGCGTGATGGTGCCTTCAATGGGTATCACTGCCACAGCGCCCGGTTGGGTCTGTGTGGCCGCGACATTTTGAGCCGTGAGCCTCAGGCATTCAGGGTCAGGTTCTCCCCGTTCTGCCAGCATGAAAAGGCGCTGAAGCGCGGACGGAACAATCGCCCAAAGGGTGTCGCTAAAAAAGTTGCGAATCGTTTGGTCAGCCATGATTATCCTTCCGCTATCGCGGCCAGCCAGTCAGCCGCATTTAGTTCCCAATCCGCCAGGACGGCCACGCCATCACGGAGTACATCCGAGCGCATCTTTGAGGTGTAAGCCATTGCTGCCTCTATTGATATATGCAGCATCGCTACAACATGGTTGGTGTGTTGATCATAAAATTTAGCAACGGCCACCTCGAAGGCATCCTGATCGTCGGCATACCTCTCAGCCAAATGTTTTACTCTCGCAATTTCCTTGTGGACAACACGATCAGCCGCGTCATGGAGCACAGCCTGGAATCGTTCGCTATTCGCTTCGGGCTCATTGCGGGGCTGGCGCCTGGTATCGGCTGGCCCTCCCTGTCCACCAGAGCCCATATTGAGCGGCGACAACGGAGCGTCCAGCCCTTCGAGCGGATTTCTGTCCTCAAGGTCGCGCACTTCGTTCCGTGTAAGCCAACCGTCCAGAATCGCTTTCGAGTAAAACTCGGAGCGGGTTGTCGGGTCGCCCCGCAGCAGCCCCTCAACAATGAATTTCGGAAAGAACGTGTCTTTTTCCACAATCAAATCGCGGCGAATGGCCTGCTCGATTCTCACCGCCCACGGCATTAGCGTATCCTGGACATACTCAATATTCTGTTCCGTGATGTTTGAGAATGTCGCATTGTCCAGAATTCCAATTTTATGTTGAGGTACTCCAAATATGCGGGCAATTTCGATTGCCTGGAATTCCCGCGTTGCAATCTGCTCGGCCTCTTTCCCGGTTTGACTGAGGACGGTGGCGGTCATGCCCTCTTCGAGAACGGCCACCGTGCCGGCATTCATAAAGCCGCCGTAAGCGCCTCGCCATGATTTTGCAATCCGATTCGCTGGCGCCTCATCCATTTTTTGCGGATGGCTAAGTACAATCCGCCCAGAGGCGTCATTGGCAAACAGCCGGGCAGCGTAGGCTTCCGATGCCAGCGCCAGTGCAATGGCCTCACGGGAAACGAGGATGGTGTCCAAGCCGAGCAATCCGTCGAGAGACATTCCTTTGATGTGAAACATCCGCTCTTGCGGAATCGTTTCCTCTGGCCCCGTCGAAGGGCGGTGCATGTAGACTACTCGCCCGTTTGGCAATTGCTCGACTGTCACCCGATCCGGGTGAAGCGGGATAAGCTCATTTACAAAGCCTCGTCGCCCGGGGATGATCTCGTTGAAAGAGTCTCCCCAGAGCAATGCGAATACCAGCGTGAGTTGCCAAAACTCGTAGGCGGTCATCCATCCATTTGGCTGATGGTGGATCACGTCAAAAAGAGCGTGGTTATCTTGCCGTGTTTTACCGCGCGCCGGATCAAGCATCCCAGCAGCGGTTGTATGGCCGCGCTTGAATATCACGAGTGGAAGGGACGCGAATGAATCGGATATGCGGCGGAGACACGCCAGAACAGCGGACGCCCGGACGGCGGTTATCTCTGAAACACGTATGCCGGTGAGGCTTTGCGCGCCGACGGGCTGATACCAACTATCGTCCGTCGGATCCGGGGTGCTGGCATTCAAAACCAATTCAGGCCCGAGCCCGATACTATTTAGGAATCCCAATGCGGAGCCTCCATCCCAGGAGGAGAAGACAGATGCCGCCAGCAATCCAGGCGGCGGGTTGGTAAATCTGCCATAAACCGTAACAAATCGCGCCTGTGCCCGCAACCATCAGATCCCACCAATCCGGCTTTGGTAGCCAGCCCAACCAATTGGAATTCGGCATGGTATCCCTCAAAATGTGAAAAGCCCCCGCTCCGAATAAACGGAGGTTTCCGGGATGTGGCGGATCGCGCGTCCGAGCGCATTCAGGATAGCAACGATTCCGTCAATCCGCTCGGTTGCCCGGTTTTTATCGGGCTTCATATTGCCGGCCGGGTCAATGGCCACCGCGACATTATCGGCATTCCAGTCTAGGATTGGGTTGGCCCCGTGTTGAAACAAGCCCGCCAGCAACAGCCGCTCGAATTCAGCGCACGCCGGTGCCATCGAAAGGAAGCCCTGCCCGTAGGGAACCATCGTCATCCCCTCATCCATTAGGTTGTTTACCAGCGCCCCCGCGAACATCCGATCATAGGCCACCTCGTGAATTTGGTAAATCTCAGCAAGCTCCATCAGCTCATGCTCGATGAAAGAAAAATCCGTGGCGTTGCCCGGCGTGGCAACCAAGAGGCCAGCGTCACGCCAGCGATCGTAGGGTACGCCGTCCTTTTTCGACCGCTCCAGGATGTCCTCTTCCGGGCACCAAAACCGCATGATTGCTTTCCATTTCTCGCCCTCCTCCGCCGGCGGGAATAGGAGCGCCAGCGCGGACAGGTCATGGACGAGGGCAAGGTCAAGCCCTCCGATACACGGACGACCCTTGAGCGCTTCCTCATCAATCGGCTCCACTCCCTGAATCCAAAGCTCGCGGGATATCCAGCGGTCGGCTTGTTCCGTCCATTCATTGAGATGGTAACGGCGGAAAGCATTTTGAGCGGCCGGAAGTTGTTTTGCTCGCTCGCATTCAGAGCGGATAAATTCTGGATCAACTGAAACCCCGTAATTCGGATTGGCCTTGATCCACGTCGCTTCCTCACGCCAATCATCGCCATCGTCTATTGTGGCGATGTAGGCGAACCATGTGTCGTCCTCGATCGTGCCCTCAAGGATGGAGATCGCGTAATCGTGATGCTCGTTGTAGATAGACTCGCCCGCGAGCCCAGCCGTGGTGATCTCAAAGATGAGGGGCTGTCGGCGGGAACCCGTCGCCGTCTCCAGTACATCCACCATGTCCCGCGTCTTGTGCTCGTGCAGCTCATCGACGATAGCGCCGTGCAGGTTGAGCCCGCTCGTCGTGTTGGCGTCCGCGCCCAGCGGCTCATACTTCGATGCCGTATCGGGGATGTTGAGGTTGTCCTTGA
>SDBV01006162.1_pt1 | contig 16693 bp, 11 predicted proteins | sample 2277081 | NCBI WGS metagenome assembly SDBV01 (sample SAMN10402039, study PRJNA504765) | marine sediment metagenome | isolation source: marine sediment core GS10_PC15, 223 cmbsf | place: Arctic Ocean: Southern Knipovich Ridge | collected 2010 | reverse complement strand
GCCCGCCGGTACCGCCATGATGCCGTTTAGCCAGATTGCCTTTGCGGCTCTTTTCCGGTCGGAGGTCGAGACGTAACGCTGTATGACCGCCTGGTCGGATGTATACGGGACAAGGTTCTGGCCTATTGCACCGAGGACAACCACCCAAAGAGCGGTCGTGGTGAAGCTGGCTGCGTCAAAATCAAAATTGATCAGGTGGAATTTGTCGGATGCGCTCGCCATGGAGACAAACTCGCCGAAGCCGCCGTCCAGGCCGGCGATGATCAGGACAAGGCTCAGGCCCGCTCCGCCGAGGAGAACGATTGACTGCACCGAATCGGTCCAGACCACCGCTTCGAAGCCGCCCAAAGTGCAGTAGAGAATGCTCAGCACCCCCATCGCAAGTATGCAGTGGGAGACGGCAAACGGCGTGATCGTCGCCAAAGCCAATGCCGGCAGGAACATCACGATCGCCATGCGTCCTACCTGGAAGAAGACGAACGATGCGCTTGCGAAGAGACGCAGGAGGATGTTGAAGCGTTTTTCGAGGTATTCGTATGCACTGGTGGCGTCTATCCTCCTGAAGAAGGGCAGGATGAGGTAGACGACAAACGGCGTAAGCGCCAAAATCATGAAGTGGCCCATAAAATAAACCCAGTCGGTGGCGTAGGCCTTTGCCGGGATCGCCATGTATGTAATTGAGCTGAGCATTGTCGCAAAGATGCTCAGGCCCGCCACCGGCCAGGGGATGCGTTTGCCGCCCCGGAAGAAGTCGTCGGTGGTTTTGTTCCTGAAGGAAAAGAATACGCCGATAGCGACCATGGCGACGAGATAGACGACGATGGTCGAATAGTTGACGATATTGGCAACCGGCGTTGCACCGAGGGATTTGGCCGTTCGTACCGCGGTTGCACGGTATACCTTTGGCGATCTGACACGCGGACGGACTTCGCCGGTGGCTATGACGATCGAGCCTTTCCATTTCACCGCGGTGGTTGTAACGTGGTTGGCGGGCAGTGGACCGGCTGTGATCCAGGTGTCTGTGATGGTGTGGTATGTAAGGGCGTTCTTGAAAAAGCCCGGGTGGTTGTCTTTGAGTTCATCGGCCCTGCCGAAGTGCTCGCCGTTGTCGCCCCCGAGCACGAAGATGTGGCTTTGGCCCAAAGCCATCGCCGGACCCGCCATGACACAATGCGGGACATCGGTGCGTTTGCGCCATGCATCGCGTTTTTCGCCGGCAGCGGGATTGAATTCGTAAACATCCTGCAGCAACTGCACGCCGCCTTCCTGATCCTGGCGTCTGCCGCTGATGACATAAATGCAATCGGTGAGGCCGTTGTGCTGGGCGACGGTCAAATTAAATGCTCGTGACGGCCCGGGCCAGGAGGGGAGGCGCTTCCATGTAAGTTTATTTTCGCCGTTGCCTTCTTCGTAACCGCCAAAGTCCAACGACCAGAAGTTCTTCATGGCGGTTTCCAGGCCTGCGCTGCTTTGTCCACCGGCGACATAGATGGTATTGCCGATCCGGGCGGCGGCGGTGTATGCACAGGGCTTCGGAAGTGAAGGAAGCGGCTCGATGGCCACCTGCCGCGACATCGGATCCCATTTGAGCAGGAGGACGTTGTCATATGTCCGCTGCGAATCGTTGCCGCCGATACAGACAATGCCGTGCTCGGTGGAGACCGATGCTCCGTAGGCGACTGGATAAGGCAGACGGCCCGCATCGACCCACTTGTACCGGTCTGCGATACTGTCGGTCTTGTCGGTTGTTCTTGTCAGTACGTAGATGTTGTCGTGCCACTGTTTTTCACTTTGCCAGACCGGTTCCGGGAAATTCGCGCCGCCCGCTACAATGAGTGCATCTCCGTGAACCCCCACAAAAGGGCCCGCCACGCCGAGAGGATCGGGCAGGTCGGCAAGTTGACTGTATTCAAGGAACCGCACGGCCTGGCCTTGGTCGGCACAGAGCAGTGGTGAACAGATTGAAGAAACAAATGCAATTGTTATGAGCAGTTGCGCTGTCGTCGGAATGCTGTTCATTTTTCGCCGATGCTGGTTCTTTCAATGGATTCGGGAAATGCGATTGCCGCCAGTAGCGCCCGCCCGTAGCGGTCCCAGAGTTGCCGGGCGGTAAGTTTGTCGTCGTTTTTTCTCAGTTCCAAAGTGATGATCGGGATGTTGAGCGTCTCGCCTGCAAACGAGCCCAGGGAGCCTGGAAGCGCGCCCACTTTGCGAACGGGCAGATCGCAATAGCCGGCCATTCGTTGGGCTAAGGACTTTGCCGGGCCGTCGTAATCGACACAACTCAGCGGTTGATGAATGGCCACGATGCGGTTGGGCCGGTAACGTGTGATCAATTGGGAGATTACGCGGGCTTCGGGTTCGGACAGGGCGGTCATGCCGTTTCGCCGGTTATTCTGACGGTTGTCTGCGGCGAAGTTGCGGTTGAGGTCCACGCCGCGGGCGTTGAACCGACTGTTGTGCGCCAGGCCGTCGGGGTTGGCCACGGGCACTATGACGATTCTTCGTCTCTCCAGAAGGGAGTTGTCCCGGCTGAGATGGTCCGAGAGATATTCGACAAGTGTGGTGCCGGCAGGTTCACTGCCGTGAATCGTCGCCACGATAAGCACCACGTCGCTTCCGGTGCCGAAGACAACCGTTTCGATCCGACGATTCTCAACTGAACTGCCCACAACCACCCGGTAGCCGGCAGGTGCGGTCAGGCGAGTTTCAGTGCCGGTGATTCTCGGGTCGGCCGGCGCCCGACAGCCGGCAAGACACAGCACAATGCCGACGAATGAAGGTAGAACGCAAAGCCTCAACACCGAGTGAGCCCTTTGGCCTCGAACAAAACACTTCTTTTGAGTTTTTTCACTGTATATCATCGCGTCCGGATGCATTATACGGAGGCTGGGCGGTGGTTCAAGCTCAAAATGCCGCCCGGCGAGCAAATGGGCAAGGTAAATCGCCCGGAATCTGCGGACAATTTTGGCTTGCAATGAGGGTGATTTGCCGGTATATGTCCTGATTATGACTTATCTTGCGGTAGCGATAGGCCCAAAGAGCATCGACGAGGCAGCCGAGCAGATCAAGGCGGCCAGGAAGGCCGGCGCCGAGATGTTGGAGCTGCGCACCGATTATCTTGCCGATCTTGATGTCGACAAGGCCAAGGCGGTTCTATCACAGGCTAAGAAGACATCGCTGCCTGTGATTGTGACCTGTCGGGACAAGGCCCAGGGCGGCGCTGCCGATCTGCCTTCCCAACTGCGAACGCGGATTCTTGTCGAGGCCATCGGCGCCGGGGCGGATTTTATCGATTGCGAGTTCGATAATTTCGTGTTGACCGATACACGCGCCAAAATCACTGCCGCCCTTGGTAAACATCCCGAAGCACGTCTGATCCTGTCGGCTCACGAATTCGAGGGTCCCTTTTCGAATCCGGCCGGTGTCTATGACGAAATCGTCCGGACGGAAGATAAGGCGATTCCAAAACTGGTCTGCACGGCCCGACACATAAACGATTGTTTCGGCGCGCTCGATATTCTCCTGCATAAGGACCGCGATGCGATTGTCCTTTGCATGGGACAGGCGGGGCTGATAACGCGCCTTCTGGCGAAAAAGCTCGGCGGCTTTGTGACCTTTGCCTGTGCGGATGCCGCGCACGCCACGGCGCCGGGGCAGTTGACCGTCCGCCAGTTCAAAGAGTTGTATCGGTGGGACCGGATTGACGCGGCGACGGAAGTTTTCGGCGTGATCGGTTCGCCGGTCGCCCATTCGCTGAGCCCTGCGATATTCAATGCGTGTTTTGACGCTCAGGATATAAACGCGATGTATCTGCCCCTGCTGGTCGAAGGGGGCAAGGAAGAACTCTACGTATTCGTCAACAACGCCGTCAGCAGAGGCGGCGGAAGCGGAACCGGCGGCGGGTTGGGTTTCGGCGGATTCAGCGTAACGCTTCCGCACAAGTCCCATGCCCGGGATTATGTCAATCATGTCGGTGAGTTTGTCGAACCGTTGGCGGAGGCTATCGGCGCGGCCAATACGCTGAAGGTCGGTTTCGGCGGGATCGTCAGCGGGTACAACACCGATTATGCCGGCGCGATGGACGCACTGACGAGCGTACTGGGGATAGGCAGACACGATCTGCACAGTATGAAGGTTGCAGTCGTCGGTGCCGGCGGTGTTGCAAGAGCGGTTGTGGCGGGCCTGGCGGATGTGGGAGCACACATAACGATTTATAATCGAACCATCGCAAAAGCCGAAGCGCTGGCCGATGAGTTCAACTGTCGCTATGCGCCGCTGGATCAACTCGAGCGCATGGACGCGGCGGTGGTCGTCAACTGCACAAGTATCGGCATGTCCCCGAATGTGGAAGCCTCGCCCGTTCCCACCGAATGCATCAAGGGCGATATGGCGGTGTTTGATACGGTGTATAATCCGTTAGAGACAAAGCTCCTCAAAGATGCCGAAGCAGCCGGCGCCAAAACAGTCAACGGCGCAGAAATGTTCATTCGTCAGGCGATGGCGCAATACAAAATCTTCATCGGCCAGGAAACAGAAGAAGATGTCATGCGAAAAACAGTCCATACCCATCTGGCCGATTCGGTTCTTCAGGCCAACGGATAAAGACACGACAGTACCCACGCGGCGCATTGGACCTTCCAACCCGCGCCACAATAGTGCAGCAACATTTGTCCAAGGGGTATACTTGGGGGTGGAGTATTTGGTTTCTATGCTGATTTTCGCGTGAGTTGGCCGTGAGCCGATGTTGCGGACCTATGACATATTTTGCCGGTTTTTCATGCGGATAGTAAATTCCACCACCCAAAAAGGCCGAAACCCCCCTTTCCGATATGGGGGATTTTGACTATTTTAACATATTTAGCCATACCGTAGTTTTTTTTCACTTGATTGATGGCGTGGGAAAGCATATAATTTATGTACTTCGTCGCAAAGCGGAGACGTGACGTCCTTTTCTGAAGGGAGAAGACTTTGAGAATACTCGATCGAACCAATAAAGATCCCCCTATCTAATCCAATCTACGGTCCAAAGAGAATTTGTTATTAATTAAAGAAGGTTTACTAATTAAAGATGGGAGAATGATAAAATGGACAGGAAAAGAAAAACAGGAAAAGGCATGCTCCGAATTTTGCCCATGATTTTAGCAATTATGGTTATGGCTTCAACGGCCTCAGCCACCTATGTAGAGGGCTTTGTCTTCTGTGAAGGGAATGGGGTCCCTCTTGAGGGAGTAACGGTTTCAGGCTGGATCGATGGGAACCCAATGAATTGTGGTACAGGGCTTTTTGACTGTGTAGAATTAACAGGCAATGATGGTCTCTTCAGGATACACTTCACATGGCGTTTTAATAGATTCGACCCTCTACCATCCTTCACCCTGATATTAACCATTGATAACGTAATCCATGAAGTAGATTTCACTCCTGATGACTATGAAATAAGTTTAGATGGAAAACACGTGTCCTTGAAAGCCCCAGTATACCTTGATGCAGAAGGCTGCGCGCCACCACCATGCGGCGAGTGCAAGGGCAAGGTCATCCAACTGACGCTTCTCTATACCGGCCCAGACGCAACAGTAAAAGTCGCCCAGAAAGTCGGGAAAAGAGATCCCGGCGATGGCGTGGTATTCGAGGGTGATCTTGAAACAGGCGATCTGTTTTCATTCGTCGGCACCGACAAGAATGGCACGCTCGGCACGGAGATATCGCTTCTTATCGACGGCGCACTAAACACGAAGATTCACACAAGCTGCTCCCGGCCTATCTATCCGGGTATGATCAGCGGTCTGTTCGAGGTTGTCGAAGGCTACAGCCTGGAGGGCGGATTGATCTGTCCGCTCGGTACCGAACCCGACCCCGATCCGGATCCCGGTTGTGAGTGCGACGGTGGGGTCACCCAGTTGACTCTTCAGTATACCGGTAGCTCCAGCGAGCCCATTAAAGTCACCGGCAAGGGCAAGAGGAACAAGAAGACAGGCGAGGTTATAATCCCGATTATTTTCTTTGAAGACGGCGTCAATGATGTTGTGTCGGCAGAGGGAGTGTTCACTATCATCGGCCAGGAGGGCAGGGATAATAAGCTCGGCAAAGAGATATACATCTACGTCGGCGACGATCTGAACACGACGATTCACACCAGTTGCTCGCAGCCTATCGGTATTGGACTGGTCAGTGGCGATTTCGTAGTTCTCGAAGGCTCCAGCGTCAAGGGCGGCGACTTATGTCCTTTGTAATCGATTGAAGCATTTGTTTTTGAAGAATGATAAGCCCAGCGGGGAAAGCATACTCCCGCTGGGCTTTGTCTTTGTGAAAATCAGAGAATCAGCTCTTTGCGGTATCGGTTGCTTCCTCTGCGGCCTTGGCCGAAGGGGCGGCTTTTGTCTTTGTCTGTTTGGGCGTTTTACCGTCGGCCATTCTGCCGAGATACTCGGGCAGTTCGATGCCTGCCATTTCGGCAATGTCGTGCAGGGGCGGGAGCACCTTGGCCATGCTCGAGACAAAGTTGGCGGTCGATGAACCGCTCTTGGCGCCGCCGCCGGTATCCCAGACGGTTATCTTATCGATCTTGAGATTCTTGATCGCCTCGACCTGGAGAGCGACGATATCCTCGATCTTCTCGATCATCAGCAGCGTAGAAGCCGCCTTGGCGTCGCCGTTGCAGCTCTTGACGAGCGACTGGTAACCGGACGCCTTGCTGTCCAGCACCTGCCGGATACCCTTTGCCTCAGCCTCGTACTTGGCTAAAATTGCATCGGCATGACCCTTGGCCTCGCGACGCAGCTTCTCGGCCTCGGCTTCGGCGGCAATCTCGATCTTGCGTTTGTCGATTTCCTTGCGAACAACTTCCTGGGCGTTTAGCCGTTCCTGCTCAGCCAGGTACTGGGCCTTTTGAATCTCGACCTCGGCCTGTCGCTTGGCGACTTCGCCCTTTTGAAGCGCCTCGGCTTCCTTGATTGCAAGCGTTGCTTCGGCGTCGGCGATATCCGCCTTCGCCGCGTTCTCACCGGCAACGGCAGTCGCTTCCTGCTGCTGAACAAAAATACGCTGGTCGGCTTTAGCTTCCTTTTCACCCTTGATCGCCTGGGCTTCCTGCTGCTGCACGAAGACTCGCCGGTCGGCTTCGGCGGCCTTTTCACCCTTGACCGCCTGGGCCAGGTTTTCAGCGACGCGAATGTTCTTTTCACGATTCGCCTCGGACTGACCGATGGCGCCGAACTTCTCCTGCTCGGCAACATCCACCTTGGCGATATTGATCGCCTCGGCGGCCGCCTTCTTGCCGATGCTCTCGATATAAGTCGACTCATCGGTAATGTCGGTGATATTGACGTTGATAAGGTAAAGACCGATCTTATTCAGTTCCGGCTCGACGTTTCTGCGGATCGAACCGAGAAAACTCTCGCGGTCCTGGTTGATCTGCTCGATCGTCAGCGACGCCACCGTCAGCCTGAGCTGACCGAAGATAATCTCCTGCGCCATCTCCTCGATCTGGCGAGCCCCTAAACGCAGCAAACGCTCGGCGGCATTGTTCATGATCGCCGCATCCGTGCTGATGCCCACGGTAAACGTACTCGGAACATTGATCCGAATGTTCTGCATTGACAGAGCATTCTCAAGCGGAATCGTGATCGTCATCGGCGTAAGACTCAGGTACGCGCTGTCCTGGATCAACGGGATGATAAATGAACCGCCGCCGTGAATACATTTTGACGACTGGTCCTTGCCGACTCTGCCGTAAACGACCAGAATCCTGTCCGACGGGCACCGCTTGTATCGCGATGCAAAGAACATAATCGTCGACATGAACGCTACTACAACAAAACCGCCAACCGCCGGCCACAGCCATTCCGCAGCTGCTAAAACAGATACAAGATTCAACATGACAGACCTCCTTAAAATAAACTCTTAAAATGAACTAAGCAATTTTCTCCACGACCAATATACTGCCCGACATAACACGTACAACCCGGACGGGCTCACCGGTTTTGATTTCCTCGTCGCTGTCGCATTTGGCGTTGAATATCTTCAGATGATTCTGAACATTGACCCGCACCTGGCCCGTGTCGCCGGCGTGAATCGTCAAATAAACAGTGCCCTCTGCGCCAACGGCGTTTTTCAGTTTTATGTTGCCGCTTGACTGCAAAGTCATGGCCATCTCAAATATCTTCTTCATCACCCAGACCGTCACCACACCGGCGGCAAGACCACCCATAACCGAATGCAGAGGCGAAAACCCGCTCTGTTTGAGCATCGCCAGACCCACCAGCCCGAACATCGCAAAAAACGCCGTCAACCCCTGGAACGAAATCAGCTTGAAGCTGTAGTCCGTATCGCCCACATTGGCGTCAAAGTCGCCATCGGCGCCATCCAGGCCGTCAACTCCATCGAGACCGTCAAGGCCGTCGGCGCTGTCGACATCAAAATCTCCGCCCATAAACTGCAGGACAAGCCGAATAATAAACAGCACACCTCCCACTATCGCACAGACGGCGAATATCTTTTCCAGACTGCTCATATCGGACAAAAAAGCAAGCATAGACTGACCTCCCTAATCAAAACCACCGGCATTGTAACGGCAACGATGTCTTTTGCAAGTATTTGTCCACTTTTCCACCTCATGAAGCCAAAACAGGCCCAAAAAACCGCCCGAACCCGCATTTTCCGCAATTCACTCGCCAACACGGCGATCATCCTGCCCTTAATGACGCAGCAACCCGGCAACTGTTGCATCTTTTTTCCCCAGACACCAAAAAACGCCGTGCCTGCTCATTTCTGTTGTTCACCACGCCTCTTGAAATGAAATGGTAATCGCCCGAGCCGACGCCGAATACGGCGGTGTCAATGATAACGGGGGCGTAAACAACTGTACACGATTTTGGCTTTCGATTTACCGCGGCAGCCAGGGTATGTCTACATCATAAACTCTCTCGTAATCTCTATGCCAGTTGAAGCTCCACAGATCATTTAGAATTACCTTCTCAGTCGAGCCGTCCATAAACGTCATGTCTATTCCCTTGCCGTGCCTGGCAAGTGTCAACCGGGCCATATCTCTGTCCCAGTTGCGGGGGTCTATGGGATCGAGCCCTTCCCAGAAATCTATAGTAGGAGCGTATGCACCGCCGTTGATCTCAGCAAGAGTGGTGGGATTTGTTCCAAACCAGACACAATCGAAAACCATCGGAATATCGCAAGTGCTGTCCTCTACCAATGTAGTCTGCCATTGTCTGTCGGGACGAAATCGCCAGCCGGGTTCTGTTGCAGTAACCTTGTTGATCCACAGATTTGTCCCGTAGCTGCCGAAGTTTTTCTCGGGATCGTCGCCGAATTGGTGAAGCACCATTATTTCCCCGCCCCATCGGGCAAATGTAGTGCCGATCCCTCCTGTCGGCCCATTGGGTTTACTTGCCGAAGGACATACCCTCAGCTTATCCGTATCTCCATACAGAGAAGACAAATAAGGCATCCAACCTCCCTGTTTTTCGCCGGTAAGCCATACATTCTTTTCGACCCAGAATTTGTCGTCGTTTTCCTGGGCATACATCAAAAAGACAACTCCCCACTGGTGAAGGTTCGATCGGCAGATAATTTCCTGTGCTTTTGCCTTTACCTTTTTCAGACTCGGCAGCAGGATAGCCAAAAGCAGCGCAATAATTGCGATCACAACCAAAAGCTCTATTAATGTAAACGCCCGTTTTCTACTCATATTATATCTCCCTGACATCAACTGTCTGGCCGGTTTTTTTATAAGTGGGCATCATCGCCTTTGCTTCAGTCATGAATCTTCGCAATTCATCAGCCAGGCGTTTGGCCACATCACGATGCTCGTCCAATAAATTATTCGCTTCGCCGATGTCCGTTTCAAGATTATACAATTCATATCGCTGATCGGCGTGGAAATAAATCAGCTTCCAGTCGCCTTTGCGAATCACACTGTGAAATCGTCCCGTACCATAGTTATGCGGAAAATGCCAGAAAATCGCACGGTCTGTCGGGTATCCCTCTGTTTCTTTGAGTAAAGGAACAATACTGACTCCATCGATCTTGCCGCCAATTTGGGAGTACTTGCTTACACCGGCCATCTCCAAAAAAGTCGGGAAGATATCCTCGATGATAAAATACTCGTCACAAACGGACCCCGCCCTTGTTACACCTGGCCATTTGACAATCGCAGGAACTCGAGCCCCCCCTTCATACGGAGTCAGTTTGTGTCCTCGCAGCGGAAGGTTCCGCGCGGCATTCGATGGCTGCCCGTTATCCGTCATAAAGAAAACAATCGTATTGTCTTCGATATTCAACTTCCGCAGATGAGTCATAATATCCCCCAGCGATTTGTCCATACTCTCAATCATCGAGGCGTAAGATGCGTGAAAATCGCTAAGCCCGGCATCCTTGTATTTCTGGAAGTATCGCTTGTCCTTTTCCCACGGCGCATGAATCGCATAATGCGACATATACAAATAAAACGGCTTGCCCTTATCAACCGCCTCATCCACTGCTTCTAATGCCTCGATCGTTAACGCCTCGGTCAGATAAATATCCTGACCGTGGTATTTGTCAAGGCCGGGGATATCCCATATCCGGTCACCATTTCGAAAAGCAGCACTGAAATTATTCGTACCGTAATAACTGCCGGGCCCACCGGCACAATGACCCGCAATATTTACATCAAAACCCAAATCTTCCGGCATCTCACCGGGCAGTCCATCCGCCCCAAAATGCGCCTTGCCCGTATGAATCGTTCGGTACCCCGCTTGTTTAAGAAACATCGGAAGCGTCTTTACATGAATGGCCCGATCAACCCCAGCCACAGGGCTAATCCCGTTAATGTTCCACTGGGGTGGATTCAACGTGGCATGATTCGTATCGGGCGACTTGTTCGGACGCAATGTCCAGTTGGTCACATTATGTCTACAGGAGTTAAGTCCCGTCATCAGGCTGACGCGCGAAGGTGAACAGACAGAACACGCATAAGCCTGACTAAACTTCAATCCCTCATCGGCAAGACGCTCCATGTTGGGTGTAGTATAGCGATGATTCAATTTCGTCATCTCAGTATGGAACGGCTCGGATGTGTCCTGCCAGCCCATATCATCTACAAAGAAAAAAACGATATTGGGCTTTTGCTTCTTTTCCGCGGCAATTTTGTTTTCAGCCTGACTACAGCCAACAAAAGAAATACCTGCCCCGGCAACTGCCGCGGTTTTCAAAAATGCTCGACGTGATAAGGATTTAATCATTACCCTTACTTCCTCATTGAATCAGTGATACTGACCGTATTCCTTAATGGTATCGAACATGGCCACCACGTTTTCTACGGGTGTTTCTTCGAGTATTGTGTCGTGGCTGGCGCCGCCTATGTAGCCGCCGCCGGGCATCATGATGTCGAGGACCTTGCGAGTCGCTTCGGCGACCGTCTCGACGGTACCGTCGATGAGGACATGATGCGAATCGATGGCGCCGTTGAAGAGTATCTTGTCGCCGAAATCACTTTTAAGCTGTTCCAGGGCCATTCCCAGGCACGAAGGCTGCACGGCGTGAAGCCCGTCGATGCCCGCATCGATCATCAGCGGAATCAGCGGGGCAAACCCGCCGCAGCAGTGCAACTGCACCTTGAGGTCGTAGGCATGACCGAGATCGGCAAGCCGCTTGAGATGCGGCACGATGTGGCGCATGAAAAGCTGCGGGCCTAACAGTGCCCCGCGCTGGCTTCCAAAGTCGTTGCCTATGAAAAATACGTCGATCAGGTCGCCTGCGGCATCGAATGTCCGCTCACTGACCGTCGCATAATAATCAACCATGTGCTGCATCACCGCCTCAACCACCTCGGGCTCGGTATACATCTTGACGTACATGTTTTCCATGCCGAACAGGTCGATTGCGTCGTGCCAGAAAGGCGACCATGCCCCACCGAGGATTGCATACCGGCTATCGTGCTTCTCGGCCTGGGCGCGTATCGTCGAGACATCCATCCAGTCCGGGTCGGGCCAGCAGTATTCCTGGACCGCCTTCAAATCCGCATCAGCCAACGGATGGCTTATCGGCTGACCATACCCTATCCCGCGGCGCTCCACTCCAAAAATCGTGCGAAAAGTTGCTTCCGGCGAAAGCTCAAACTCCGGTCCCTTGTACTCTGCGCACACCCTGCGGAAATCGTCTCCCAGGCGAACGCGCAGTTGCTCCTCATCCAGATCGAGTTGCCTCGTCGCCTTATCGAGAAACTCGTCGCTTGTGCCAAACCAGCACGGTACACGATCCGGCTCGGCGTGTTCAAAAGCCGCCAGAACCCTTTGCCGCGATGTCATCGTTTCCATTTGATAAACTCTCCTGTTTGCCCTTCACTGAAGGTTCGCGCCCGCGCATTATGCATAAGCGGACGCCTCGATCACCCATATTCTCGTCTAATTGTACCAAAAGATCAAGAGGCTGCATCATAAATCGCGATCCTGTAATGCCCGTGAGCGATTTCGCCGCTGCCGGCGTCCAGCCAAAACAATTGCAAACTCACTTCAAACCCCCTATCATATCCTTCACGAATCGGCAGTTCTGCCGGACTGTGAGCTCTAAAGGAGAAACTCTCATGACAAAAAAGCAAACATTGGGCTGCATTCTGATTTTCTTGTTCTCAGGCGGCCTGGCTGGTGCGGCAGATATCCGAATGGCGCCCTTTGTCGTTGACTGGCGGGATAATCCCGATTCGCCGGTCAATCTGTCATTTCTCCTCGACGCTCCGGCGGGCAAAGACGGGCATATCCGCATCCGCCACGGTCACTTCACAAAACCCGATGGCAGCCGCTTTCGCATCTGGGGCGTCAATCTCACCGGCTCTGCCTGCTTCCCCCAAAAAGACGACGCCCCCACTGTCGCCGCACATCTGGCCCGTTACGGCATTAACTGCGTCCGATTCCACTTCCTCGACGCCAACTGGTCCGGCAATATCTTCGTCAAAGGCGCAGACAACACGCGCACTTTTGACGCCGCACAACTCGACCGCCTCGATTACTTCGCAGCCGAACTCAAAAAACGCGGCGTTTACACCAACATCAACCTGAACGTCGGCCGGAACTTTCGCAAAGCCGACGGCGTGAAGGACTACGACAAAATCGGCCTTGCAAAAGTGCTCAATTATTTCGACGACCGCATCGGCTTCCTGCACAAAGAATACGCCCAACAACTCCTGACCCACTACAACCCCTACACGAAATCCGAATATCGAAACGAACCCGCCGTCATCATCATCGAGTTGGTGAACGAAAACTCACTAATCGAAGCATGGTTCAGCGACCGCCTGCTCGGAAAACACACCGGCAAACCCGCAGGCACGTGGCAGGACATAACAAGACACTACGCCGATCTGCTGACAGCCAAATACAATGCATGGCTTAGAAAGAATCTGTCCAAAACCGAACTTGATGAACTCCGCAAGCTGGCAAACACAAAGCCCGGCGAGTCGATACCGCGTCTGACGAAAAACCAGTTGGCGGATGCACCTGAAAAACTCTTCCACGCCGAGGCCACATTTTATATGGAACTTGAAAACAAGTACTTCCAGACGATGTACCGCTACCTCAAGGAGGATCTGAAGATTAAACCGCTCATAGCCGGCACAAGCGACCACAATCACTGGAAAAGCGGCTATTCGCTCGTTGCTTCGACCTCAAAGCTCGACATCGTCGACGGCCACGTCTACTGGCAGCATCCCCGGTATACCAATGACCCGAAGACAAAACGACGCTCCTTCTGGATCAAGAACTCACCCATGGTGGACGATCCCTTCAACTCCACGGTCGTCCAGCTTTCCCGCACCGCCGTCGCCAACAAACCCTACACCGTCTCTGAAACCAACCACCCTTTCCCCAACGAATACGCCTGCGAAGGCATACCCATCTTAGCCGCCTATGCCGCCTTCCACGACTGGGACGGTATCTTCCTGTACACCTTCGAGCACGCCGACCCTTCCGAATGGTCTGCTCGCAGTTGCGGTCACTTCGACCTGCGTCCTGACCCCGTCAAAATGACGAACATTGCCGCAGCCGCCGTTATGTTTGGCCGCGCCGACGTTAAACCGGCGAACAACACCGTTGGCAGGACCTACGCCCCAAACCAGATCCGCCAGGACATCCGCGCCTCAACCAGCCTGCAGCCATATTACACGCCCGGCTTCAACACCGCACTGGCGCTTACCCAGACAACCCGCATCACATCCTTCGACAAGCAAACGGGCCCCTTCCCCGAGATCGAACAGGTAAACCCCATCGCCACCGATACACACCAACTCAACTGGTATCACCCCCCGCAGTATAAAGGTCTCGTCACCATCGACACCGACCGCTCACAGGCTTTGATAGGATTCGTCAAGGACAACCCCCACGTCCTGAAGAACCTCTCCGCCAGGGTGGACAACAACTTTTGCTCGATCATCCTGACTTCGCTCGACGGCAAACCAATCTCCGAATCCCAAAGGCTCCTGCTTGCCGCTACGGCGCGCAGCCGGACCACCAACATGAAATTCAACAAAGACCGAACCTCTCTCGAAAACTGGGGCACACTCCCGATGCTGATCGAACCTGTAACGGGAACAGTTACCCTTGGCGGCCTGTCGCATGCCGAGTCTGCAAACATCACTCCTCTCGACGCAGCAGGCAGACCCCTGGCAAAAGCACGAACCGTCCCCGTAACCGGCAACACAACCCAATTCCAGATCGGCCAAATCACGACAACATGGTACCTCATAGAAATCAAGCGATAAAGATGGCAGGCGGGGGGCTTAAAAAAAGCGTATCTAATTGCAAAATCAGTATTTGCAGGAATGCGGGGGATGCATTATAATCCTGCGGCTTGGATCTAAACGGAGCAGCGAGTTGACGGACGCCAACGACAAAATAAGGATATTTATCAGCGCTTGTGAGCCGAGTGCCGACGTTCATTGCGCCCATTTGATCGAATCGCTGAATAAATCGGCCGGGGACACGGCCGGTCTGGAGGGGGGAATCGAATGGGTCGGCGTCGGGGGCGAGCGGATGGCGCAAGTGGGGTGCGACCTGCTGGAGGATACCAGCAGCAAGGCGGCGATGATCTATGATGCATTCCGACAGGTGAGCTTCTACTATCGGCTGCTGAAACGGATAAATGCCTTTTTTGAAAAGAATAAGGTCGATCTGGTTGTCGTTTGCGATTCGCCGGCATTTAATTTCCACGTCGCGCGGATTGCCAAGAAATACAACACCAAGGTCCTGTTTTATGTCGCTCCTCAGTTGTGGGCGTGGGCTGCATGGCGGATATGGAAGCTGCGTACGTGGTGCGACAAGCTTGCGTGTATCCTGCCTTTTGAGGAGGAATGGTTCACTTCACGCGGTGTGGACGCGGTTTTTGTGGGTAATCCGCTGTTTGACGAGTTGGATGTTGATCTGGCCGAGAACCGCCGGGAATATGCCGATTTTGATCCGTGGCAGGCGAAGATCGCGCTTTTTCCGGGGTCGCGTAATGCTGAGATCCGGCGACTGTGGCCGGCGATGCAGAAAGTTGCGATGAGTATGCAGGCCAGTTGGCCGCGGACTACCTTCCTGGTTGCCGCCCCGACCCAGGAAAAGCTGCAAATGCTTATGGACAAGGAGGTTAGGGGGTTCAACTGCAAATATACGATTGCAGAGGTCGCCCAGACCGCGTCGCAAGTGGATCTGGCGCTGGTGGCGAGCGGCAGCGCGACGTTGGAGGTCGCGGCGGTGGGCTGTCCGATGGTCATCATGTACCAGTCCAGCAGGATACTTTGGCACTTGATCGGGCGGTGGCTGGTGCGGACACGGTTTTTGTCGCTGATCAACATCTTAGCGGGCCGGGAGATTGTCCCGGAGTTTATGCCCTACTTCACCTCACTGAAACCCATAGAGAAAACGGCAAGCTCGCTGCTGAGCAGCAAATTGCGGCTGATGAAGACCAGCTCCGAACTAATCTCCCTCGTCGAGCCCCTGGCCCAGGGCTGCGCGTCCGATAAAGTCGCAGGCCTAATCACAGAACTGCTGACCCAGAAATAGCAGTTTGTCAACGTTGAAACTGTTGGCGCCAGCCTGCCAAGTCCATTTTGTTGGTCCTGCGATCAGGGTGGTTGCGCAGGGTGAGGTATGCGGGTTTGATTGGGTTTGTTTTCATTCATTAGCATCTATTCCTCAGGATTTAGTATTTAGTGGATAGTTAATAGTTAATAGCTGGTTGGTGGGAATTGGGTTCGTTTCGCGTTTTTGGGGGTTGGGACGTATCCCCCACTTCCGTGGGGGTTAAATATAGGGGCGGCCCGATTGCATCGGGCGTTGTCTTTATTGGGTTCGTTTTGTTAAAAGCAGCATATAGCAGATAGCAGATAGTAGATAGTGGGGTGGTGGGGCGGTAAATTGGGTTCGTTTTGCAGATTTCGGGGTGCGAGCGGGACGAGATTGGGTTTGTTTTGCGTTTTTGCTGAGGCAAATTGGGTTCGTTTCGCGTAATCGAGGTGGCCTTGGGGGCAAATTGGGTTCGTTTCGCGTATTTTGGCGCGGCCGGGGGGTAAATTGGGTTCGTTTTGCATATTTGGGTCGTGGGCGTATCCCCCACTTCCGTGGGGGTTAAATATAGGTACAAACCGGTAACATAGGTTACATAATAAACCGGCGACATGGGTAACAGTTTTTTGGTTTATAATTGTCTCCGAAAGGAGACTTATTATGCC
>SDBV01006161.1_pt1 | contig 16696 bp, 10 predicted proteins | sample 2277081 | NCBI WGS metagenome assembly SDBV01 (sample SAMN10402039, study PRJNA504765) | marine sediment metagenome | isolation source: marine sediment core GS10_PC15, 223 cmbsf | place: Arctic Ocean: Southern Knipovich Ridge | collected 2010 | reverse complement strand
CTCAAAGTGGTCGAGGATTGTGCCCAGGCCCCTGGAGCCCAATACAAGGGCCGATATGTGGGAACTCTGGGCGACATCGGCTGTTTCAGTATTTCATGTTACAAGATCGTCGGCGGCGGTGAGGGCGGGCTGTTGCTGACCGACGACGAGCGGCTTTACGAGCGTGCTTGCCAGTTGGCCGAATGCGGCGGGCTGACGCGGCCGGACCGTTTTGCTCCACCCCAATATCCGGGCGAGTTGTTTTGCGGCACGAACTATCGCATGTCGGAACTGGAAGCGGCCGTCAACGTCGTGCAGATCAAGAAAATGCCTGCATTGGTCAAACAATACAACACGATCCGCAAGAGCATCCTTTCACAATTAAGAACTTACAAAGAGATCATCCCGCAGAAAATCATCGATGCAAACGGAGGCGTCGGGTACATGGTTCGCCTTTTCCCCGAGACCGTCGACCTGGGACGCAAGATCGCCGCGGCACTCAACGCCGAAGGGATCGGCATCGGTCGTTTCATCTGGCCGGCCGAATGTGACATTCGCGGTGAAGACGCTCCGCCTGATTGGCACGTCTACCGCGACATGTTCGCCGTCATGCAGCAGTCGGACCATGCCGGATCGGGTTGCCCGTTTGCTTGCCCCACCTACGACGAAAAGGGTGGCCGAGTGGAATACAACCAGGGCGACTGCCCCGTGGCCGACGACCTCTTCGACCGCAACATTCAAATATGGTTCGACCCCGGCTACGACGAGCAGGATTGCCGCAATATCGCCACGGGCATCAACAAAGTCCTCTCGGCCTATTGCACCGAAGACGAGAACGGTCGCAATTGGATTTAAGCGGGCGCAAAGGAAGGAAAAAAACGATGGTAACACCAAGTGTATGCTTGGAAACCGTTTTCACCGACCTGCCGGTCGATGAAAGGCTTTCATCAAACACACCAAGATGGTCGTCATGCAGCAATAAATATCGTTAATGTTGATGTGCTCTAAAAAAGCAATTGTGAAACTGGTTATAAACACATTATTGTGGCTCAAGTAGTCGCCGAGGGTGGTCCTCGGCAAGTCACGCTGGCTCGCAAGTCTCCGGGAGTTTGCACCTAGAAACGGAAGATCCAAAACATCAAGCAAGGAGAAATTCGGATGAACAAACCATACCTCGTTGCCGCAATCGTAATCTTCATCAGTCTTTCAACTCATGGCGTTAATGCCTGGGCCGAACACAAGGAGTCGGCGCCGAACAAGAAGCTGAAAGAAACTCTGGCCAAACTCAAACGTGGCGAGCACGTCACCATTGTAGCATTGGGTGATTCCATCACTGCAAATACTCTTCACAACCGTGGATGCATGAACTGGGTAAGCCTATTGGACTGCGCTATCTTTCAGACATATGGCAAAGATGCCGCCATGATTATAAACGCTGGTATTGCGGGATCAAGCTATTCGAAAGCATTGAAAAGGCTTGACCGGGATGTTCTTCGATTCAAGCCGGACTTGGTAATCGTCGCCTTAGGAATGAATGATGCTTCTGAGGGACTTGAATACTTACCGCAATTCAAGAAAGAAATATCACAAACGATTGAATTGATTCGCCGCAACTGTAATAGCGAGATTTTATTAATGACCCCAAACCCAATTGTCATCGAGACTGGAGGTAAATGGAAAGATGATATGCTTCCTGGAAACATACTTCAAATTGACACCATACCACTTTGCGAGTATTCGAAAGCATTGGTAGAGATAGCCGAAGAGAAGAAATGCGTAATTGTTGACCACTACAATTCATGGAAAAGCGCCAAGGTCCCTGCTGACATGCTGATAGAGGATTGGGCACATTATCAGTACAGATTATGGCCACGCATGGCCAATTCCACACATCCGGGACCGTTGGGACATGTGGCATTCTATCGAGAAATTGCAGAGGTATTTGAGCTGCCTCGATATTTCGGATGGGAGGTAAGATAACGGAGTGGGGGTTGCCAACGTGGCCGACGACCTCTTCGACCGCAACATTCAAATATGGTTCGATCCCGGATATGATGAGGAAGATTGCCGCAATATCGCCGCGGGCATCAACAAAGTCCTCTCGGCCTATTGCACGGAAGACCCGAACGGCCGCAATTGGATTTAAGCGTTCCGAAGAAAGGAAAGAAAAACGATGGTTACATTGAGTGTATGTTTGGAAACCGTTTTCACCGACCTGCCGGTCGATGAGCGGATTGAAGAAATTGCGGAAGCCGGATACGGGGCCGTCGAATTCTGGCATCCGGAAGGAACCTTCGACGGCAAACAAATCGACTTCGAACAGCCCAAGGACGCCTCCGCGCTAGGCCAAGCCTGCCGCCAACACGGCGTCGAGCTCAACGACTTCGCCATGCACGCCTGGGACGGTTCGATCGGCGGCTCGCCAGTGAAGACCGAAGATCGCGATCCGTACCTGGCCCAGATCAAAAAGATGATCAATTTCGCCCAATCTGCCGGTTGTTCCAAGGGCATCACGCTCTCGGGCACCGTCGATCCCGCACTATCGCGAACCGAGATGCGTTCGAACTTCGAAAGCGCTTTGGCCGAGGCCGTTGAACTTGCAGCAAAAGCGAATATCACCTTGCTGCTCGAACCACTAAACACCCTGGTCGACCATCCAGGCTACTATCTCGATTCCAGCACCGAAGGCTTCGACATCATCCGCACCATCAACAGCCCCAACCTAAAACTCCTCTACGACGTCTACCACATGCAGATCATGGAAGGCAACATAATCGCCACCATCGAAAAAAACATAGATCTCATAGGCCACTTCCACGCCGCCGGAGTACCGGGCCGAGCTGAACTCTTCGGCACCGAACTGGACTACCCCACGATCCTCCAGGCGATCCAGAAAACCGGTTACCAAGGCGCCTTTGGCCTGGAATACTTCCCCGGAATGGCTGACCATGGCGATTCACTTAAACGAATTATTGACTATATCCAAAGCTAGGAATATCGTAGAAATGTGTCCGTGAGGCACCAAGTCTTGGATTATTAAACCGTCATCTGAAGTTGAAGTTTCTGGGCAGCAAGATTACGACCGACGCTGGGGGGCGCAATGTTAGAATGGGGTGTGATTCAGGAATTCCTTGACCTCGTGGGTTGGCCCGTTAGCTTGAGGGTGATCGAAATGCGTCTCATCGTTTCGGTGGCCGCTCAGCAGAAAATCCAAGAGTTTTGGCAAGTAGTATAAGGCTTTTGCATTGACTACGGCCAACAGATAATATAACATGAAGCAAGGAGGGCTTGTTCCTGCAATGTCCTTCGGACCTCGGTGAGTTTCTTTATAACCGTCCACCCATAGGGAATTGGGGAGGTTTGTTGGAGCATTTCCGAAGCCCGTGAACCCGTGAACGTTGCTAGTCTGGGAGGAATGATGTTATGACACTGCACCGGTTCTTAGTTATCATCGGCTTGTGTGTCTTAAGCGCATGGTATTCGACTTTCAATGTGGTGGGGGCTTATGAGCTCAGCCATGGACGGCAGGTCATACTCGACCGGGGACTTCAGATTCAGGCCATGGTGGGCCGTGCCGGCCAGCCCGGCGAGTTTGCCTATAATGAACGTTGGCTCAACTCGAATTTCACCACGATCAATTTCTGGGATAGCAACACCACCCCCCCCTCCGTACTTCAGTCCGCGCCGCTGGGTACGCAATGGGGCCGCATGGAGTACTGGGACTATGGCGAGCAGACCAGTACGTCGATTCCGACTGATCCCAATTTGCGCTCGGGCATGGTGAGCCTACAGTTTAGAGACGAGCAACTCGGCTCTTCGGGCTGGCCAGAAGGATTCCTTGCCTATGCCACGACAATGTTTGCGAAGTGGAAAAACATCTACCCAAATACTTTAGGGTACACAAACGTTAATGCAGCGGCCGCCCAATCCCAAGACATGAGCTCGTACATGGCCACCATGCCCGACATGCTTAGCTTCTCTTATTATCCCGGCTTCCACATGCCGCGCAATCACAGGGAATTCTGGTATACCTCTATGAAGAAGTACCGGGACGTTGGGCTGGCAGGCTACGATGGGTCGGGCACATCGCCGATCCCTTATGCCCAGTTCCTAGATCTCTATCGCACCTCATATGACGCCCCTTTGCCCAGTGAATCCTTCGTCCGGCTTCAACAGTTCGCCAGTTGGGCTTTTGGCTACTCGATGGTTACGGCTTATGTCTACAGCAGTCTGGACTATACCGCGCTGTTTTCGAGCGTAGGTGACAGTTCGCCGACAGTTGCCTTTGATTACGTTGCCGAGACAAACCGGCAGAGCCGAAATCTTGGGCTCGCGTTGACCCAATTAGTAAGTACCGATGTGTTCATAAAGCCGGCTACTGGCTACAGTGTCGGACCTACAGGGTTAACGGCTTGGTCGCCGGGCGCCGGCACCACCGCTAACAACGCCGATTATATCACCGCCATTACGCCGTATACAAATTCTACGGCAAACGGAGGCAACCCCGACTCCAGTCATGACGATGTGCTGATAGGCTATTTTGAGCCCCTCTTATCCGACAATTCTGCCGGCACGTTCGTTGACGGGCTGAACTTCATGATCGTGAACGGCTCGGTGGGCGGCTGGATACCGCTCGCCGATGGCACGCCCGACCCTGTGGCCATGTTGAATGGCTCGGCAGCGGCGCAGGCACAGTGGTATCACCTCGAGTTCGACTTCACCGGATCGACCTTTGACTCGCTCGTGCGGCTCAGCCGCGATTCCGGCGAGGTGGAGTTGGTCACGTTGACGCCGGTCGCCGGCTCGGAGTTTTATCTCGACCTCAATCTGCCGGGGGGCACCGGCGATCTGTTCGGGTTCTGGGATAGCAGTAATCCTCTGCCCACGGTTCCCGAGCCTCCCGATTTCAAGCTTCCCGGCGATGCGAATAGAAACGACACTATCGACGAATCCGACGCAGCGGTCCTGGCTGCCACTTGGCAAACGCTGACCGATGCCACCTGGGAGATGGGCGATTTCAACAACGACGGTGCCGTTAACGACATCGATGCCACGCTACTGGCAGCCAACTGGGGCGTGGCCACCTCAGCCAGCGTACCCGAGCCATCGACGGTCGTGCTGGCGATGGCGGCTATAGGAACATTGGCTCTCTTACGACGCCGGCGAAACTGATTGAAAAAAATTACCCCCTCAAAACATGCTTTAGAACACTGTTTGGTGTATGCTGGCAAATGCAGATTAAAACAATTATCGGGAAAATAAAATGGAGCGAGTTCTGGCTTTTGGTTGTCATCCAGATGATATCGAATACTGGGCTGCCGGCACCTTGGCCCTTCTGGCCGAAATAGGATACGAGATCCACCTGGCTGTCATGGCTGGCGGCGAGGTGGGCCATCCGGAGCTAAAACCAGCAGACATTCGCCGGCGACGCTTGGATGAAAATGCGGCTTCGGCAGCCATACTAGAAGGCAAGTCGCATTATGCCGGGGGACACGACCTGGAAGTGCAATACGATTCGAATTGCCGTCAACTGGCAACGCGAATCATCCGCGAGGTCGATCCCCTGATAGTCTTCACCGGCCCGCCAATGGACTACCTCGTAGATCATGAAGAGACCTCGAAACTGGTCCGCAATGCCTGCTATATTGCCTCAGTGCCCAACTACGACTGCGGTGTACCGACCACGCCCACTACGCGATTCCCATACATCTACTACTGGAACGCGATGGGCATGCGCGACATCTTCGGCCGACCGTTGCCGCTGCATATGTCCGTCGATATCTCAACGACGATCGATACCAAGAAGAAAATGCTCGGCTGCCATGCGTCGCAATTCGAATGGCTGCAATATCACAATAAGTTCGACGACTTTGCCACCGTGATGATGAATTTCTCCAAGAAAATGGGTGCCCAGACGGACGTGGCCTATGCCGAAGGTTTCATCCAGCATCTTGGCAGCGGGCACCCAACCGACAATATCTTAAAAGACATCTTGGGCGACCTCTGTGTCGAACTGCCGGACCGCCCGGAATTGCCGACACAAAAGAGCGATTAACGCCGTTTCGCTCATTAATTCCTCCTACCAAAACTTGTAATAAATCAACAAGTAAGCCGAAACGAACAGCCCCCACCAGAACGGCGTGGATTGCAGAAATGGTCGCCGCGGTTCGCTCTTGGGCAGGAACAGGCAGTCGAACGACCACATCAGCGGGCGGATCTTTTCTTCCGGCTCGGGGCGTGTGCAGAGACTGATAATCACATACAGTACCACGCACAATATTTGAGTAATGCCCGAGACAATGTAGCGATTGTTCAATCCATAACGGGTGACTATATCTCCGGACGGGAGTAACCCGGTCAGGCCATGATGAGCGATAAAATCCTCTGACAACACGGTCGGCAGCAGCCAGGCCATTCCAAAGCCCAGAGGTATACCGATGATGAGCGTGAACAACGTGGCCGCCGAGGTCGAACGCTTCCAGAAAAATCCGAACAGGAAAACCGTTGCAATGGGAACAGCGACATAGGCCGCCCCGGTCTGGAAATAGTTGAAGATGCTACCGCCCAGCAGTCCCACAAAAGGCGAATAGCAAATGCAAAACACCATCAAAACCAAGGTGGCTATGGTGCCTACTTTCACTAGTTCGTGTTCGCCGGCGGTTGGGTTTATCCACTTCTTATAGACGTCCATGGTGAACAACGTGGAAATGGCGTTCAACAGCGCGGCGATGGTCGACATCACCGAAGAGAGGATGCCGACGAGAATCAACCCTTGCAGGCCGGTGGGAATGAGTTCCTTAACCAAAATGGGGAAAATGTTGTCGATCGATTGGTCGTTCAGCGCGAAATCGGGGTCGAACACCGCCAGTGCCCGGCAGATCATGCCCGGCAGGACTTCCACAAACGGCCGGAACAATACGAAGATACCGGCAAAAATGATGGCCATCCGCGCGTCCCAATGGGTGCGGGCACCGAAACAACGCTGTACAAGCGACTGGTTAATACACGAATAATAGAGCTGCAATCCCAGCAATGTAGCCGGCATGGCCAGCCAAGGAATTTCGGGATAGTCGAGCGACTTTATTAGATGGAAACCACACGGCGAAGCGGCCACCACATCGTTCCAGCCGTTGGGCAGACGGATATATCCTAAAATGAACAAGATCGCCCCGGCTACGAAGATCATGCCGAACTGGAAAACGGCCGCATAGGAAATAGCCGCCATGCCGCCGTACATCGTATAGAGACCGGCAACCACGCCCAGCAGCATTACGCCGTACCAGATGTCCAGCCCCAGAACCACTTCCAGCAGTTTGGCGCCACCGTAAAACACAACCGCCAGGTTCAAAAACACATAGCTCAACAAAAGCATGACCGTAAACACATCGGCACTGATCCTGCCGAACCGCTTTCGCAAGTACTCCGGCATGGTCATGATGTTGTTACGCATATAGACTGGCAGGAAGATGAATATCAATAGCGAATAGACGGCAAAGGCGATCAGATAGATATTAATCATCGGCAAGCCCACGTTGTAGGCCATGCCGTTTAGACCGATCAACTGCTCGGTGTTCATACCCGTGGCCACGAAAGCCGCCCCGATCACCCACCACGGCAACGTACCCTTCGAAACGAAATACTGAGAAGAAGTATCACGCTTGCCGCGCCCTTTCCAAAAGCCGGCGGCCAAAAGCACGACGAAATATATCGCTATAGTCAATACGTCAATAGCATTTATGTTCATTGAAAAAGAATTCCTATTGCGGCCGAGCCGCAAGCAACTAAACTACTATCGGCTGAAGCCGGTTGCCAACTTCGCCGGTCAGAATCCGCTTGCGGTATTTCGTCACCCACACGAAATGGTATTTGATGTCGTATCGGCTATGTGAACTCGTTCGGTAGTTTTCCATAGACGAAATTGTAACAAAAAACTGAAAAACCTAAAGGTTTCGCCTGAAGGCGAGGGTTTCAAACCCATCGTAAGGACAAGTGAAATGCCTCTAGAAATGCGTATCAATACACTCCATACTCTCGTCCAGCATTTGCAAAGGCTTCAATGTTTTCATAGGGTGTGCCGTCGAATAAGAAGTCAGTTGTGGAGAGAATAAAATTGCCGCGCTCTTTGGCCTTTAGGACCACCTGCTTAACCTGCTCGTGAACCATCGCCGGCGTAGCCTTCATCAAGAACTCGACCTGGTCGATGTTGCCACGAAGTGCCAGATCGGGACGCATCACACGCAGCGCCTCGTCAAGTTCCACGTCGCCAAAGGGGGGCGGTGTCAGATAACCCCAACAATGGATCGGCAGTTCGTTATACAAGTGCATCACGGTTTTTGCTGTACCACAGTTGTGTAGAAGGACAAGTGCCCCCGCGTCGCGCATTGCCTGAACCAGGCGTTTTTCATACTCCAACACATATTTGCGATAGAAGCCGGGGCCGACATTGCTGCCGGAATAATGACCGCCGATTTCGATTAAGTCGGCACCGGCCTGAATCATCTTTCGTGCGCGTGAAATCAGGCGTGGAAGGTAGAACTCCATCATCTCCCGATAGAATCCTTCATCTGTGATCGGATCTGTCAGGATATGCTCTACTTTACGGAACATGCCCAGAATATTGAAGGCACCATTGGTGCAACTATCGACGAGTCCCTTTTCGCCTACGGCCTGCCGAGCCCGTGTAATCAGACTGCAATCCATTTTGTCCGCGGGCGGGGCATAGCGCCGGAAGAGTTCAAAATCCTGGCGAGTCTTAATAAGATGTTCATCGATGTTCTGCACGATCAAATACGTGGAAGTGCGTTTGTAGCTTTCCACTTGGTGTAAGGAACCGCCCGGTGTGTGAATGGTGATCGTACGGCGCCGCTGGTCGTCATCGCCGTTGTCAGCATACTTGACCTCCCAGTCTTCTTCAGACTCTAGGATACTGTTGTCTCGCAGGCTGCTATGCACGTACATGTCCCAGACGGCTCCCGGCACATGCAGCACATCGAAACCGAAATAGTCGCAATATTCGACGAATTTGCCGATAACATCGAAATCTGGTGGATCATAGAAATGGTCGATCGTCGGACGATAGCGGAACATCTCATAGACTGCATTGTAATAGATAAACGGGGCAACCGGAATTCGGTCAACCGGTCTGCCGTGCAACGTCCGCAGCAAGCGCTCTCTGCCGGTGAGTGTCATATATCGGCTCCTAAGGGGCAAGCAATCCGCCGTGTGATCGCCAAGCACTCCTCGATTGGCGGCGTGTCGGCCGATTCGTGAGCTTGGTCTACGATCCATCCATTCTACCCGGGAAGGCACAATCTATAAACGGACAAAGGATTATACTTTGTGTCAAAACTTTTGCACTTCTTATTGGATTCTGCTGAAATGTGTATACTTCGTTCCGGCGGGATTCCCGCGGCGAGCGGCCTATGGGATAATGTTGCGATTAGGAGATTGGCAGTGAACGCGAACAGGCCGTATGGGATGACGGCCGGCGGAGTGGATCGATCAGTGCCAGCGGCAAGTGTTGTACGGCTAGCGGATATACTGCGGAAACTCCAACCAAACGTTTTACTTATTCATCGTGAATCGGCCGGGCATAGTACCAACTATGAAGACGGCAAGGCAGCAATTACATTCGTCGTAAACAGGGTGATTCTCAACAGACGTGCAGAGTGAGCGATGATTCGCACAACAGCCCTCTGCCATCAGTACTTTGCCACCACCCTGATCTCACCGGCTCTGGGTTTCAAACGAACAATCTCCCTTTGGGCATCGAAATCGGAGTACGGCTTTCCATCGACCTCCACAGCGATCATAGGCTTGCCTTCCGGATGGCGCAGCCGCAAGACGATCTCCTTCGGCGCGTTATGCCACGACTGACAGATGATTGCCTCGATTCTTCCCTGGTCGACGTGCGAGGTGATCCTGAACGCGACCTTCCCGAAGCGAGTCGGCGCGTTACGAACCGCAACCGTCATGCCGTTTTTTAGCCAGTTATTGGTAGCAAACGGCGCCAGCCATAAATCATTACCGCGCTCCATTGCAAACATGATAGCTGTCTGACAGAGAAACCAGCCGGTCTCGTGGGTCTTATTCCAGACGCCATGGTTGGCGAATGATTCCCAAAGTGAAAGGGTCTCTTCACTTAGCATCGCGCTCAGAGTATTGAAGTAGGAACGAACAAAGGGCTTGACGTCATCCCGCAACGCATAGACTTCCGCATTTCGCGCATAATACGGTTGAGCCTTGGCAAACCCGCCCAGATTGAAAACATCCTTCCGATTTCTATCTTCTGGATAGTCGTGCAAACCCTCTCGCAGGAACTGATGATCTTCCAAATAGTCCATCATTGATGCAACTTCATCACTGTTGGGATCAAGAATTCGATTGGCTGCCAAGTGGTGTGAGCCTATCTCCACGCTGTAAAGAAACGCGTCCCACCTTTTGGCCTCCGCCGCCGGGACCATTTCTTCGCTGTTGCCAAAAAGACCAAGCATAGTGGGATGATTTTGCACCCACGTGTCGTTGCTCAGAGGAACGACGGGGCAACGAGTCTGTGTCCATCGGTATGCTCTAATCAAGTCCTCTCGGTAGGCCTTTGCATCGGCCATGAGCATAGGCGCATTGGGATGCCTGATCGATGACAATGCATGTGCAGCAGCTTCCAATCCATGACAATATTGCGAGTCATTGTAAAAACGATACGCATAGCGGGGCCAATCGGCCGTTACGCCGGGTGGCATAAGCCCATGCTCAGGTACTTTTTCCCCGGCGCTGTCTTGGCCCTTGGTCTTTGACCTTTGCCGAATAATCCACTGACAAGCCCGCGTCAACACGGGCGAGACATTCTCAAGCCATTCTCGATCACCAGTGCGATGATAATGCTCAGCGATGTTCCACAGATTCTCACCGGTACCCACAAGCGTATAACCACTGGTCAGGAATCCTTGATTATTATAGCGGTTAATAAAGAACTCCAATCCGCGGCGGGCAAAATCAGAGTGCCCGCACATATCCATGCCACGGATCACGGCCTGGGCTTCGCTTTCAAACGGTCCATAGCACATCGCTGCGATCCAAGGTGCAACGTACTTGCCACGGTCTTCATTGCGCGCAGCCAACAGACAATGCACTTGGGAGGCGCGGATCACATTGACGAGCATTCGATCGGGAACATCGACCGTCATCACCTTGGCAAACGCGTCTTTCCAGTATTGTTCAAATTGCGCTGCCCATAGGGGTTCGCTGTCCAGAACGGCATATTCGGCAGGCGTTACCGGCCAAGCGGGAAGACAAACTACCAGCCTTGCCCGTCCACCTTCTGTGAGTTTGCCCGTTAGTTGAATACCATCCTTCTGTATGGTGAGGCTAAGTGGGGAAGATTGCCCAGCGTCGAAGTAAGCCATCACACGGTCACCAACGACGGCAAGTACCCCATTTTTGACCTCTTGAAAACGATCTGGGATATCCGTCTTGTTATCTCTGGTCGAAAGTTTCAGCGTTAGGGCCACTTCGGTGTCCGTTGGCAACGTGTTCTCGATCAAATACTCAGCGACACACACGGCCTTTGGCCGATACCAGCTTGGACAGTCATAGGGCGATTGTTCATCTATCGGGGCTACATAGGTGGACTGCTGGTATTTAACTCCGTTCTCCAGCACGGTAGTAACTGGTTTGGGGAGCCAGCCTCCGTCGAGTCGCCGCTCGATGGTGCCTTTACCGTTGCCGAACCTTGGCGTTAGCTGGAAGTAAGGCTTCTCATCCTTGTAAAACATCCACCACGATTCCTTTGGGGAGACGAGCATGGGATAAGTGCCGTCGGGCGTGTCGTAAAAATGAAAACGGATGGTTCCTTCACGCTCAACTACGAATTTCCGATTATCGCAAGCCAGGCTCACAACCATCGATCCTAGTTTCTGTGTTGGATTGTGCGTTTTGGCCATCGCCTGGGAAAAAGTCTGGTCGGGACACTCGCGGGTTTGTTGGATAACAGTTCTTTTTTCGGCGATCTGTTGCAGGTACTGCATCAGCGTGGTTTGTGGTGGGTTGCCAATGACAAAGAGGCCGGCACTCGGGACATATACGCAACCATTGGCCACGATGTCTTCCACTGCCACGCTGACCATCTGTTCGGGCAGCTTGAAACGCAACACGGTACGATCTACCTTGTAGCTTTCCGGTTTACTGTAACGGACTTTCAATTCAAGCGGCTGTGAAAGATCCCAATTGCAGGTTTGTTCAGTTGCATGTTTGGCTGTTCCTAAGAGACCGCCGTTGTAGACAACGACCTGTGCATGCTTGCCAGCTTCTGGCTCCCGCAACTCCGCCCGGAGTCTAGCTGTCAGATACTCGGTCCGGCTATAGGCCGATATCTTTTTGACGGCAATCGGCTTGTCTGTCACGGGAAAAACCCATCGTACCCGATACGTGCCAAGAGGCTGGTCTTCATCGCTGATCCACCAACTCCAGGTTTCAGACGCTTTCTCCAATTTGGCGGGGAGCGGCTTCCATTCCCCTTGCCATGGACTTGACCCCGGAGACTTCGTCGTGGCATAAGAATGGCCGACCCAATACTGCAACTCAACGGCATCAGACGGCGGCAAGGCCGTTGTATCGGCCCAATGCAGTTCCAGACGGCGCAAGAAACGCATTTCATACCATCGCATACCAATGCAACCCAACCCGTCGTTTGTGATGGGCACGATATAATGCCCGTCAACCGCCGGTTGTAGGTCGGTTTCCAAGAAAACGTCTTCTGCTGGAAATTCTTCTGTTCGCGTGGCGGCAGTGCCACCGGTACGTTTTGGATCCGAGGTCACAATGCGAGCAAAGCGAGCGATATCGACCTTTGCATGGTCGATCTTATTATCGGCAGCGGAACACCACGAACAGCAACTCAGTATAATGACGACCAGTATCGATGGTTGAAAAATCTTACGTGTGATGTGGAACATATCGGGATCCTCACAATGGGTAGTAGTGCAACGGCCGCCCCAACAATGTTATTCACACATTCAAATGAGCTTGGCGGACCGCAGTGCGGCTTACCGTATTCTTATTTTTCGGTTCTTCGTCGATTTTAGTGGGTATCAGATGTCAGATGTCAGGTGTCAGGTGTGAGCCTCAAACCTCATACCTGAATGGCACTGATATTTTGCTTGTACTCATCACGCTCCGCGTGATGGCGAGGCGTTGCAAACTGGGAAACTCCGAGATACAAGGAGTTTGACCTCACTTCGGCGCCACGCGGAGCGTGGCGAGTACAGGGGAAATCAGTAAAATATCAGTGCTATTCACCTCATACCTCATACCTCATACCTGACACCTGATACCTGACACCTGATACCCATTAAAATGCGTGAAGAACCTATTTCTCTAAGGCATCGCCCACAGCGCGGCGGTTGGCATTGATGATCGAAATGCTTCTATAGGCATTATTGCCTAGATCTCGGATTCTTGCCAGCACCGAATGGTTCGGCTGCCGCTCGGCCAGGAGCGCCAGATAGTCATAATCATCGATACCGTCGCGAAAGCGGACGAGTCGCACGGAAGGCAATACCTCATTTTTGCCTGGATAGACGATCGAGTGGCCATTACCACCGACAATATCAGGCCATACCAGCGGATCCTTAGTGATGGGCCGCGCCATTTCGAACCCCTCCCACTGGGCGCCGCCCCAGTTGAGATAGCCGGCAACCTCACGGACCCAACATTGCCAAGCCGTGGCGCGGGCCTCGGCCGGGTCCGCGTCGATATTGACGCTTGGGTAAGTGGCGGCAATCTGGTATTCCCACATCATTTTGACGGGTCGGACGTGATTGCGTGGCCGTGTTGCTTCCAACGGAACGTCTTTCCGTAAGAATTCCACCCCGCGGGCGCCAACGGTCTTGGGATTCTGCGGCTTGCCAAGAATGCCGCTTGTCCACACCAGGCGGATCGCCCGATACGTCTCTCGCTTGAAGTTCCAAGAATTCTCAGCTCCGCGACGCGCGGTCAGCTGCAACGGTTGAAAACTCTTGCCATCGATGGAACCTTCACACGACCAAGTAGCCCCCGGAACATCACTGGAGGGAGACTCACTCGACACGCGGTCCGGTGCTTGACCTCGGCCGTCCCAAGCGACTGTTTCAACTCGGCCGTACGGCTCAAGACGAAGGCCATCAATCGATTCCGGTTTCTCAAAGTCAAAACGTAGCCATTGAGGTTGATCCTTCGTGGGCGGTTCCTTGGGTATCCACTTAGTGTAATCGCATCCATCATAAGCATCCGCTGGCGAATAGGTGTAAAAGGACGAACCGCTCCAACCGCCGGTTGAACTGGCAGTGACCCGCGCGGCAAAGTTTTTGGAGCCGTAGAGGGAAACACCGTCGCGCATCATCTGGTACGCCGTAGCATCGTAGAAATGACAGTGTGGTGAAGCAATGTCGAACCAGCCTTGATGTATAGGGTGGATCCCCAATACACTCAGAAGGGGAATGCGCGGCTCAACGGCACGGAATAACTTAACCCCCGGTAAGAACACTGTAGGCCAGTATTCCTGGTTCATTTGTTCGTCGGCGATCTGCAGGTACGCCCGATCCAGCAGCCCCTCTCTTTCGAGCCAGTCGGCCAAGGGGACGAGATAAGCTCGCGCTCTCGCCTCGGGAGTAATCTGGGCTGTTGCTGCCGTATAGTCGAGGCCCTTACCCGTGATGCGATCGATAACGGCGCCACTTGCGGGGTTGCGTTGGATGCCCCATCCGATATATGCGTCTCCAAAATTGCCTTGCACTCCTGGTCCAATATTCAATGTGCGAAAGCCGCTGGCAGCCGCTAACTTCAATCGTCGGCGTAGGCGATCCCAATCGCACGTGACCGTTCCGTCCGGCTCGCGATACCATACGACATCGTCCGTCTGCGCCACGTTTGTCGACACGCGATAGAAGCCAAACATGCGGATCATGCCGTCAAGAATTGCCTCGTCTCTCGGCAGGTTGTATGCGCTCTCGAAATGGGTCCAATAACTCGTGTGCAAGCGTGGCGCATCAGGTAGCGTGAAGTCTCTAACCTGCAATTCTAGTGGCACACTTGCCAATGACTTGTTGTTCGAAAAGATTCGAATTGCACCCTCATACTTGCCAGCGACAACATCCTCGGGAACTTCAACTGTTACCCATAGACTTCGCGCCTGGCCGGGCGGACAGACGAAGGGCTGGAATCGAAGCAATGGATCTGGCCAGAGGCCCAGACGTTCTATTCCCCGCCAAGACAGTTTATCCAGGTAGGCATAGCCCACCAATCGGACTTCGATGCGATCTGCTTTAATCCTCCCCTTGCCATCGATTTGACGCAGATCTGCGACCTCGACGCGATCCACGGCTAGCGGTTCCGGCCCGGCGGAGATGACGATTTGTGCGCTTTCGTGTTCGCGCCGCGCAGCAGTGAGTGATAATCCCGCATCCACCTGGTCCGGCTTTGGCGGCTCTCCCGGAAACACGTTGATCATCGAAGAAACAACGCCGATATGGCGCACTGCGGACCGGTCACCTAGCGGCTCCAAATGCGCCAATAGTCCCGCAAACCGGTCTTTTTCTTTCTGGAGGAGCTTCTGCTGGTATTCGTTCTCGATTTGGGCTCGGGCCGCTTGAACATCCTCTGTAGTAAGTTCTCGTATTGGTCCGGTGACGGTGAATGAAAACTTCTTAAAAATCACGAGTCCCCTAAAGACGTTCGCATCGCCCGCTTTCTGGCGCAGCCGTAGCCACAGCCGGTTGATGTTGGGCTTTTTGATGTCGACCTTACCGGCAATCTTTTTCTCTTCTCCCGCGTAGCCAACTTCTGCAATCGGATGGTACTGGCGGTTGTCGAACGAGTATTCTAGGCACGCGCGACGAACCGTGGCGTCAGCGTGATTGGCAACAACGGACTCAGCCACGATCGAAGCCACCGGATAAGGAAACTCGATCTGAAACGTCAGATGAGTGCCGTACATCCCGTTCATCCATTTCCTTCCCGGTTGGGCCCAATTCTTCCAACGCATGTCTGTCTGGGGCGCATCTCGATTGAGCCACTCTGTTGGATCTGTTTGCAAATCTCGGCGGTATTCGAACCTCCATGTGTCATGAGAGGGTGTCTCAATCTTCAGATCCTGACGCGAATGCCCGTTCATTGCGACGACACTTGGACAAATGCTCGGACCTTCCATTGCCACTGCTGTGCTGAACAAGACACTCAAAGTCAAGTATGCTCGTAGATGCTTAAATATGATCATTTTCGGGGACTCCACAGCTTTGAGAGGTGATCTTGGTTCCGGGTTATAGAAGCTTTCAGTAACGGTTCACGGGCCCCAGAAACATTCTGACAAATTGTCCCGAACCGAACAAACTACAACCTCTTTCATGCTAACCCACTCGGCGGGCCGCTGGCAAGACAATGGTCTTATACAACATGGCAAAACTCTTGCACTTTTTGCCTGTCCTTGCTGGATCGCGTCAAGACTCAGCGTCGCATTCGCGCCCGGTAGCGGGCAGGCGTCTCATCAAGTACTCGACTGAAAACTCGTGTCAGGCACCACCTTTGGCGTCGCATCGCCCCCAGGGCGCAGGGCGTGGGCCAATGCGACGGAGAAGGCGGAAGGGGCTCGGTAAAGAAGCATTACAACGTTCCCAAAATCCCTTGATACAAACCAATTATGTCTGCATATGCTACTTCCGGATGAGCCCAAAATCATACTGTAGAAGAC